>OMLO01002585.1_pt1 | contig 14705 bp, 5 predicted proteins | sample 1674811 | NCBI WGS metagenome assembly OMLO01 (sample SAMN06265003, study PRJEB25207) | coral metagenome | isolation source: Coral host | place: Mexico:La Bocana,Puerto Morelos, Mexico | collected 2008-11-13
CTTTAATTAGCGAGAAACCGCATCTACATGAATCTTCTGCCTGCAATTAACAGAATCAACATTAGACCACATCTTTTTTCATTTCGGATTCTAATAACAAAACATTTTCTTTGTCACACTTCAAAGCATCATTCAATTCACCTGTCACGAAGGTTTTTTTTTCTCATTATGACCTGCCCTATGAATAGGTGTGATATACCAAACTTGACCTGGCGATCCAATCTTCATCATGTAAACAAATTTCCTATGCAAGCCCCCACAGTAAATTTTCCCCAAATGATTCACCAGATAAGTCCTCTTGTAAAATAGCACAGGGTTTACTTTGCTGATGATATAATCGGGACGCTTTTCTGATGGTAACAAAAAATAGACAATAATTAGACGTCTGGCCTTTTGTGCCCTGGCACTGCGTCAGTGAGAACACGTGCGCGTTTTCGGCCGTCTCCTTTCGTTCTCCAGCACCTGGTACTGTTTAGTTCTTATTCAATTTTAAAACAAATTGTTGAAGCATAATTTAATTTCCAGTAAATGAGAGTTTAAATCCCTTAGGGTTAATTTCTTTCTGTCCCACAGCATTTAATTCTCCATTACACGGTTTACCTGAAGTATGAGCTGATAAAGTCTGGCACTAAATTTACAACTGATCGAGGAGGCGGTTAAATTGGAAAAACATTCATTACACCTGTATGAGCAAAACTCGCGTCTTCCTTCTTTGTCCGGCATGGACACAAATAAATATAATTTACTGCCACCCAATGTAGCTCGATGTTCAAGTTAGAATCTTTTTCGCCATTCATCGAAACGATGTTTCCCATAAGCTGTGGACAAGCAGGACCGTATAAATATGCGAGGGATATCAATATTTATATTTAATTACTTCTCCTGATTGATTATAGGCAACCTCCCCAACTATAAATTTCAATATCTGTCTTCAGGTAAGTGTGCATGTTTCAGCTTATTGACTTGGTAGCAGAATACGGCATGCCATACATACATGGACTGGAGAGTCTTAATGAGATTGCGCATTGCGGAGTCGTCTTTGCAGCAAAGCACATCAGGCATTTGATCAAAGTTGAACACAATCACTCTACAACGCAATGAACTAAAACTTGACGTTTTAGGGTTAGCATATACTTTTAGGGCGAAACGTCCAAGCGATGTAGCGCGTCGGTTAAACTGTAGATACCTGAGCCCCTATATCAAATTAAAACTTATAGAGCTGGCTATCACAATACACCAAGAAGTTTGATATAAAATGAATTGTTGAATTTTTCACGACCTTCAAATGTGAGCGTCCGAATCATCCTTTGGGTTCCTTTTAAAAGCTACAAGTGAAAGGGAATTTGTTCGTTTGCCCTCAAATTTGGACAGTAGCTAGTTTATTCATGATTTCCCAATATTTTTTTCTCCGAGCGCGATTTTTCTACTGGTGATGGGCTCCTACGATCACTTCATAGTTTTTAATCCTATTTCAAAAACGTTCAGCAGCATTTCACTGAAATTGAATATGGCCTTTTGGTCCGGAAACTGACGCACGAATGAAATAAGCGAAAAACAAAATTCGCTTTGACTGGTAGCCTTGTTTGAATCCCCCTTTCTAACTCACATACAAACTCTTTATTTTTACATCTTCGTAAGCGGCCGCAGGCACTTTCAGAGATTACGACTTAGACTTTTTTGTTTCTAAGCTCCCGTTAGCGAACACCCAAAGAAAGTCTACATCTTGTTTTTATCAATCAACTTCACCTCGCCGTTCAGCACAATGATTTTAGTAATTACAGTACCATATTTCAGCGTTCGTTTTGTCGTCATCCACGTCCGGTTACACTAATTTTGAAACACTGTAGACAAGGCACTTAAGTTTCGATTTTAGCCAAGGTAGAGACATTTGTGTGTCCCAACTTAAATCTTTGAAGCAGTCTTTCATCAGCAGTTACATATCGTAACTAACAAGACTAAAATATAGTGAAGCCTGACTGAAAGGCACACAGGCCGTAAACATCACTACTTTTTGTTTTACTTTTTCGCCGGTTTACTTTTTGAGGCTGTTAATGTTGAATATATTGATGTTGGTTGCAATTACAATCTACTGTTTTTAAAAATCACCAAGGGAAAGTCCTAGTACTGCAGTGTACTCTGTAACACTCTTCAGTTATCGTCATAATATCGTAGGGTTGTACAGTATAGGGCGCAATAAAACAAAAAATGTCATTTAATAGGGCAGTATTTTTGTTGTACTTTCAGTACAGTATTGTATTTATTGTTAGCTGGGCAAGCTCACGTAAGCGGCCATCTATCCCTCACACCTCTAGTGGCCGCTTACGAGAGCCATTCTGGTAAGCGGCCAGCTCCAGTTAGGGACACTTCATAGTAAAACGGAAACTGAGAATGGCTGTTCTTAGGTCTCAGACAATAAAATGTTGCTCATATCGCTATCACTATCAACGGCGAAAACTAAGTTGTATTTTGAACCAACTGGTCAAGGGGAAAATTGAATCACACAGCTTGATCTTCATTCAGATGCCGTTTTTCCTTAATATAAAGTGAACGAAAAATGCATTCTTACACTGAGTTTAAGAAATTTGGAAACAATATAGTATCATAAACTGATTCAGATCAACAGAGAATTCTTAGGAAAAAAATTTAATTTACTCTTTTCAAATTGATTTCTTCTCTCGTCTGTGAATGGTTTTTGACACGCGACACTCCCCCCATTGATGGAAGGTCTATTTATACAGTGTTGAAGTTTCATAAATTTCTGAAATTCAATAATATCTAGGTGAATACTAAGAAAACCCATCTGAGACCGCCCAAATATAATAGAAACCATTCCTGATACCGTCGTGTTGTAACAGTTATCAGAAGTCCAAAAGTAACTTACCTTTTTCAAAAGTTTGCAAGCGGAACTTAAGTAAAATCTCTAGACGACTTTTGAAAGTAATAGTTGTATCTGGAGGGAAAATAAAGAACTCGTTAAGCTATAATAACTTGTTTCGGAAGTGATTTGGCTTATATTTAGCTAAGCTTCTGTTTGAAAACTCCGTCGCTGCAGTTTCCTGTGGTTAAGTAGTCTGACCATATGTTCCTTTACCTACCATTAAGCAATTAACTCCATTACAGACAGGAATGGTAAAATTCAGATGTTTTTCATTTAGCTTAACCGCGGCTAAAACGCCTGTTTAATAAAAATGTTTTTGGCTTGAATCTAGAAAAATCCATCCTTAAAATTAATGAACGAGATCATTTAAAACACGCCCATAAAATAATTATGTTCCTGGCTTAAATCTAGAAAAATCCATTCTCAAAATTAAGAAAAATAACTTGTTTTCGTTACAGAATGAATTGGTAGACAATCCGGTATTAAGTTAATCCCGCAATGGAGAATCCTTCTGAACTACATGCCACATGGTTTTGATTTGAACTAATTGTAATTTAATCGAACGATTTAAGCGAACTTGAGTCATTGTTCAGCACAAAAATGGTCCCTAAATAATTGGTTGAAAAATTAACAGTCAACGATTACAGTGTTGGTGTTTTAGTCTCTTGACGATTCAATCGTGCACCGTAAGTCTTGTTGAAAGTAATGATTGTAAAAGTGGTGCGGGAAGATCCATTTCCGGAGGTGATATCTTTATAACTCAATATTCAATTGTTTAACTTGTCATCATGAAATATATAGTAAATTAGGGTGATTTGTAGCGGAATGGAGAAGATTTTTTTTCACTTGAGTTTTATATATGACCATTCATTTTTTCCCGAAGATGTGTGACGCTAACTAATAATCCAAACTTATTTCACGTTGCGATCCAACTGTTGGAATCTAACGCACCACATTGTAGGCGTGTTTTCATGGTTACTACTGACTTTAAAAAAAGGTAACTACCTTGTTGACTTGGAAACCTTCGCTTTGTAAAGGTCAAGTATTCACTTTCGTGTTTTTGTAATTTGCTTTATTAGTAAGCTCATCCCGCTCAACTCGCACGAGGTTGCCGCGTAACTAGATCTAGCAGATCACCAGACAGGGTGGGAGGAGATTGTTTGCATTGGTCTTGTATTATGTTGAGTATTGTTTGTTTTTTAATATCTTGTATGCCATGAGACACCTTGCATCAGTGTGATGCTGACTGCACCATCGAACGGATAATCACTGAAGATGGGAAACACAGGAAAAGAAGGCAAGGACATCAAGCCTGATAAAAACGGCAAGAGGAAGACGAAGCGGCGACCACCTCGATTGACGGGTGTCAGCAAGCAGCGTAAAATGGCAAATGAGCGGGAAAGACGAAGAGTTCACGCTCTGAATACACATATTGAGAATCTACGAGATCTTATTCCACTCTCACCATTAGAAAAGCGACCGACCAAGACCGAGGTGATCTGGATGGCAGCAACGTATATTAAATTTCTCACAGACCTGCTTGAAAAGAGCGACAAAACCGCTGATAATAAATTGGAACTGGGTGCTGACGATACTTCCCAGAGTTTGGATCTAACTTTTATAGATATGGCAGGTTAGTAATGTGTCATTCTGAATATTATAATTCTGTAAGGGTAGATTTCAACAACTTTCTGTTCGAGATATCGCTTTTTTAAGTCATTGACTTTAACGTGTTTTTTTTTCTTGGCAGTGTCCGATATTTTTTGCTTTGACGAATGTTCCGCAGTGGTCGAACTAGATCTTGACGATATTTTATTTCTTACAGGTACATGTACTTTATCCATTTGATAAATGTTGCCTTTGAACCTTTATGTTGATTTTCGTTTATCTTAATAAACTTCTGGCTTTTCAAGTTTCTAATATTGTTTACATTTTGTTGTTTGCAGACTCAGAGGCATCCTTGAGCGAAAATTGACTTCTCGTAGATAACTACCCCAATTGCCGTTTGAAGTGCCTTTTCAAGTACTTGATGATTTTGTCACGTTACGATTAAATCATCACTTAGCTGGATTCAGCACCAATTTATTGGAAATACAGAACTTTTTGTATATATAACAGCAAAAAAACCCTAGAATTATCTTATATTTCTGGTATTTTTGTTAAAAACGCAGATTACGGAATTCGTTAACTTGCATAATTAATGATGATGGAAAAAACGTCAAAATCCCACGACCTCGATTGACGTTAAAGTTCTCGAGTTTTAAGTAAGATCTATTCGTATTTCAAGAGTTTGTAATTATAAGCACTTTGTAAAATAAAACCTTGAATTATAACTTGAGTAGTAAGGCTGTTGTCTTCTCTGATAAGAAACAGCGAAAGACCGACGCGACCCCTTTTTGGGTGATTTCTAAAAACCATACCCGTCGGAGCAATGTAAACACAACCGCGCAAGTTTCGTTTCTTTGTGAGATGGATTATTACTTTATTGTGCTGCTTAGATCATTTGCTCTGAATTTTGGTAGATATTTTTAGCCCTTGCCGGTTCCGGGGGCTTTCCATGAAATTATCAGGCGGCCTTATTGAGAATATAGATACCCGTCAAGCGTTGACAAATTGTTTCAACTGGCTAATCACGGAACTTAAAGTGTGCGTTACTACACTAGATAACAAAGATATCTTGTAACCGCACGAAAAACCAGGCAGCATTTTCATTCGATTTAAGTACATTTTACCCAGCAACAGTTTGAGGTGTTTAACATCTCAGTTGAAAAAAGTATTTCTTTTTTGTCAGTGTTGAATGTATGTGTTTCCTTCACGAGTATATTCGAACAATTGAATATCACTGACTTAAGGGAAACGAAATAGCAAATTACACTTATCAGACATTTTACACGATGACTACACCAGCCGGTAATATTGGAATAAAATATTTAGTAGAAGTTATTGAAAATATTTAATGCACCAAGAATCCTTTCAGCGGCATACATACACCAGCTTAACCCATTCTACGATTGGCTGCGCAATGTAATGGTCCATGGAATCAGTCTGTACTTTGTGGCAGTTTGGCAATAACTTATTCTTTTTCCGATATCATTCTTTTGAGTTGGAACTCCGCCTTAAAAAGCTGAAACATCTTCTGAGGAACATACGAGAACACACATCATCGAACACGTGTAAAAGTGACTTACCTTGCGATGCGACATGAATCGGTAACTGCATAAGTTTTGTAGAGATAAACTGCGGCAAAATTGCATTTCCATGTTCTAGTGAAAGTCGTACGTTGTTTACTGTGACCTTTTCGCTTCTTAAGTAATTTTACTGTAAAAACTGTTTTTATCACAACGTAAACGCCTTTGTCGGCTGGCATAATTACCACATAACAACTTCAACAGACGTTTTCATGCCCTGCAACTGACTCCACCGGGATTATGGAAAATGAACAAGGTAGCACTTTTCACTGTGCGAGAAGAATATTCGTTTGAACTGAAAACTGGTGCATGCATTTCCAACCTTTATAGATATTAATACTTTCAGCCTTACACGAAATCACTTTTTAATTATGTGTGAACAAAACTGCTTTTGGAGTTCTTGACGAAGAAACAATCTGCTGGGAGTACGTACATGTTAGAGAAGTTTGTTTAGGAACTAAAATATAAACCTTTATATAAAAAAGTGGTGTTTTACCCACTTTGAGCTATTTTCTCTCTATTTCCAAGGAAGATTGGTAGATGGATCACATTAGATCTTACCCGACCACAAATATTTCGTTATCATGTTGCCCTTCGCCCGGTGGGCGAAAAACTGATTTCTTAAAAGATAATCGGGGAAGGAAAATTTTCGACTGTGTGGGAATTACACAAGAGAGACTTTTAACTGAACACGTCTACTGTCTTTTTGGGTATCTAGTTGAAATGCAGTTTATAAGGAAGCTTTCTTTCTGGGCCGGCATTTGGTCATCACTTTAAGGCAAAATCTTCCATTCCGCCTACAGATTTCAAGGGCAAGATAAAATCGATTCGGTCGTATCCAAAATTGGCTATCATTGGCTATCATTTGGTCAGTTGTGTTTTCAGCCTCGTTCCCAGGGCCCTTGGAATGAGGTTGTTGTGTTTTGTAACGTTTTGTCATTTACATAAATTCAAATTTCAGACGAAGCATAACAGCAAGTTCAAATATCAGCAATTCTTTTAAGTCAGCATTGTAGCTGAAACGAAAAGCTTGCCGACCTTTAATAATAATAAAAAATAAACAAACAAACCAATGCGTTGAAATCTTAACTGCCTGGGTGCGGTCGTGAATGGGTTTGAGACTTCCGTGGGGGTGAATGTAAAGGTGAAATCGGATTTTCGTGTTTGTTCACACTATTAAATATCAACTGACCTTTCCAGCGGTTACACCCGAACTGAGAACGCTGGCTCATTTTTCTAACTATAACTTTTGAAAAGCAGGTCAGTTTAAAGTTTTGAAGCTCAGGTAAATGAAAGAAACTATATATTTTTTGTTAGTTCCCTAGCCACTTCTTTTGGTTTTGATTGCTCAAAAATAACCGGTTGCAGGAGTGACCGTGGTGCAGGAACTATTCAGCCTTTCGAAAGTCAAGTTTTAACGTTCGGCAGTAAAACTTACGACAACAAATTGTGTTTATGAATGGTTTGGTAATTAACGACTTTTATCGGAATACATCATTGTCAGCATTTCGAGTCAGCCAAACTTGAAGAAACTCGTGACTTTTTCTATGGCACTTTACCAACTCGTTTGCGTAATTAGTTGCATAGTGAGTAAGTATGTAAGGTAAGTAAAGCGTTTACCCTCCTATTCTTTGCACTGGTCAGTTATAATCCCCTATATAAACTTTTAACGATGATCTAATTGAGTCAGGGTTTTGTCTGAACAGGCTTTGACAAAAACTGAGCTGGACTGAAGCACCGACTGAATGACACAATGAATCATCAAGTTGCAACTGAAAAATAAGTACACAAAGAGCTACAAAAGAATTCCTTCGTAAGTATTTATTTACGGGACTGAAAATTTCAGCCTGCCATTTTAGAACGTTTTACACAGATGCTTCAATATGAAGAAAGTGTATCTGTTGTTAACACTGTCAGTTGTGTAGCTTACGTCTAGCTCCAGTCTGATACAGTCTGTTTAAAGATCTTATAATAATAGCGAAACGCACCAATTCCATTATGGAAAAATAATCAAATCCAGTACAAAAATAGCTCATAAGTTCTGTAGTTCAGCTGGAATTGTTCCAAAAGTCCTTATCGTCAATCTTTTCCTTTTTGACGACAGCGCTAAACGTCTCTGCTTTGCCATTGATATCTGACTCTCCAATGTTTGTCAGCAATTCTGTGAGATGATGGATATACAGGGCAGCCAATCTAACCGTCTCTATCTTTGATGGTCGTTTTTCAGTCGGTGACAGTGGTATCAACTCGCGAAGGCTCTCAAACGCGCTGTTTATGACTTGTACGCGACTCCTTTCTCTAGCATTCGCTGACTTTCTTTGTTTGCTGACTCCAGTTAATCTTGGTCCGCGTCTTCTGTGCTTTTTCCTTGCCTGCACCAGTGAAGACTTGCACACAGCCTGGGGAGGACTGCAAGCATTTATGACTCCAGTGCCACCTCCCATTGCCGAAATTTTGAAGACCTGTTCAATAAATAAAACTATCTCAGTCTTATAGTTTGTGAGTATTCGGCCCCATGTAAAGACCACGCCTTCTTTAAGACAATACCTTGTTGGCTGCTGTTAATTAAATGTTCTTGCAAAATTTGCTTGTTGATGAAATCTATGAGGTAAATTTATTAAAATGTGGCTTTCTACAAACACAATAATTTTAAAGAAAAGTGGTATTATGTTTGTCTTGGCCTTAAGAGGTGTGTCCACAGATCTTCTACATCATGTCACTTCCAAGCAAGTACATTTCATTTCATGATACTTTGAGAAAACAAACATTGTGTTGTATTATGTGACACTACTCTCCACAGCTTTCATTTTAATGGCCCGACGCTTCCACAACCGTATTCATTGATCCAAACCTGGTTTGACACGGAAATTAATCCGCTGTAAATTGTTTTAATTACTATTAGGGGTGCTAAGACATCGGGACAACCAAAATAAAAAAGCCTTTTAAAATGGCAATCGAGATTATTTCACACTCATGAAAAATAATTAGTTTTTAATTTGTCACTCGTCCGGAACTCGGTACGAGTTTCGAATCGACCAGCGATCTATCTGGAACAGTCCAAAGGCCATAATCTTGTCTACGCACATTGAAGACAATAAAAGTGAGTGTTTTATGCGCACCCCTAGCCCGATGCCACGGCATTTCAGTCATTTTATCTCAGGGATGCATCAGCATTTACCGTCGGGGGGCCCACTACTTATTCAGTGTCTGCCTCAGTGAGTAATTTTCTTAAACAATAACTTGGACAATTATGGTCAAATCAAGGCCAAGTCGTTTTGGTTAACAAAAGGTCGCCAACAAGCACTTTCGCAGATTTCCTAATTGCATTGCGGGAAAACGCGAAATTATTTGTCCTGTGAACTAACTTAGGTTGATCTTGTCTGCATTAGTAGAGCACTTAAACAGACTGATTTGGTCATGGTTTTGTAGGCCAAGTTGTCTGAAGTTGAAAGACGAGGGAACTGATTAAATTCTTGCTTTTGCATAAGGAACTTGTTAAATATAATAAATTGAGTAGCTTTCAGACAAACTGCAATCTTACAGAGGTGATAAAACTCTACGAATCCAAGACTGTTTTTTGGGGGGCAGTGAAATTATAAATCGTGTTCTATAACTGAAATACTAACGTTCTGCAACAAAACTTCGACTGCATCCCGCGCGTGCCATCAAAATAACAATTTAACGAATGACTAAAGGTTAGATCACTGAACGTTGCTTCTCCAAAGGAAAGGAAAACTAAGATCTTACCTCCGCAATTTGATTTGTGCTACAATATGTTGGTTCCTTAATTGATGCCCTTGTGGCGTTATTTTGTCCCTGTTCCTTCAAAAGATCGAATCAACTTGTGCTAGAATATGTTTTGCTCGACTTCACTTTCACAGCAGGTAACTTACCTCGAACTAAACTAGGGGGTAAAGAATTTCAAACCCTTTGAAAACAAATTGTACTTGTGCAACTTTAACGTTCTTAGGGAATACCGTTAATTTCCTTCGATCCGATGTTTAGTCGAACTTCAAAGCAATCCCGGCAAAAATTCTCTTCAGTCGATGGCTATTAACTGATAACGATTAATAACATAACTACCAGTTGCCTAGCTTATCTTTAATGGAGTTTTCCGTTTGAGTGACCACCAAAGAGGTCGAAGGAACTTAAAAGAAACAGTGTAAATTGATACAACTGACAATTTCTACGGTTTTTGAAAGAAAAAGCTTCGTTAAATTAGCTCTTCTGCTATACTGTTGCAGCCACAATCGGAATGTAATTTGTAAAATGCAACAAATGTCAGTCTTTTGATCGCGGCGGCAATTATTTTACACATTGTGGATAGTAAAAATAGAATCAAGCTAGCCCGAGGGATAAACCGGCTATGCTTAGCATAAATTTTCCATGGTTAACAGCGCAGTAACATCATACCTTTCTTTCTCTTTTGTTTGGCTTTATAATATATTGACTTAATTTAACCACGCGAAGTCCAAAAAATATTAAATGAACTGTTTTATTATGATCTACAAAGATAAATTCGTACTTTTATCGTTGTACAGTAAAGATGGTTCCTAAGTTTTAAGGAGCCAGGGAAAGTTGTAATCATCAATGTTCGATCGAATGACTATTTTAAAACTTTTGAATTGGATTACATCTGATCAGGAAGCCCCGGTATAGCGGAATGCAAAAAGTTTTTTTTTTTAATTACCAAAACGTTACCTTGTCCGTTTTCATTAACTAATTTTTAGGGTAGCATTCACACGAACGTCAGTTCGATGTCATCTACATAGTTAAAGCTCACACACAATAACTAAGTTACTTTCACGTCACGTGAACTGCACCGAAATCCAGTCTCTTTTTTATATATAAAATGTTTTCAAGTTTTTACGCTGTGTCTTGAATTTCTCGATTTCCAAAGTTTTTATTGGCTTCCAACCATATCTTTAGCATCAATCTCTTTGGTGACCCCGAAATCATCCTCTTCTTGTAAGATGGACGAAAGCTGTGAGATGTAGGAGGTAGCGCCAACTATTACATCAAACTTTGTGGCTTTGTTGCTGTTCTGCGATTGTGGAATGAGTGATCGTAGAATTTGAATGTAGTTATTAAGGACACTAACACGATCTCTTTCCCGAGCATTTGCCTTCTTACGTTGTTTACTGACGCCGGTTAACCGTGGACTACGTCGCTTTTTGCGTTTGCAGTTTCTTGTTGAGTCGTCTTCAGCCACACAACGCTGTTCAGTTGATGGAGGCATTATGTGTTCTTGCCAGGAACCTTTTACAATGCTATGACACTTTTGTATAAAGGAGGGCTGTCTATTCCTTGCGTATCCTTTTGCAGTCCTTTTTAGACGTGCACCAGGTAATCTAGCGTGGAGCCCTCGTATCAAATACAGGTCAATTCCACAGCTGCTCTCAGAACAATAAGTTTAAAATTTAAAAATAACACACGCTTATTAACCATTAGCCTGTAATGGCTTCCACAAGGATCAATTGTTTATCTCGATCACGTCAATATTGAAACAAAGGAACAATTCAAACCTTAGCACAGTTGTTATATGTATATATATATACAATTTTAACAGTTGGCCAGCAAGCTTTGAAAAAAAACCACCCAGTGAAAGTAAACTGGAAGCTGATGAATCTTGTCAAGTTATGAATCCTGCACTAATTTTGTGTACAACTTGTTTCATTTTATTTACCCGCTTTTTTAAAACAACTTCTTTAAAAAAAAGCTTTCACTATAGGTGGTCCACCCAGAATGAAATCAAATCTAAGCAATGTTAAAACTGCAAAATACGTTGAACCGTTTGTTTAAAAGCTGCTACACTCGACCTTTTATCGTCTATGCATGAGTGCAGGTTTTAGTCTGAAGAACTTTTAGATGCTTGAGTTTTGGTCAGATGTTGTATATTGCGCTTCCTTAAAGCTGTAAATTTTTTCCAAAAAAATATGTCAATTCATCAAAGTCACTCTTTGTCGGCTTGACTGCCACGTGCGCCAGCCGACTTAAAAATGTTGATCACTTTTATTGGCCAAATCTATCGATGTTTTCATTCTTGGGTCATAAATAGCATGTCCTATGAAAGCCAGGTATTTGTTCACGTGTTGCTAGCGCTCGGCCAACCTGACCGTGTCGCTCTTAGTGTTCAGGGCTTAGCTTTTATGTGAATAACAAACCTCGATACTATTTATTTTTTGGACATTGAACGATCATAAACAGTTTGTCTAGCGTGGCGAGTGTGTAAAATGTTTTGATTCTTAAAAAATGTGTTCGACATGGTGATGATCTCTCTTTTCGTCAAAACAAAACTTTGGACCGCAGTAGGGAGTCGAGCCGCAGAAAAAAAACCCAGCAAAGTACACTTAACACACATAAGGGCGAATGAATGACATTCATATGCATATATACAATCTTTCCAAACGGACCTAAAATTCATATTTTCATGCTTTAATATTTTGCATCTATCTGTTTTTATTGTCATCTAAGGATATTTCTCTCCAGTTTGCTTGATCTCAGATTCTTAACGAAAAGTTCAGATAATTAGTCTTTGCATACCCCAAGTAATTTTGGTAACTGGAGGTCAGTCACTGAACTCTCCTGTTCCCGCTCTATAAGAGAGTCCGGGAGCGCATGCTCAAAGCAGACCAATCAGATTGGAGATCAGTGTTGCAATGTGGTGGTGTTGGTGCGCGCTATATGATTTAAATTGTTCCTTCAAATGACGAACTTAGCATGTTGAACTACGCAACTAAGCACTAGAATCAAATGCACGCTTCGGGTCCACTCCTATATTCCCGTTCTATCAGTAACAAATTGATGTCAGCTTTTCATGCGTCTGTCCTGTTATTGCCGCTAATGAATTTCGTTATAACATTGTTATAACATTGTTAAAGTAGCTGTGGATCCACTCGGCTACCGTCCAGTGGATCCACAGCTACTTTGATAATGTTATAACGAAATCAGACTCATGTATTCAAGACCAGAAAACGGGACAAGCTTCTATCAGACCAACAAGAAAAGACGTTGTAGATAACAACAAATCGTTTTATTCACTCGTAATCATCCTTGATTTTCTGGAACCATGCATGGGTCTGATGGAGTTATTTGAGATTAACGAGATCACGTCATTACTTTCCGTCATCAGACATCGGACGAATCATCTCTTCCCATTAATAAGTTTTTTCCGGCCCTCTTTGAAAAGAATTCGCAGTAAGACATTTGGAGATTGATATAGGGTGTAATATGGCAGCCTAGATCAGGAGCCGTTAAGAATACATTGCAAGGCAACTCAGTGCTGCATTGGGGATGCATCACGGAAATTCAACGTGCTAGAAAATATCAAGAACGACACAACCCCTGGGAAAGAGAGAAGATGTGGAAAGTGTTGTTGTAAAACCGACGATTTGGTCCTTCTCTTTCATACCTTGGACCACATGCAAGAAAAAACAACAATAATGGAAGAAGTGGCTCCGCAAGATCGGTTAAGATTAAGTAGTTTAAGTCGGCGTACGAGGCAAGTGGCCCATATAATGACAGTGAAAGACGGGGATCGACTTAAAAAGCGAAACCGAATCGGTCGGATGACGAGTTAAAATACCACCAACAAAACCTACTAACATTATGAAGCTTGACGGGAGAAAAGGATATATGACAATATGCTCAATAATTTGGCTGGGCAAAACTAACTTTCATCGAAGCAGGCTACGGGACAGGTATAGTCTTGGAGCCATCAGGAATTACCAGTAGGTCCGATCCTTGCAGAAGAAAGCTGCATATCATGAAATAAACGTTTCAATAGGTCCTAATATCGGGGAGGGAGGTAATCCCTTATAGTGTGAGGCCCCAAAGGGTGTGATTTTTCATCCGCTTTGGTCATAAATAGGGTATCGATCTTGTCCATTTTGGTCATAAAAAGGTTCTGGTTTATGCACTCTAGTCTTGAATTGGTTATGTTTTATAGAGGATGCTACTTTTTCATCATTATCGATAAGACCCTTCAACATAAGTCCTTCATAAATTATGTTTAAGCCAACTGTGTCATAAACAGGATATCGAATTTTTGGTCAGGTCATAAATTATCTGGCAGGGAAAATCTTAGATTCGGGTTATAAATAGGGTGAGCGTTATGGAAAGCAGGAAGCACACCCCACGCAATTTTTCTAGGAGTAACCCCCGGGTCTTAATAATGGCGAGTGTCCGGTAAGAGAACTGAGAAAGGTTCCTTTACCAGATGGGGCAATAAAAGAGACTGGTTGGGCTCATGGGTGGATATCAACTTAAGCCGGGTTGAAGGTGCATGTCTGTCAGCGGGGATTAGACTATATCTACATTGCAGGATATCTATCGCTTTCCAAGAAAACCGATCACAAACAAATAAAGATTTCGAGATAACTTCGCTGGAATGCGAAGATTTTTCATTATTGCGATATCGGCCTTTTTTACACGGCCAACGTTTTAAGAGCTTACCTCTAAAAAGACAAGCAAACTGCAGTTCCCAACGTACGTCATTGCGAGAGACTGACCCGACGATAGTGTAGCTCTGACGGAACTCGATCAAAGATTTTTAGCACTTGTACCTCAATAATATAAACCAACTGTTTGCTTACTTTAAATCCCTTTTTGGAAAGAAGAACAACTCAAGCCTAAACTGT
>OMLO01002586.1_pt1 | contig 14704 bp, 9 predicted proteins | sample 1674811 | NCBI WGS metagenome assembly OMLO01 (sample SAMN06265003, study PRJEB25207) | coral metagenome | isolation source: Coral host | place: Mexico:La Bocana,Puerto Morelos, Mexico | collected 2008-11-13
CAATCAGTGAATCAACATGTGACGGAGGATTTTTCCCCAAAGGGGCAATTATCTTTGGCACCTTTTACTCAAACAAATCTGTATTCAAGGACCAGGAAAGGCCTGAAAATGGTGGACATTCCCTATGCAAACTATCATTTGCACCCAATATCACCATGTGAAAGGAAAAAAATTTTGGAAAATATCTTAATGTCACTAGCAACTCCAAATTACATCCAAAAACGCTGGTCCATTGGTTGATTTCTGGCTTGCCAGGTTAGATATGGACTCGCACCTAAGGTTAATCTGATCGGCGAAGGTATGTCTTTAACCTGCGCTGCAAACACATTTTCCAATTGTTCCAACTCCAACACATGCCTGCTGTTTCAGGAGCACCGTGTAGGTCATTGGAGCAAGTGATTGATTCGAACAGACAATGAACCAGGCCAACAAAAGACCAAGTGGTGAACCAACCCAAAAGGCATATGTAGAACTTCTTTCAAAAGATCTCGGTCGGACCAAATTTCAGATCTGCACAAATATTGAGACGTCTTGTACTTCTATGGCTGTAATGTGCATAAATCTTGAATTTATTGGTCATCTGGCCAAATTATAATATTTCACCAACCTAGATTTCCCTGTTTCCCTGCCATTTTTAATGGGATTCCGGGGATTCCCCATGCTACCCTACCATTTGGGCTGAGGTCTTTTTTAGGGCCGCCGCTATAATTTGCCCTCATGTCTAATACATATTTCCGGTCTGATAATCACATCTCTTGATGGCACCTGGTGGGACCTGAATCTACGTTCGCATTTTCGCGGTCGCTCAGCTTTCCGTTTCTGCGATGAAGGCGTTTTTTCTAAGGAGACTTCAGGGTTCCTGCAGCCCCGGGCCCTTTTGGGAAGTAGCAATGAGAAAACATCGTTGATCAAACATATTGAAACATCACAATAATTCACTCCAATTTATTTGTACCTGAATTCAATTGGTCCCTGTTGGAGGGTTCCCCGTTGAAGCAACCATTTGCGGTGAGCTCGGCTGACAGTATTTGCCCAAACGTATGCCCTGCGGTATCTTGAAAGCAGTTAGCGTATGCCCTGCGGTATCTTGAAAGCAGTTCGTCCATTCCCCAGCTATCAAACAGCTCCATGAATACTTGATCGGAGTGTACATCAACGGAAGATAGATGTCCTGAAACAAAATGATCAGGTTTCAAATGCCTGTTCTGAAAGCATTCTACTTGAAAAGGGCGTCACCAACTTCTACTCTTTGCGTTCTTCGCACCAATGACGGTGCATATCTCACGAGCAGCTTCCATACCTCCTCCTAGCATATCCCATGACCTTATTGAAATCATTCCCAACATGTTTGATGGCCCGGCCCCTTCTTCAACATATATAAGATATCATCTCAGATGTTTACAAAATTATAGAATGTTGTTTGCTTATAGACGGTTCAAATGGTCCCTTCTTACATTAATGATATGTTTGCTATAGGATATCAAATCTCAGCATATCTCAGAAAGCCGAGTTTCCCCATCCGGGATGAAACCCCCGCTGACTGGTGCAGCGGATGGATGGGTGTTTTTTTTTCGAATTCTCCCGGAGAGCTTCAGGCCATAGGCCCCCCGGTGCCGGGCCAGACACAGTTCCATCCATTCATCATACCATCCATCGGACGATTTTGTATATTTACGGATCCATGGATGGTTGAGTTTTTGTTATGGTAAAATGGATGTAAATGGTAAATGTACCCGGTAAAGATTCCTTTTTTCACATGGATGGCATGGGTACTGTTGATGGTGCAGGAAGTTCACGCCTGTAAATGGATTGAAGATATATATAATATTACAATGACATTTAGTTGTGTGAGATCACGTATACTACTAAGCTGCGCTGGCTTGACTCTCTTTTTCCGTTCTCTTGTGAAGGTGCGTCCATAATGCATTGGTAAAATCTCATCAGAGATTTCCTGATGCACAGGGTATGCATGCTGCATGGATAATTCATTATCCGTTTCACTGAACAGATCCCTGCAGCTGCAAAGACCTGAGCAGAAATCACCTGGGCTATGCCCGGAACTCATCGAGAGTAACATATAACATAGGGAGTGGTAGGGGGGGAAGAAAAAGTCACAGCAATTTTGGCGAGGGGATACTTGAGCCAAAATGTGTTGTGACATCAACAATAAATGATTTATGCACACCAAGCCTGCCCAAAGCACTATGCATCAAACATTTAGTTGTGTGAGATCACGTATACTACTAAGCTGCGCTGGCTTGACTCTCTTTTTCCGTTCTCTTGTGAAGGTGCGTCCATAATGCATTGGTAAAATCTCATCAGAGATTTCCTGATGCACAGGGTATGCATGCTGCATGGATAATTCATTATCCGTTTCACTGAACAGATCCCAAAGCACTTCTTTAAGATCCCAATGCATTTCACAAGTAGGCAAAAATGAGAGTGAGTATAGTGATATCGAACTGCCACAGAAAAGTAGGTACAGTAGACAGATGTACTGTGAAGAGATGCTCTCTCCAAAAGCTGTCGTGAAATCCGTCACGACTGATACCGTCTGACCAATTGCTTTTACTTGGCACCCATTCAAACCAAAGATAGCAGTTTAGGTGGAACAACAACATGTGAACCATAGAAGCCATGAAATCTAAACTATCATTGTCACTGCGTCCACGAACCAATGACATCAATGCTGCTATGTTGTCACAAAACCAAAAACCTGTGCAACCACGAAAGGAGTCTGGAAATGTGAGGATGGCTTGAAGAATCATCAACAATTCAAGCTGTGCAATCACAATGTCATGATCTGGCCATAACTGCATGACATGTTGGTTAATAGAAACAACGGCTCCAAGTCTTTGTTTCATTGGGGTAACCAGTAGAAAACCGCCTGATCCACCTATGGTAGGTTCCTGTGCTGCATCGGCTGCGCCAAACATGCGCGGTTGGATGTACAGCCGTGTATGGATGCTCCGCTTGGGTTGCATCATCAGGATGGCTCTGATGATTTGAAAGGATTTAACCAACCCTGGGGTTAAATGAGTATCAGTCTCATGGTATTGGCGGTCCTTGATAGCATTCAAACCTGATCGTGCAACTCGACTGAAGACAGCTTGGTCAAGGAATGTTACACACCCAAAAAGTTTCGATGCACTGCCTGGATGAAACTGATGAGTAACCATGGCTGTGTCTAAGAACTCATGAATCTTGGTGTGCAACCGGTCACGAATCCAAAGATGAATGACATCCTGTTGCAAGGCTTGAGATAGGTCATGGACTAAACCTAAGAAGTCTCCAGTAGCTTGTGGAAGCTGCCGCTTCTCTGTAGCAAATGGATATCCTACCAACTCGGCAATGCATTCCAAGTTGAACTGCGAAGCTTCAGAGGTGCTCGTCCAATCCTGTTGCGTGGCATCATCATAGTAGAAGCTGCATAGTTGTCGACAAACTCGTCGAACGATGGCCTGCAGCAAAAAGGGCAGTCTGTTGAATGCAGTGACTGCTAAAGGTAGGCCAAACAACATGCTGTGGTATTGACGGATACGTACTGCTTGAGCTTCACTATCCCAGTAGGTAACTAGACATGCTCGACTGTGTGGTGGCCACATGGGGATCTTCCTATATGCATCAGGAAGATCTTCACCAACAGTACTAATAGAGTCTGGATGATGATGCGGGTCAATACTAGCTTTAAGCAAAGAATCAACCAAAAGCTTGACATGCTGGCAAGGTTGCAATGCTGTGGTGAACTGAAGTTTATTGGCATCATGGCTGTAAAAACTTTGCCCCCCTGATGCTGCGTCGTCTATCACCCGCTTCTTTCCTGAAGCCTGGGTTATCACAAAACGTTTGATAAGACGATATTCAGGAAAAGTTTTTAAGTGAGCCAACGGAAAAGCTGGAGAACACCATCCATGTGCTTCGTCTTTGTTACCTGCTTCCAAGATTACATGGTCATCATCAGAAGGTCGAAGACGTTGGATCAAGCTTGATCCGTCAGCTGGGCCGTCAGCAAAGACTTCCTGAAGAGAGATGTAGTCAACAACCTGGGAATCCCAAATGCCGCAGGGTGGCAGGTAGCCAACGGCTGGAAAACCTGTAAATAGGTGGTGACAAAAACTGGTGTCAGGCCATTGTAAGAGGCAAACTAACAGGGCCAACATGGCTAGATGCACTTTAGGATTTGCTGAACGTACTACAGGATCTTGTTGCAACCTCAGTGTTTCGGAGACTGGTGAAAGTCTGTCACAAAGAATACGGAACTTGGCAAGATATTCAGCACGCATACTAACAAGCTGATGGTACCATGCAACCATCTCATGTGCTGCAAAATGCAAATCAAGATCTAACTCGACCGGTCCCTCAAGCGGTGTACCAATTTCGTGGACGTATTGGCAGTGAGAAAAATGGTCCTCAGGCTCAAGTCCAAATGGCACTAGAGGTGGTAATGAGCTCTTACGTGCTGCGGCACCTGATTGTTCAGCCAGGGACGCTCTGGCAACATGGACTCCTGTCCTGGGTAAAATGAGGGGCCCTAAAGGCCCATCTGCAGGTAGACCTTGCTGGTGTACCCATCGTTGGAAACCCAAGAATGCGTCATCATTGATGATGTCCTCCATGATGGGCCAGTGAACTTGCGAGAAGTCGGCTGTTGGAAACTGAGATCGAATGGCTAGTTGAGCAGTAGCTTGGCTAACAACAGCTGGTGTCATACTGACCATGCGTACAAACCCTACTTGCGGTAGTGATGTGCGTACTCGCCGCTTCTGTCTAAGAGTGCAAAACTGCTCATAGTACAATGCAACGAGGATGTCAGCATGACATGGTTCCTGAGGAAGACAATCACAAGCTAACCTTTTGCCTTGCAGTTCTTGTAGCGCATTCAATTCATGGTACCTAGTCCAATTGGCCAAGAAACGCATGAAAACTGTTGCATGCGACCCATCAACACCAACTTTAAATGGATTCACCCATTTGGAAACAGGCAAACGGTGCCTGAAATGTCCATAGCCTACATAGATAACATCCGATGGTAGTGTGTGATCTGCAAGGAGTACATCCTGGACATGCACACGCTGGGGGCAGCCTTGCTGGCGTGCCTGAGGAGGCAACAATCCGACTTGGATAGCTGCGCTAACCATTGCACGTGCTCGAAATGTATCGGCTGGAAGCTGCAACCAAGATGATCTATCACCTGAGCACTCCACGGAAGGCAATCGTGATATATGAAGCTTGGCAAACCCTCGTTGTGTAGCCCAAAAACTACAAGAAACTGCTATCGTAAAAACCAATGATGCCGTATATTCTGATTCTTCACGACTCGGATAGTATACTGAACCATTGCTAGAACGAACAGGCCGCCATTCAGCAGCATCATGCGTATGGGCACAAATCAAGTTGGGGAGCTTTCTCATCTCATCAACATTATGTCGTATGGTTTGTGCTTTACGTCGTGTAGCAAGGTAACAACAAGCATCGTATTCGTAATCATGCCAAACGCCTTGGCTAAACAGGAATGCTTCCACGGGATCAGACCAATGCAGGCTGCGCCTAGGGTTCTCACGCAAAGCTCCCCGCCCATTGGCTTGCATGGTCGCCTGCATGGCAAGCAGGAAGTCACTGCATTGGTTGTCAGCATCAACACGGGCTTTGTCTGCAGGTTTCAACGATGGAAGACCCCTAGGATACTTGTTGCTACGTAACGGCTGGGGTCCTCCCCCAGGCATTGCTATCTCACGTACTCTGCTCTTAGTGGAACAATCCATGGCTGCTGAACATAGGTGACACTCAGGAAGTTTGGCAGCGATAGCTTTGCGAACGCTACTGTGATTTAAGTTAAAGTCGGGATCAATCTTCAAGTCAAGAGGCTGCATAGTTCTCCAACCTGCCCACGCAAAAGCTTGGGTTAACGGATAATTAGGACCACTCAACAAATCGAAAAACAATGGCGTATTTGGCTGGTTGTCATCAGGATGCACCTGTGAATTGAAGAGATCCCATGCATGCTGCAAGGAAACAAATTCTTTTTGAAACTGAGCGAGCTGCGAATCTTCTGCCATGCGGGCAGGAGCTTCACGTGCAGTGAAACTGGCAGGTGCACTGCCATCAAAAGTATCTCAACGGCGTTGCTTGTTGTTACATTTGCTACCTATATGTCCAGGATTGCCACAAACTCGACCGGACTTAAGCAAATGTGCACAGAGATGCTCTCCATCTGGGCAAGATCGCGCCTGTTGCTCAGGGCATCTGCCATTCTGCCAGTTCTTACACAATGGCTTCCCATCTCGCAAAGCCGGGGCCATCTTACCTCCTGACGGTGCTGGACGTGAAGGTTCCGGAGGTGCCATAGATGCCATGGAAGATGACCGCACTGTAGCCGATGGAGCTGCCATAGGTGGTGGTGCAAGCCAATGTGCATCTCTTTCTTGGTAGACTTGAAGGATGATGCGGCCAAGGGTATCTCCCTTATTGGCAAACCGTTGGGCCCACTCCGCTCTCTCGGTCCTGTCAAGGTGCTCAATGACATGGATGCGATTGGACTCAGGCAGACTTTTGCGAAGTTTCTCAGCCCTTTGCCAATACTTGAGCAGGGTGTCCAATGGTACCATCACGTAATCGGCACTGTTGGTAGACAGACTCTCTGGGGTTGCTGGAGGTGTCAAGGTCTTCTCAATCCCGGCAATGCTCAAGGCAATAAGATATGTCCACAACCTCTCCATGTAGCCAGCTGAGTCGGTCTGTGTAGGCTCTTCCTCTTCACCTGTAAGCCACAGGTTCTGTGCAATCTTGCGGCGTTTAGGTGGATCATGCCTTTGAGCCATCAAATTCTTGACTTGTGGAATTTGATACACTTCCAAGCTGTTCTTGGTAAGGGCTCGGGATAGTTTGGTGATAAGACGATCACCAGGTGCAACTTCAGGTGCGAAACGAAGGTGGTAACGTGAGTAGTGCAACTCTTTGAGCGAGTTCAGCTGATTGCTTGGCAGGAGCTCTTCTTCATCCAACTGGATGTCCGCTCCAGGAACCTCGCTGGCCTTCTCGGCCCTCACCACACTGTTCCAAGCACTCTTAAGGCGGGCTCCTTGAAGGCGTTCATCGTCGAATTTGCATGGCACCACAAATGCTTGAACAAGTTCTGCATTATCGGCTGGGTAGTACCGAAAATCACTCAGTGAACGTACTCCGGCCTTGAGGATCTCCTCCACAATCTCCACTTTGAACTCAAAGCGCGCTGCCAGGTCCAAGAAGATCTGCTTCTGAGCTGTGGAGGCTGCTGGTGCGGCTGCCATGGTGGAGAGGCGAAAACACAACTGGGTTGATTTGAGAATCTCAAAAGGCTAATATCCGGGAAAGTGACATCCACAACATGCAGTTGAAAGTAGTGGCATGTGTCTAGCTTGCAGCCGAGCAAGTGTGGACTAACAAGCAAAGCTCAAGCAGGCAGCTTGTTACCTTTTGCTCGATAAAAACTGATACCGCTAGGTTGCTCCTAATAATCACTGCCAAGATGGATTGCTTCCATCAGTTGGGACAACCAGCCCCACCTCCAAACGGTCAAAGAACGTGCGGAAGAATCCGAAGCCAAGGTCGCCTGCATGCCGGTGCAATGCAAAGTTGGTTGCTTGAACTGCAGTAAGCAAACGTTTGAATTGTGCTCGGTCCAAAGGAGGGAGAGCCAGCCACCAAGTGGTAATACGTTCAATGAGAGTAGTGTCCAAACGTTCTAAAGTGGCTAAATCACTTGGATCGGCAGTGTTAACATCCAATAATGGTGTGCCCATAAAGACATGGTCATATGCATGGAGTCCACCCGACAACTGCAAAGCCAGTTCAAGATATGTGCTAGAATACGTCTGAAGCTCCAAGATTGCTGGGTCGAGCTCGGCAGTGAAGGAAAGCCAGAACGTTGACAATGCTGCCCCGAAACCGATCGCAAGTGAAATGGTTGCTGCCGCTACGGGGGGTGGTGACATCTGCATATGAACCCGAAGCGACTCGGCCATTGCGAATGCTAGGCACAGCATGTTGCAAAGGGAGATTAATGGAATGCTATTCGACTCTGAGCACTAACGCAACTATCAAACAGATTGGCTAAGGCATACGAACATTGAAATGGGACGTGCTGTGCAAACTACAGGGTGCACCTGCTTAATGAAAAACCTAATGCCATGTAAACAAACGTTCGGAGTTATGTGTAGGAGGATGGACAGCAGTCCAACTGCCAGGCTGCCCCTGAAGCTGCTTTTCTTTTTCTACCGCTGGATCGATGCAAACTCTTATCCGTGATAGGTCGGGACAGTTTCACTGCCGTGACCAGGGTGATGAATTCTCCCAGAGGACTTGCTGTACACCTGGGGGACACATTAATGCACAAGATTGACAAAACGGGCGGTTATATGCAATGGCCGCAAAAACATCGTCAACATACTCAATGTTGCCCGAGTAAAAACCTCGACTGCCAGTTTTGCTCTGGCGCCAGCGGCATGCTGGAGCTGGGGAATCTGGGTCCCAATCCTTTGGCACTGCATGCATCAAGGACCCGTCAACTTTTGAAGTGACAAATGGAACCGGTATCTTGACTTGCGGTCCAGGCAACGGTCCAATGTTTGCAGTATAAACCCATTCGCCAACATCACCTTTAATCATTTTGTGGGGCTCAACAGCACGCAGCTTCTGGATGTATTGCATCATCCGATCAAAGGGCAACTGACGCACTGCTGCCAAAATCAAAGCTGCTGCCACCGGTGCTCGGTGCACTCCTGCCATGCAGTGGACATAAATGGATTCGCCATTCTCCAAAGCAGGCAAAATCAGTTTACGGAGGCCCTCCCACGAAGCATTCCGCTTCTTCCCAGCAATACCAAACTGGTAAACATACGCACCTAATGGGACTGCTCCACCTTTCTTCTCAGGATGCTCCTGGAAACAAGTGACAACAAGCTCTACTTTCAAGTCACGAAGCAGTCCCATGTCACTCTGAACCGGCAATCCACCCAAGATCACGCATGGAGCTTCCAAGCCGGGGATGTGCCTGTAAATCACTGTGGGTGGTTCAGGTGATCCGGCGTGCCCTGGCCTGTTCCATCGTTGTGTGGCCAACTCATCAAAATACTGATCGTCAGTAATGGGCAAAGGTGGAGGTGCGCTCGCTGCCGAGGACTCAACTTTGGCCTGGCGTTTCCGGATAAACTTCTTGGTTCGTAGCCGAAGAGGGGTCGTGAAAAGGCTTGCTGCAGCTTCTGGAATACGAAATTCCTTCAACATCTCCTTCGGTGTATCAAGCCACTCGGCTGCTCTGTCAGAGGCTTCTTTGGCCCATGTGCGGACATCAGCCGCATTCAAATCACTCCACGAACCTGCCACTCCATACTCGGCCAGAATGGATACAAAAGCATGCAAGGTATGCTTGATGAAATTGGAATGGTCGTACTTGTTGCCTGTGTAGCGCAAAGGCATTGCTGATTGTCCTCGAGGTGCACTGTCAATCCAGTTACCAAATGCGATTTGGTCAGCAGGTTGCATTCCTGAAGTAACAGTAAATGTGATCCCAAACTGTCTCCACGACTTTGATGAAATGCGTCCCAGGTCCTCTTCGATGACCCATTCACGCATGCCACGCCTGACTTCATCTTGCGCTACCGCCTGCGTTTGCAGTGATCCAGTCTTGGCATGAATCACAAGGCCTGGCTCCGTGAACTTCTCAAAGAGTGCGGCAGCATGTTCATACAAAGCGAACTCAATGGTGGTCAAATGGGATGGAGCAGCCCAGCGAAATCCAGTACGCTGGTTTTTCTGTTTCCCACGAAGACAAACAAAATGCATACTGTGGGAATCAAATGCCACAGGCAAAGATCGTTGAAGATGCTGCCAACGAACACAACCAAAAGTCTGTAGCCATGCTCCCAACAAACAGGGCCATGCCGGGTTGTGCAACTCGATAGCTGCTTTCAAATTCTGTTCCAAACCAACCAACATAGAGGGCTGTGCAACTGCAGCCTGCTGACTGCCAACTCCATGCCTTCCTCCACGTGGTTTAGTCTGTACCTTGCACAATTCCAAAGGTCCTTGAAGCATCAAATTGGACTTCATCCACTGCAACGCTTGCATCGACCGACTGGGTGCCTTGTTCTGGGCAAGGAACCCTGCAACTTCAATGGCACTGAGATCATGCAGATCTTTGTTACGTGACTCAAAGTACTCCCGATACTCTGACCATGTAGACCTGACGCGCTGCAGGGTTGCCGTCTCTGTGCTGCTCAACAGATTAACAACTAAGGGTCGGATTGCATCACGAACCTCAGCTTGCGTGTCCCTAGGTCCAGGTCGGATGGTTGATGCATTCATCATCACATCAAAAAGAATTGGACTAAAGTCAACATTGGCCTGCGCTAACGGTGAGTACTTTGAGGTGGGCTGCGGTTGCACCGTTTTCAAGCTCCGCAATTTCTGTGCAAAGCTAGGAGGTACCGCGGGCTCAGAAGGCTTCAAAGGCCTCTTACGAGATGCAGCTTGCTGCTGCATCTGCGCCTCTCTCTTGCAGAGATCAATAACCCGACCTCCCAACCCACTCTCTTGCTGAGAGCGGATACGACGCCATGCTCCGGCAACTTCTGACCCAGCCTCTGCAGAGGCTTCGGCGAAGCTGTCGAAGAAGAAAGCGAAATCCATGTCACGCTCGGCTTGGTTGAGTTGCCGCCACTGCCGGACAATTTCATCAGCCATTTTGGAGATCAAACGCCTTGATCTACTGGATGCTCCAGTCTGAAAGAAAAAGTCACAGCAATTTTGGCGAGGGGATACTTGAGCCAAAATGTGTTGTGACATCAACAATAAATGATTTATGCACACCAAGCCTGCCCAAAGCACTATGCATCAAATATATGTTTTATGAATGATTTCTAGAGATTCAATATGTCAGAGTATCTTTTGAGGGACCAAAGGTACGGTACGCTGGGCTGGTAGGGGTCTAAACGACCTTCTTAGAACCTGAAATTGGCATTTTTGCTTCGAGAAGACCTCCAAGCCTTTCATGTGGGTCCTCAATTTGCCCACGTTTCACCAAACATCGCTCTGCTTGTTGGGCACCACTTTGCGTTTGCTTGGTGCAAGTCCAAAGTTCCCCAGAAGGCATCCTTCAAAGCAACAAAATGATTGAACTCATTCGTTTGAAGCGAAAAGTTGGCTTCCGGCAGAAGTGCAACTTTCAGTGGACGGTTACGCTGAAGGATCTTTCAAGGTGCCGATGCTGCCCCCAAACCCCCGGTGGTGGAGGTGCCACAGCTGCCACCGTCTTCTCTGGCACCCTTTCTCCTTCATTCCAGACCCTTCTGAAAATCATTTTCCGGATTGTCCTCTCTTGGGACTTCACTTCCTTCAAGAAGAAAGGCTTGGCGATCTTTGACCACTGCGGACCATCTTTCCTTGCAACATCAACTTCAAAGAGGCTTGATGAAACCACTCTCAAGAGTTGCCTTCGGCTTCCTCTGCGTTCCAACTTTGACAATTTTCTGCAACTTCAAAATCTGACCCCCTTGCTTGTTTTTGGCCGCATCAAAAATGTTCAATTGGCGCCATTGCCAGTTCACAATGGCACCATCATCGGATTCTCACAAAGGGTCTCTTGACCCTTCAGTATGCTTTGGATGTGGATGGGCATCAGCTTGGAAGCAACCATACTTGGATGGACCCATGGAAGTGATCGTAACTAGTTAGTAAATTGGCTCATAACCTACTTCAGGGACTTATAACCTACTTATATAGGGGTTATAACCCAGTTACTAAGTACCAGCAGGACATCCCAGTAGTGACTGACTTCGCTGTTTTTGAGGTGCTTGCAACGTACTTCCCCGCGTGATTTTGGAAACATCGCCCTAGAATTAAACCTTTGACCTTCGTCAGTGGGAGGCCGGTGGTGCAAGCCGAACAAGCCTTGAGAGGCGGTTTTCAATTGTTGAAATCTCTGGCGGAATGAGTGTGGAAGTGCAGCAGAACACCCTCCGCATGAAGCCCTGGGGATTGGTTAGCCGCCGTAGCCGAAAAGCACAGCAGTTGGCAGCCATGCCCTCTAGGGACGATTCGTTCGGATTTTGTGGGTAACTAGTGACTAGAAGTTGGTCCCGAGCTTGGAGTTGTCACTAGAGAGGGGCGTCACTTTGAAAACTTTGAGGACTCATCAATGAAGGGGCTGAACTTTCTTCGGCGTCCTTTCGTGTTGGTATCAGGTGAAGCCGGGACCAGGAAATCTCCAGACTATTTCCCTCCTCTCTGCTTGGGAGCATTTCAACTGCTTGCGCGTTGTTTGTTCGCGTGGTTCAATTGTACAGGATTTGTACCGGCAAAAACAAGGCATTGATTCTGGGAGGAGGCAGACAGGCAATGCAATGAATGATGTATATCTATGGAATATACTTGCATTATTCACATATACTCATGCGGATAAGATTGCACCTGACGCATCCTGACCCCATTCAAAAGATTCGCGGCACCTCTCAATTCTACTAGCCACAAGTCCTTATAAAGGTTCAAGAATGATGTAGTAGGGTGTGAATGGGCGAACAGCACTGAGAACCGCAGAATAGATCAGGCATCGGCATTGGGCATGCACAAGCGCCATTCAATCAAAATAGTTTTTTTTTCAAAACCTGACCTGGAAGCCCATGACCAAGTAACAGTTGATCAAGTTCCCTTGTATGTTTATATATTTTTTTTTTGGGGGAATAATATGACTGTCCTGCACTCCTGGCCCTCACCAAAAAAACACCCGGTGCTAAGGATTCCACCCAAGCCATCGTCGGAATCGACTCCTTGGGCCGGGTGAATGAATGGAACCGTGCCATGGCAGAAACGCCTAGCGGTAAAAACCCCAGGGCCCTAGGCATGCAAGGGGTAGCCCATTTTTTTGTTTGGCAATTTTCGCTGGTATGGTTGCATGAAAAGCCTGGCAGGCATCATATCAGCATCGTCCAGTCATCCAAAGAGTCGATGTCAGTACTTGAGTGGCCTTTGTTCGATTCGCTGAACAGCTGGCATTAATAAACATAGAGACTCTCTAGACACATGGGGTGGATTGCAAACGTTGCCACTTTTTTGTGACAACCAAAGGTGCTGCGGTGGACCTTTTGGGTTTCACCAGACTTGAGGCGCAGAGCAGCTGATCCGCTGATACTCATGCAGTGTTTGTGGTCATTGTCACAGCACATTCCAAAGATACTGTTCTAAGCCTTGGGAGAAGCTGTTGGATCCAGCGTGGACAGAACTGATAATCTGGTACTGCTTGTTTGTCAGCTTTGCCCGGGTGCCACTGGCTCTAAAGCAACGTTCTATTCCTTTGGTCCTTTCGGATCCTCCGATTACATAAGAGCAGGTCACCTGGCACAAGGACAGAAGCTATCTAAACTCTCAACACTTCCAGCAGTCAAGCAATGCCAGATAAAGATAGTCCAGCTTTACTTGTGATCGAGGACGTGCCAATTTCCGTGGCATGCAGGCGGGAGGAGCATTGAATGCCTTTGTGTGGAAGGCTCTCTTTGGGTTCGCCTTCATGGCAGTGCTTCTCCTCAACATTTCCAGTTGTTCCCACGCTGCAGGCCTCATTTGACGCTGGATGCCTTCTCAGCTTGGGCGTTTTGCTACGGCTAGCAGCGGCTGCCCTGAATTATGAGATCTACTGCATTCTTGACGGTAGCCTGACTTGCAAGGTGCAGGATTTGTCATGCTTTCAGCCATTGAAAATGTCGTTCTAGTGTCCCAGGCTCGCCTTCAGATGTGCCAAGCATCACGGAGCTGTCAGATCATACGGGGCACTACGGAACTTACCGCTTCTCCATCAATTTAGCCTCAGTTATATTTAGCACCTCAACTGCAAAAGATCACCCTGATCAAGAGTCAGTGGCTCATGACTGGTCACCGCACAAGTAAGAAGAACTAAAGCTGGCTAAAGTTCCCAAGTTTCCCATCGCAGCAGCTGGTTGATATTTTTTTGCATCTAAGGCGACCTGTGCTGCTACCTTGTGCTTTCGCATTCAATGAGCCATGGTCCTTCCTCAACCCAATTCCATGGCCTTTTGGTCGCCGCCTGTATTTTGGATATCCTGCAAGCCCTGACCACCAGCTTGAAGAATCATTACATCGCCATCCAACTCGCAGGCCTTTCCATGTTGCTGGGCTCAAGCATCCCCTTGCAGAGAAGGGCATGTGAGATAAGGACTGAACCTTGGCACAGCTTTTTTCAGATGTCCCTGTGTGACTGAGGTGTCTGACATTGCTCAGAACTCTGCAGATGTTGTGGAAAATCAGCCCTGCAAAGAATGCCCTTCGAATTGGAACCATGCTGTTTGCCGTTCTTTGCGTGGACTTGACTGCTGTGGCTATCCTCCACAATCACTGGGCATCTCCAAGGCAGGGAGTGGCCAACATCCACAGCCAACGTGACGTGTGATTTCCGAGATTTCACCGTAGCCATAGTAGTCATCATTGTCTGGACATATCTTGACACATATTGAATCTCTTGACACATCTTGATATGGTCTTTATGGTGTTTTTCCTAGCCATTTTATTGTAAATATCAGGACACCTTTCGGAGATAGCCTTAGGTTTAGGCAGTCGTTTCGACGCTCCTTCTTGACAATTTGTTTGCTTGCTCCAAGATTCCTGCCCTCGTGGACATCTCTGGAGTACATGGGCCTGGTGCTTTATACTGGAGCATCTA
>OMLO01002588.1_pt1 | contig 14700 bp, 20 predicted proteins | sample 1674811 | NCBI WGS metagenome assembly OMLO01 (sample SAMN06265003, study PRJEB25207) | coral metagenome | isolation source: Coral host | place: Mexico:La Bocana,Puerto Morelos, Mexico | collected 2008-11-13
CCTGAAATCGTGTCAGCAACCAATCTTCCGATTTCTCCATTGCTTGTTGCAGGGGTCTTCTGCTGCGTTCCATGCTTTGCAAAAGGCTGCCAAAGGGGACTATTCCACTCCCAAGTCATGTTGGAACTTGTCATGTTTTAGTTACGATGCACTTTGTTGTTCACTCTGTTCGTGGCTATTGATTACACCGATATGAGAAATTTGCAGACGCCAGAATTTCTTGTTGATCCCCTTTTGGGAGGACTCTGCGGTGATGGGGCCACACGAAGAATCAGAATTGCAGGCCTCGCCTCCGATCGCGATTTGGATGAACCAGTACATATTTTTATTTTATATATATATACTATGTGTGAGGGGTTGCGTGTTTGTTTATTTTTGATTGGCCACCAGTTTTGCCAGACGCTACTCCCAAGTCATAGGGAGCTGTTGCTTTGATGCAGGAGATGCCGGTGGAACAAACGGTCTTTGCCAATGGCGAGGCATTGCTGCGTTGTACTTGCCATGTCTTCCCGTCTTACTGATTTGCATATCTTTTTGTTTCTGCAAACCTTCGGAACTTTACCTTCTAATACCTATTGTCCAGCTGCTGTGCAAACATGGGTGGGGTGGGATGAATCAAAAGCAGGCCTTTGCTCGTGGTACTTCATTTGCTTCAGCATGCCCGCAAAGGAGCATGATGAGCATGCATGTGGGAGGGCCGAAGTTGCACGGAATCAATCTTTCACTTGCAAGTTCCTTTTGCAAAAGCATCGCTGAGAACAATTTTATCGCATCATATCAGATCGAACCCTGTGACTTTTGTGAGGGGAAGGGATTCAGAAAAGACTTTGTCATGAGCGAAAGATTTCCATCATCCTTGTTTGTTGAAGGATACATTTATATATGTACGTACATGTGGCAGATTTGCTTGGGGCCGATGACTCAGTGATTGAGTCCGGAAAGATGTTGGGCACCGGTGGCTTCTGGTTCACAGGATGCTTACTTATCGGCCGATTTGAACACATGCAATTTCTCAAGCAACACATTTAATTTCAATATTTGATGAAATAGGACTATTTCAACTTTTTGAGATATTGCATAGATATTGCGGCCATGTCATGGCCTCGACCTCCACTTCCACCTCCACCTTTGTCAATGCCACGAGTACCACGAATAGTGCCACCGCCAGTCAGGCCAGAACCGCAGTGGCAGGTAGAAGCGGTGGCGCCAGCGGCCCCCTATGGGCCAGCGTTTGCTGTGCACTACGTGCATCATCATCATTTTGTGCCACCCCCGCAGGTGACCCAGGGGCCCCCTATGCGCCTGTGCGTGTGCCTGCTTTGGCACTGCAGCCGCAGCCGGCCCCATACAAAGCTGACATTGAGGTCAAACAGATTCAGACATTGACTCAAGAACCAGAAGCCTTGGAAAGAGTTCCTGAGAACTCTAGTGCTGGAACTGAACCTCCACCATCAGCCGAAACTGATGCACAGCCCCTTGCAAGCAGTGCCAGCCAGGTTTCGAGAGTGGATCAACCTCCCTCAGATTCAGCGTGCCAACTTGATGAGGATTCTTTCAAAGAGGAAGAGGCTTTGTCGGAAAAGAAGCGGAGAGTGGATCAACCTCCCTGGAGAGTGGATCAATCTCCCTCAGATTCAGCATGCCAACCTGATGAGGATTCGGAGTCTTTTAAAGAGGAAGAGGATTTGTCGGAAAAGAAGCGGAGAGTGGATCAACCTCCCTGGAGAGTGGATCAACCTCGCCAACCTGATGAGGATTGGGAGTCTTTCAAAGAGGAAGAGGATTTGTCGGAAAAGAAGCCTGCAGACAACTCCAGTGACATGGAGTCAGACTTAGACTTCGTTCCAGTGGAGAACAAGGAGCATCAATGGGGCAAGTTGATGGAGAAGTGGGAGAATGAGAAGAAGAGGAAAATGACGACGGAGTTAGCACGGGAATCTGACTGCCGTGAAGTTCATGCAAAAGACGAGTGTGAGTCGTTGTCTGATGAGAACCAAGATAATAGAGAGGGCAATGGCGATGAAGACTTGCTCACACATCTCAAAAGGACGCGGGATGTTTTGCAGCGCTATCGTCTTGGTAAGGGATCATCAGGCAAACACCAGGGATTGCAAGATTATCAAGATGGCAAGACGGAGTTCTACAAGGTGGATGTCGACACATTGCGTTTCTCCCAACGCGGATGCTCCGAGCATTTCCAGTGCGGCCGGCCAGTCTCGCTGTTAGTGGATCAACTGTTAGATGGCCGGGTGGGGTTGTCCGCACCCTTTTTGCTGTTGACCGTATTTGAGGAGAGAGACGAAGATACCGGTGATATTGTCCTCAAAAGCGCTGACAATCGTAGACTCTACGCATTGAAGGAATATGCAAAGAAAAGTGGAAAACGGGTCATGGCGAACGTAACCCTATTCAGTAAGAATACACTCGAGGAGGTCAAGCGCATTTGGCGGAAGAATGATCGCACCCCAGGAACTTCAGTGTACATGCGCCGTGGCTTCAATGGCAAGGGCAAGGGCGGGCCTTCAAACAATAACAAGAGGAGGAGGTGATCCATTTTAACGAAGATCGCGAAGCGATCGTTTCCTGAAGACGCGGGATTTTTCAGCTTCGGCAGACCATGACTTACGGCTTTAAAAAGTGCAGCATGCTTCTGAAGATGTGCAAGATACGTTAAAATTAAGGCCGAGGTCAAGACTCAATGTCGATCAATATAATAAAATATTGTGGAATATATAAGCAAAAATTGAGACTCCCAAGTCATAGGGCACTGTTGCCGGTGGAACAGATGCGACTCCCACGTCACGCAGGAGATGCCGGTGGAATACATGGAGGGTGGCCTACAAATTCCCGATGGTGAGGCATTGTTGCGTTGAAGTTTGTGTGTGCTTGATGATTTTTTAATGAGCAAATGCAGCATGTGCACATATACTAGGTCATATACTAGATGATGCATACATTGGCATACATGTGCTTTCTTTTTCTTTTGATACTTCCTCATTGCCTTTTTGGATTTCGTGGGTTGCACAGTTGAAGCATTCTATAGTATATGCTGTATCTAATGCTCTGGATACATCCTTTGATTCCTTTGCTTCTCACACCCTTTCTGGGCTCAATAGTTGCGAGGAAAAAAAACTGTGTACCCCGGACCGTATGGAGCAAGCGTCCGAAGACTCACCCGAAGCAGCGCCCGCTACCAGCGGCGGTCACAATGGTGAAGAGGATGGGGTCACTGATGGGGTCAAAGATCAAGAGCCGCCATCGGATGATACGTCGGTTCCACCTTCAGAAGAGCTTAGAAAAAGGGAGGACAGAATCGCCAGAAAGAGACAAATCAAGAGCCTTGAGGCCTTGGAAGAGGGGGTCAAAATGCAGCGCTTAGTATTGGAAGAGCTTAAAGGATTACGAAGTGACCTGAGGAAGATCTTTAACTTTACCAGTGCCCCTAGTGATGTTGTACAGCCACCTCAGTCTCCGGGGAGCTCGGACTAAGGCAGACATATGGACATGTCCAAAAGAAATACTGTACTGTATTGCATGTTAAACCCGAAGCTGTTTGCAATACTGTACTTTATTGTGTGGACATGGCCAGAAGATGTCAAACAATTGTGCTGGCGCTGAGATCGACAGGCGTTTGTTACCGTACCATCTCATGTGACATCTAGAAAATACAGCTGTGGAACTGTAGAACGTGGGGCAAAAAGGAATCTTTGGCCAACCGTGAGGGAATTGGGCGAATCTGTTCACAAAGTCCTGTTTTGAACGGCTCTGTGTTGATTAATGAATTGCTCTATATTATACTTGTCTACTGTACTTTAATTCGACTGTCCAATCATCCACTCATGTCCTGGGAGTTGCCATGTAGATGCTGTTAAAAGCAGTGTTTTTTCGGCAATCCACATAGTGCAAATCAAGTCCGCTCTTTGACCAGGCTGCTGGTGATGAAGTGAAAGAGATCAAAACGGAGGCACGCCACATGCCATGTGTGAGCCATTCGTGAGCTGGGAGTTGTCCCCACGGCTTATTCTCCGAGTATTGGCTGTCTCCTCTTGTTACAAAGCTGCTTTGCAAACATGCTGTTTTGAATCATTGCCTGCTACTGTGACTGCTACAGGCCTTTGGTGCTGGTGCTTCGTCTGCTTCAAAGGAGCGTGCGCGTGATTAGTGTCATGATTTATGAGCCCTTTCCGGGTAAACGTAAAAACGTATTTACGCGGTTGCGCAGCGTCCCTTGTCTTCCAGGATTCGCCATTGCCGCATTCCTTGCTGAAGGCCACTTCCCCATGGAAGCAACAAACAAACAAACGAACAAACAAACAAGGCATATTTCAAAAAAACGGAAATGTTCACTGAGAAGATGTTCTGTTTCCATCATTTCCATCTTGGACTCATGACATGGGACTCTTGTTGCGAAGGTTATGTACATCGTTGTGAAGTTCTGCTATTTCGATGATATTTACAGTGGCGTCAAAGGGGTGGAGTTTCGAGCAGCTGATCGGTGGGAAAAGATCTTGGCAGGTAAGACCCACATTGTATTCGCAAAAGGACATTTGTATGGCTTTTCAGACAAGTTTTGCAGTTTTTTTTGCATGTAGATTTTGTAGTGGTTTTTTGCTTCATTGTTCCTTGCTTTGCTCGACATGACATCATCTCAGGCATGACTGCTATGAAGACAACTCCTAGGCGCATTCTTAGCATCAAGACTGTGTCCCTAGATGAGGCAGTGTCAATGGGTTGCCCACAAGGGAAAGACAATGAATTGTTTCGTGGCGCCAAGAAACTCTTAGCTATCCAGTTCGAGAAGTTTTGCGAAGATGTTCCGGCGGAGGCTGTGGGAAGGGTAGCCTGGAAGGGCTCTGGTTTGACTGGGCACCAGCAGGTTAAGTTGAGGACCCCATGTCAAGCATGTGTGACTGCTGGCTGCCCGCCAGGACCCACCTCTTCCACCTCCTGAAATGGAAGCACCACAGGCTTACTTCCGAGCCTGTCACAATGAATGCAGCACCAGCAGTTTATGTAGCGCGCAATTTTTACAAGGTGTGCAAGTCTCATGTCATGACGTCAGGATGGTCGTGGGAATAGCAAAGATCTGGAGGATGAGGATTGATGTGGATTCAGTGGCGTGCTTCATCTTGCTACAAAGTTTTTTTCGCCACCGTCACATTCATGTTTTTTGATGTGAAGCGCAGGAGAGCGCGTCTGAGGCTGACGTTCAAGACGAAGAGGAGGCTGTTGAATTTTCTAATCATGCATTTTCACGCTGCAATTTCAGAATCAGATAAACGTACACCATACTCCCAAGACATGTTGACGCATCAGGAGGAGGAGGACCGAGATGCTTCTGGTGACAACTCCGTACCATACTTGGGTAGGACAGAGCAGGGGGAGGAGTTCGCGGTGCGATGGCCTTCAGCATTCAAGCGCATCCCACCATGGTGATGGACATGCTGTCGCACATTTCAGGTTGTTTTGCAAGGTACCTAGCGGTCCTGGCCTCTCCTTGGAAGAGGCGGCCCGCCCGTCTGATGTATATGGTGGATTTGTTTGGCTCCATCGTTTTCGGCAACATCCAAAGCTACTGATCATCCAATTTTCTTTTTAAATGCCAGATTACCACATGTTCTGGGACTTGTTGAGCCCCTCAGGTGGCAATGGCTTTCCCCGACCTTGTCGTTGCGAAGGATGGGGTGACAATGAACAAGAATGGTGTGACAAAGGTCATGAAAGTTCCGAAGGATAGCAAGACTCTAGCTCGAGCTGCTGTGCTACTTCAAACTCAACTGGAAGCTGCCGATCGATATGTTGCTACACTGACCTCGCTTGATAAGAGTCTCGGATATCGATTATAGTTGATTTCATTGCCAAAATTAATCAAAAGCAACTTGACATGGGAGTGGTGTCCAGGAAACAGCTCGAGCAGGAGTGTGGCGCTCGGAAGGTTTGCCGCAAAGGAAGCATAGACATTGTTCACCAACGACTTGTGCAAAACTATCTAGAAACTGCAACTGGTCGGGAGATGTGTGGCATGGTGCTGGACCAGAACGCGCTGCAGGCCTGTATGGAGTTGTTCAATGTTGTTCAGAGTTGCTTTGTCCCAGAGTCGCAGAACATGCTTGACAGGCCAAATTCCCGAAGCTGACCGTCAAGAAGGACTCTGTGAAGGTCCAGGTGGATGGTTTTTCTTGCGAGCTGCGAGTGCCCCAAGATGCGAACTCTTTGGAAGAGGCTGCTGTCAGACTGGATGATTACAATCGTACCGAGCAAGAAGTCATGGAGCAAGTTTCAGGATTGAATCGGTTTCTTGCATGATTAGGTGGTGTTTTTATTGTTTTTTGTCATGTGGCTGTAGGTTCTTTGGCTGCCACATGGTTTTACCAAGGCAGACACTGCGTGACAGGTGCAAAGAGTCTGGTCTCCCCGTCAGGGGCAATATTGATGAATTAAAGAGGAAACTGGTTCATCGCGCGCTTTCCAAACTTCCCTGGCACAAGGCCGGATCCCTTTTTTGATTGCGCTGTTGCCCGACATGCTGAGACAATTTTGGATAGGTCCCCTTAGGCGTGCAGACTGTCTCGATCCAACGCTGTGTCCAGGCGTCTGGTGGCGCTTCATCTTCGGGAAAACTGACGGTGAAGGAAAGGGCGTCTAAATTTTCAACTAGATTAATGTCTTCAGTCGTGACCTAGGATTATCGTGTTGCCATGTCTTTCAGGATCCTGCTCCAGAGACGAAGGTGTGGGAACGGTGCCGCTTTCATGACCTTGCATGGAGGTGCTCAAATCAAACCTGCCCTGTGATGAGGCCCCTAGCGATGCTCCTGCAGAAGTGCCAGTGCAGGACACTGGGACCGAGGCGTGCCAATCAATGACGTCAGATGTCTTGTTCGTTCATCATGATGTGGGAGTGGGTGTGCTCTTCACTCTTTACCCAAGAGTAGGGGTGGCACTCATCTTGGACAAAGGGTTTGTGTTTTTGTTCGGCATTCGATTTCCTCTTCAAATTTCTTCAGCAAAACCCAAATCAAACCTACACTGTGACCAGGCCGCTGGTCATGCTCATGTAGAAGTGCCAGTGAAGGAGACTGGAACCAAGGCTTGCCAATGACGTCAGATGTCTTGTTCGTTCATCATGATGTGGGAGTGGGTTGGCTCTTCACTCTTTACCCAAGATTAGGGGTGGCGCTCATCTTGGACAAAGGGTTTGTGTTTTTGTTTGGCATTCGATTTCCTCTTCAAATTTCTTCAGCAAAGCGCAAACCTGCACTGTGACCAGTCCGCTGTTCCTGCAGAAGTGCCAATGAAGGAGACTGGAACCGACGTCAAATGTTTGCTGTTTCATAGTTTGCTATTTACCGAAGTTTGCTGGAATTCATAGTTTAGAGCACACTTTGGTCAGATCCAGCCCCATGACCCAGGACTTGAGCGTGCCACCTGAAGACATGAACGATCCCAAGAAGGCGAGCCTGTTGGAGAGGAAACCTTGGGTACGGAGTAGCATGCCATGTTCCGTCAGTCAGGTGCAGATGGCCTTTCCGAATGTGAAGGTGAACAAGAAGAGTTGCTCTGTCAAGATAGGTGGCATGAGTCAGAGCTTCGCAATTCCCCCAGCTGGCCAGCTTATGGAAGTAGTGAGAATTGTGAATGAGTTTTATGAAGCTGGTGAGGACGAGAGGAAAACACTGAATGTCCAAACAAAGCCCCTTGGAGAGACAAAAGTCATTGGTATTCACACTTTATTTGCCTTCAATTCGTTTTGGTTGCCGTGACATCTGAGAGAGAACACTTTCACCTGCCAAGGATGTATACTTATACAATAATATTTTATATATATATATTTTTATTTTGACTCCGACATGACATTGTATAAGAGATAGTGTTATGTATGATATCGTAGTATAAATATAAATATATATATATATATTACTTTAAAGATTCAAACGCTAACATGTACATTTGGTTCGGGCATGTGGACACATGACCCAGGAGTTTACCGAGTGCTCAGGTCCAATTTGAAGTTGAAAGCAGAAAGCAACTCAGTAGCCAAGTATGGAAACAGTGAAGATCTGAAGCAAAGGTTATTAGGGTTTTGGATTTCACGTACCAGCAAGAAGGTTGAAGAGCAGCTTGCAAGCTTTGTGCCGTCGACCGCTGAGCTAGCTGAGCCAGAGGGCGTGGCTCCATCGGAGGGCGGGGCTCCATCACAGCCACCCCTCAAAAGCGTCGAGCCCAACGACGTTGCAGATGGCGCGGACCAGCCAGAAGAGCCAGGAAGCTCAGCTGACCCCGCAAACGTGACTTTGTTTGGGAGGTCAACTTTTGCTTTGAAACCTGAAGATTGTGCTGACAAGACAGATTTTTTTTGCAGACATTGACAATGGACCTGAAGTGAAACCGGACCAGCCAGACGGCTACATTGAATTGTTCGAGACTGGTTTGCATGGTGTTTTGCCTGTGGCAGCCCTTGTGAAGATCCTACAAGGGTTCCAGGAAGAGCAGCAGAACCAAGTGGCAATTCTTTTGGCTCGCATCTAGGCTACACCCATTTATGTGACAGGACTTGTTGTTCTTAGGTTTTTAGTAGTTTTTAAAACGATTGATGAAAAAATATTTAACTTCAAATTTCATACGTGAATTCAAGCAATGCCGCGTTTTGTAAAGATGACATGCACATATATATATATATATTATTATATTTGTCTCTTTTCTTTCAATTCTTTATCAAACACCGAATTCGGAATTGCAAATTCTCAGGTCCTACATCCGTCAAGAAAAAGAAGATCACCCGGTCATATGTCATGCGTGTGGTGATGGGCCCTGCCGACACGTTCACGCCCGCAAAGATGCGAGACGAAGTCAATGGAGATGACGAGGTTTTTGTTTGGGGTGTGCTTGTGGAGCAGCATAATGTGTTGGATGTCGGGCAATGTGCCATTGACATGTCTTTGCTTCCTCCGGGAAGTGACAAGGAATTGTTGATTGGCAGAGTGTCACCAGACTTCCCAACAAATCTGACAAAGCCGGAGCAATGGACAGTCAAAAACTTTCTGAACTTCGGCGATGTCGAGGCTTGGTTGTTTGGTGCAATAGTGTTGACAACTCCCATGACATACGGCCATAGCATCTTGTTATAGCCTGAAACATGTCAGGTCAGCGTGGTGACTAAGGGCAAATATGCTACTTTGCGCTGTGGATTTCGCTACCTACCAGATGACGAGAGTCTTGGTAAAACTTTGCGGCAAGTGGTGGGTTTGTTGCTGGAGGATGTCAGAATTTGCGTGCTTGAGAGGTCGTACATGGTAAAATTTCATCAAAACACATAGATTCAGCTTTCAATTGCTGCTCCAAGGAAAGGAGTCAAAAGGAGCGCATCAGAGTGGGAGGAAATGGCCACAACTTCAGCTTCGAAGCGCATCGCGACCAGCAAAGGAGTTTGCGAAGGAGTTCTCGATGTTGCTAAAGGAAAGCTTGAGACAGGACCATAATTTTAGTGTTTGCAGGCATATGACACAGGAGTCTTGCGCATAGTTTCATACTTAGAGGTCAACAACTCAACATGAAACCCTCCTGCTGCAGGACAGGCTAAAAAGCACAGACTTCAGGACGGCATGGAGGGCGTGTGCACTGAGATTGCGGAAGCTCAGTCTCGGGTTGGTCAAGTAGAAGCATTCAGCCAAAAGTTGTTTCTTTTGCCAGAGCTTTCGGCCATGCAGAAGATTTCGGCAACTGATTTGTCTGTGAAGGTGGATGTGCCCCCTGGTCATAGCTTCGTTGGGGCTGACTTTTTCAAGGCGCTTGCCGAAAATGTGGCCAAGGACGCAGGTTTGAAGGATCCTGCCGCGGATTTCATGACCGTGGAGTTTCCTGCAACCGAATATGTGAAGCACGTGTTCTTTATGTTGAAGGAGGCAAAGGAACAGCTTGAAAAGTCTGAGCTGACATTGAAAAGGTCTCAAGCAAAGTTGGAGAAGCTGAGAGACATGGAGGCACGTAGGATGAAGCGCTCTGAGAAAGCCATGAAAACGCGCGAGCAAAAACTTGATGGAAGAGATCGCAAGCTCTCCAAGCGGAACTTTGTGAACAGAATGCGGAACATGGTGAAGAGACCCAGGAAGATAAGAGAAGAGGACAAAGCCTGGAGCAAGGAGGCAGGACTCCCCTGACATGATGCTGTAGTTATTCTGGGTGAATTTGGTCTCGCATGTTCGTTCTCTCCTGTGTTTTCTGTTGCTATTTCTTTGCTTTGCAGGATCCCTTCGAGGGAATGTTCGATAGCAACATTGGTGGGTGAGCCTCACAGCCCAATGTGTATAAGACAGAGAGACTTTTCCCGACAAGCACCAACTTGGCGCCAATCACACTGAGAAAAAAGCAAATGTCATCGTCTTCTGGGATTTCGAAGGATTGGAACTTGGCATGAATCCTGCTGACATTGTTTTGGAATTCCGGATCATCATGTTTGGCTGTTGCACAAACAGACACCAAATTGTTGAACCATTTGCTAACCAGAATCTGTTCCTGCTTCATCCTGGCAGTTGCCAGTGGCATGCCGGTTGCGTTCCTAGCAACGCCTAGCCATTCATTCTGCTCTGCCACTCCTTTCTGCCAAAGGTAGCAACAGGTCCAGAAGCATCTACCATCTGCCATCACATTCAGGATCACATACGTGTCTCCATCAATAGTCCTGGGAACATTCACCTCTGCATAAAGCTCGATGCAACAAAGAGTGGCAAGCAGAGCCACGGTTGCACACGGCACGTGCTGACCATTGCCTACTGCAGCATGAGGCGTCGACAGCCTGCTGGCATCGAATACCTGAGCAGTGGACTGATGAGATAAAACTTGTGCAACCCTATGTCTTGGCATGTACACCCTATGTCTTTGCATGTATAGGGTGGGCCTTGGGCACATCCCAGGCGCGCAAACATGTGAGGAAGACCCATTGGCATGAAACTCATACACAGCGAGAACGTGGTAGAAGTCTCATTCATCGGAAGTGCCATGCATGGCCCTATCTCGCGACTTTTTCTGATGCGCACAGCAAGTTGGACGTGAAAGAGATGTCTGGAATCCTCTGTCACAGCGGAAGTCACTTTTTATACAGTTTGGGTGACCAACGAGTCCATTGAATTTGCACAGATGGCTCTCGCACCTGCGCAAGGAATGCATTTCAGTGACAGGGATGACGCATACAATTGCACAAAGTTAGCAAGTGAAACCAAAAATTACACAACATCCACCTCTATCTTCAGGCAAAGGCTCAACTCGCCAAAACCTGCGCGCAAATGCTGTGCGCATCTAGTGTTTGTCACTGTGTCCACAAGTTTCAGGCCCCGTCTTTTGAATATCCAACTCGCCTTCCTCACATTTTGCATGTGACAGCCCAATGTCCTTGCGCGGCACATCAATGCTGCAACAAACGAGTGAGGGATGGATGCAGCCAGCGCCTGAACCTGCATCTTGCGACGCTTTCGTTCTTCAACCTCGCACAAAGCAACACAAATCGGAAGACGCCAAAAAAAATTGCAAAGCGAAGCGGCCTCGTCCAAAACAGCTGGTTGACGAGGCCTTTTTTCCACCTGGCTGCATTGAAAATGCAAACATTTAGCAAACGTGAGAAATAGGCCCCTCCAACCTCCTCCAAAGGTGAATGGCTTGGCGCCGGTAATGGTGGTGACTCCTGAGGACATGGTAGCATCGCAAGCTAGGATCGTCACATATATCTATATATACACGCGCCGAAACAGCGCAAATACCACCAAGTTGAAGCTGCGCATGTTTCAAAATATGGTAACCAATGGTATTTTTCAGTCTCCACTGGTGGTTCTTTTTGATAGTGCATGCCTCCACCCAAAGGCAAGCGGGCGTCTATAGGACTTGTTTGAAGCAACTGAGGTCAAAAAAATGCGTTGTAAAGTTCTGAGGTTGTGGCGTGCTCTGAGCACATTTGGAGTCCAGAGTTCGGATTTTGCATCCGGACCAGTAATGAACACTACAAATTGCTGCGGCAAGTCCAATGTCACCATGTGCGGGCTTAGACTCCCATGTCTTCAGTATGTCTGACCACAGTTGCAATTAAATGCAGTCAGGCTACAGGCAGGTTCAAAAGACAAGCAAGCTCCTGTGTCATCGGCCACCCATGGCCCAGCATCTTCTCCAAGGCTGTCAAATGGCGTCCCCTCTGTCTCAACCAAGTGATTCGGTCTGTTCTGGTAAAGAGAGGCAACGCACCATCTTTCGATTGTTTCGGGCGCTTGTCAGCGTTTTGGTTGAGGACAAAACACTGGTCTGCAAGTGTGGTTTCATTTTTTTCATCATACAGTTCTTCATACCTTGCCTTGTTTGCAGCCTCGCATTTGGTAAGAAAAGAATTTGGATCACAGTTTCTCTTCAAGACTTTGCGGTCAGCTTCGACCTCTAGGTCTGAAGTCAGTTCTGTCAACTTTTCAATGCTCAGCTGCCGATCGCGAAGGCTGGCGGTGAGTATGTTGTAAATCTGTTGAGGTTCACCAATGAACTTGCCAGCGTCACGCCTGACAAACGCTGTGAAAGCCCGTCGCCGAGCTACAGCACCGAAGCCGAGGTCTGATGGCTGGGTATAGATTACCTGAACCCCAGGTCATGAGGGCATAGATAAATCTAGTGTGTTCCGAAAAGGCCTTTGATATAAATATACAAACGTGCAGAAAAATAACACATTCCTGAGACAAAGACACATTGTAGCAACTTTGACAAATGTATATACTCTTTGTATATTTGTTGCTCAGAAAATGTTCAAGAAATGCACCGCAAAAGAAACTATGACACAGCGAGTATCCTTGGAGGCCATGGTGTCTTCCAGCACTTCCACACAACATCGATTGATGTTGCCAGTACATACGTTCTCCCCTAAGGCCATCTTCGGTTTTGCCTCTCTTTTCAATACTCCAAGCAAGTAAGGGTCACCTTAGCTCCAAGGTTTGTCACTTTTTCTGTGATCTTGTAAAGTTCTGACCTCTGGGTTGGAAGTCAAGGTTTTTCTGTGATTTTGTAAAGTTCTGACCTCTGGGTTGGAAGTCAGGGTTTTTCTGTGATTATCATATTATTAATTAGTTTGAAATAATTAAAATTATTGATACATTTCACACAAGTTTTATGTTTAAATGATTCTTGACTTTTATGAATAAAAAACTCAAGCTGGCAATAAAATAGCTTCAATTGTTGGGTCACCTTAGCTCGAGAAACTACACGGCAACTCCCCGGCCTGGGTTCTAGGGCCTTAGCAAATGAACCAAAACCAAAGGCAAACCAAATGAACCAAATGAACCAAAGGCAAACCAAAGGCAAACCAAAGGCAAACCAAATGAACCAAAACCAAACCAAATGAACCAAAGGCAAACCAAATGAACCAAAGGCAAACCAAATGAACCGAAGGCAATCCAAATGAACCGAAGGCAATCCAAATGCTATGGGCCAACTTTTCAAGGTTCGTCCTACTTTTCGAGGAGTCCCATCACACCAGTGACATTAACAAACCAAATGCAAACCAAATGGCCCGGCGGGCTGGACCTTCTTCTTTCAGGCTCTTTCCAGCAGCACTGTCATCCACACATGGTGCCCCAAACACAGCGAGGTCAAGGCTCGTGCGAGGCAATCGGCAACAGTCATCGTGCCTTAAACAAGCTGCTCTCCTGCCAAAGGAAGCCTCCTTCAAACATGCAACTACTGCCTCGCAATTTTTTGCTGATGCAACTTGCTCTCGACACTTTGGAGTGAGGTAGTGCATCTGATCCTTGAAAAGGCAAGAGTCTGGGAAGTCTTCCTTCAGCACAGAGTGACATTGTTTTGACTTTTCCGTGAAAGCAATGTGTGAGAAGCTTACTCCAAACCCATGATTTTGCAGGATCTGAGCTCCTCTAGACTGGCTGCAAATCCCTGAAAAAAATGAAGCTACCCTCAAGCACAGGCCAGTGGAAATAACAGGAATGTGGCCATTTTTCTCAATGGAAGCAACGACGTCTGGAAGTTTCTCTTTGACCTGCGCTGGCCATCCGAAAGCATCTCTCAGGCTTTGCACGTTGTCTGAGGTCTTCCAGAGCCTGTGCAGAGGCTTACAATCTTCCAGAAACTGGAGATAGTCAGGTATGCAAATCAGCTGTGGCAAGAGCACCGCGAGAAGCATGAGAGTGACAATCCAGTTGATGATGAAATGGCTCGCAGATCCAGAAAACGGAAACGTGGGCCTGGAGATGAGGTACGTCAGGTCATCAAAGGTGTCAATGTGCAGAGGGCTTGTGAAATCAAGTTCCAGGGTGTCATTGGAAAAATCAAGGTCTGTCAGCTCCAGAAGGCGTGTCGGCTGCAGAAATGGGAGTCTTTGACGGAAAAACAACAGAAGACTTTATTTCATCTCCTTGACTCCTTGAAAGTGAGCCTTGGACTCTCACACTTGGTGAAAGGGTGGAAATCGTTGGGCCCGGAAAGTTTTCAAAAGCTCTCTGACGATAATATGGCCATCAAACGATGGTCCGTGCCTGGACCGGTGCTCAAGGACAGCTATTTTTTGGATGACTTGGGAGTGGCGTGCCTGTTTGCATTGACTGCGGCTCTGAGTGTCAAGCCTTGCCTTTGTTGGATTCTGACCTTGCCCTGCAGGAGCTGAATGAAGCCATGACCGAGTTTGCCCAAGGAAAGTCTTTGGTGTGCCAACGTCGAGATATTGTGTTCG
>OMLO01002590.1_pt1 | contig 14692 bp, 7 predicted proteins | sample 1674811 | NCBI WGS metagenome assembly OMLO01 (sample SAMN06265003, study PRJEB25207) | coral metagenome | isolation source: Coral host | place: Mexico:La Bocana,Puerto Morelos, Mexico | collected 2008-11-13
AGGAAAGGGTTCATGTTTTGATTTTAACCCATGAAACCATTCTCATATCTAGTTAATGGAAATTGCTTGACAAATTTGGAGCAAGAGATTTTTTGTGCCGTTTTTACGTTGAATTTTTGCAGTTTAACAAGGTCTACAACGGAGAAAAATCAAGGTTGTAATATTAAACTGGTCTTCCGTGGTCAGATTTTAATCTATATAGTTTAGTATTTCAATATAATTTTGAATCATGATTAAACTGACCGCATTCATACAAAATACGTTTAGTAACGAGGCTACATTATTTAATGATGAAAAGGGAAATCATTAGTTTGAGCATATTTAATATTGCAATTACGGAATAGAAAATAATTTTTAATTTTTGGGGTCGCTGACGTACGGTTTCGATTTCTGTCAATAGCATGATTAATGTATTTTAAGGCTTGCATTCTGTGATTGGTGGATACTTATATCTATTACAAAAAAACGTGTACAAAAAAGGTCATTATGCAAAAGAGTTCAGGATTCAGATGGCGGGAAAAAACTATGCCGTCCTGACGTCAAATGGACGTTAGCAGGAAAGCCATTTAAGACAGGATTTTTTTCCCAATGAAATAATCACCAAAATGGATTTATAAACCAAAAAAACATGTGTCTGTAGGGAGAAAAATAGCTGCGTCGTTTTGAAAAAAGTATGTGGATCCTCGACAAATTTAACCCACAATTCTCGTCTTAAGCACTAAAAAGCGTCTTAGCATTGTCTTTATTTCTTGTTAGTTGAGAAGAAGACTGTTGATTCAGTTTTGACTGCCGCCTGTACTACGGGCCCGCATAGTGGAATAATTACACCACCACTTAACTTATTTTAGGGAATGAGGGTTGAGGGTTTGGTGGGTGCCTTTTGGGAAAATATGAAACCCTGCCGCTTTGCAATCTTAAAATGTTCTTTCTTTTCTTACTACATCCCAAACCCGTAAATGAATTAGAAGAACAAGTTCCATTTCTTTTTCCTTTGTAAAGTTTAATTAATTCGAATTTATGTCACATTAATTTTATTTTTAAATTAAACAAAGAGCCAAAGCTCGGTTCATGGCTTGACAGTTCCAATATATAATCTCAAATTAGGTATTAACAAAACACAAATGAACAAACAGACAACACAGGGCGTGACTGCTGTCAACAATATATTACTGCTTTACAATACAATCATAATTTTCTTATTTTTTTTTCTCGTTTTCCTAAACTATTCATATCTTACAATCATAAACATTAAAACTACATCGGAATTCGCAGATATATATTTTTGATCAACGATCTATAAAAGTGACTTAAAATTGTGAAACGTTTCAAATTCACTACTCTAACGAAAAGCAATAGAGAGAATTCAACATGGTATTGTGCAAGTGTAATTATCCTGTAACATTACACTGTGGGGGAGCGGTAAAACTGATAAAGAAACCCTTTGCCAATAATGATTCATGGTACAAATCATCAAAATGCTCAAAGCGTTCAAAACGCCACAAAAATCAGATATTCCTATTCCGCTCCACGAACATGTATTAATGGTTATTGCATTCCTTTCAGTTCTTTTCACAGTAAACTCTGCATTAGGAATCCCTAAATAACTTAATAGCGTGGAGTCTCGATGCACATATTTACTTGAATGCCATTTGTTATGTGTAGTTCTTATTTCAAGGCTCCTTTGAGTATAACACGAAACACCGTAGACCGAGGTTTATAGAAACATTGCAGGCTACTCTGCGGTCTTGTAATGATATCTATTAAGTTTCTACATCCTAGGTTTCTTAATTTAGATTGCAAATCATTCTCGCGGTATACTAAACAGTTATTCCACGAGTGCGCGTTGGATATGAGTTGACTATAATCACTATAATCATTTCATATCTAACAAGCGGGAGTGGGCCCCTAAAACATAGAAAACTAGACTAGAATAAACATAAAAGCTCCCCCAAAAAATCACTAGTTCGCTTACCCTATTTATAGAGCTTGGTATAATGGCTCATAACACATGATGGGTAAGCCAATAAATAATAATAAAAAGAAATTCGAATAGTATTATTCAATTATTTAGTTTGTAATAACATGGAATATCCTATCTGAACATACTAGTAGTGCAATGCTATCTCGTGGTATACCATGGGGTATTCCACTAGTGACTTGTACTTTCTTGGTTTACACAAGGAACGTCAAATATTTCATACCATGACAAAAAAAAACTTTAGAGAACTAACGTCGTATGAGTTACGATCTCGTTGATCGGTAAGCAGTGTTTTGTTGTTGTTGTTGAACTGTTGAATTGGTCATTTTTCTTTTTTTTTTTGCTGCTGCTGGGTTTTCGACCTCGAAATGATCAACGCCGAGGGGAAAATTGGGTTCTGACATAAGGGAATAAGATGGGAAAAAGGTTGATTGTAGCACCATGGTGTATGCAACGGCTTTCCTATATTTTGATTGGCTGTATTTCCTATGACATGGTGCATGTAAATTGAAGCAAAAATTCTAAACTTTCTGTTGGCTATCAACTATATACTATTTGTAGTCCGTGCAGGACCTTTACGCAACAACCTTGACAAAAGCAAGCTATATAAAGTTATTCAGAGAAATTTTGTAAGCAGAACCCTGATTTTTCCCATTCTTGATTTGCAGACCTCCCGATTTATTAAACAGATTGTGAAACAACGTTAAACTTCAAAACAGGATATTTTTAGCGATTTTTTTAACCTCAGTTTCTTCGAACCAATAAATCCGTTCCTCTAGCTAGCTGGCTAGACAAATCGACATTCCACTGAAGTGCAAGTCCTTTTCTATGCATGGTCAGAGCATACTCAATGCAACAAGATACTGCTCTGATAATGCTCTGATAAATTGATTGATGCAATAATGAAATAAGACATCTAAGTTACAAAACAGAGATGAGGACAAATTGGTTTCTGTAGCATTTCTGCTCAACCCTTTGCGATATAGGGATCACCAGCAATCCTTTCTGAATTCTGCTTCTCTTCTTCGTTTAAAACTCTCTTTTTTAACTTTTTACCATCAGGTAAAAATATTTTGTTTTGTGTAGAGACTAATTTCCTATTGGGGAAAGAGGGTTTTGTTTTCATTTTCAGCAATTGTATCAGTAAAATATTACACCCACATCAAAAAAAAAGCCAAAAAGAATTGAGAGAACACCGAGTGCAGTAGTAACTAAAATCACTCGAACGTTCAATTTAAAATTAGAATTGCATTTTTTTAGAAAAACAAAGAAACAAAAAATATATATTTGCATGTGTTCCTTTGTGGTGATCTGGATCAGGAACAAGATCACGGTACATCAAAGGAACTGATAAATCCTATCTGGTCACGGCTTTGATGTACCACGATCCGAGTGATCTTGGCTCCGAAAGATCCTGATCAAGATCTCTTCAGAAGAACGTACCCTAAGTTTTCCCTGACAATTGTGTTTTGTGCGTTAGTATAATCTTTGCCCCTGAGACTAATCCCAGTCTTCCACATTCCCGTACAGCTGGCCGTCATACACGTTCATGTAAATAATCTCCTGAAAAGAAGCAAGAAAGATGATGTTCAGTGAGTGATATCCACCGCTCAGTTTATAATGAAGATATACTGGATTTACAAACTCCAGATGAAGTGGAGACCTACTAAACAATACCGGAATATGTATGGAAGGTAAGGTAAAGTCTGCATACGAGCCTAAGTAGCCCATCAGGCCGGAGCTTATCCCGGTTTCTGTAGCATTAAGCGACTAGGAATATTGCTACTCCCTCCTGGATGGGATGCCAGTCCATCGCAGGGTTACCCCCAGCATTAAATTCGCCGGTACCCATTTATACACCTGGATGCAGAGAGACAACGCAATGTCTCCGGCCAGGGCCTGAATCCGAACCGCTCGATCCGGAGTCGAGCTCACTAACCATTAGGCCAACGCGCCTCCCACAACCGGAATTAGTATCGCCTGCGAATATTGCGTGAGGCAAAACCAACATTGTAGTCTTGAAAATAAAAAAAAAAAATGAATTGCTGGGGTACTTTATGGGCTAACGAGAAAAGAAAAATGATAGAAACAATGTTTTGATGAGAATTATAAAACGCTAAGGAAAGCCAAGGACTTTGTTGACCATTCAAGTAGAGATAAAAATAGGGATGTTCTATTCGCTTTCTCGCAGCCTTTGTCTCTCTTAGTTTTTCACAAATAAAGTTCTGTTGAATAAAAAGTTTTTTTTATTATTTTTTAATAAATTCCCTTCTTTTTGAAACAAAATAAACGATTGATTTCTTTTTGTTCTGGGGAATTACAGCTGTAATAATGTGGGAATTTATCGATTTTTACTCGATGAATGGCAGAGATAGATGTGAATATTTTAGCAGCAAATCGCGTTTCTTATTTTAGTAATGATTTGCTTATGGTAGTCACAAAAAGACAATTTAAAAAGAGTTGTGAATAGGACTCACCTTGTGACACCGTTCTAATCTTTTGATTGTCCTACTGACAGACTCGAAAGTAGGTCGAAGGTCAGGCTGGTTGTTCCAGCATTCACACATCAGAGCATAGCTGAGAAATAATAACACGCCATTATGTTGTCATGTATCAGGTAGTTATAAAAAGTTGATCTTTTGACGGTTTACTTTGAGATTGAGATTGCGGGTAAAATGGTCCAACGAATAAAAAAAAAAAGATGTGAACAGAAAGGAAAAAAAAAACAACAACAACAAAAAATAGCGGCAACTAAAACAAACAAACAAAAAAAACAGACACGTTTTGTCAGAAGCATGTAAGTGCAGTTTAAATGCAAGCGAGTAATGCGAAAAACAATATCTTTCAGCACATTACCCGCTTGTGCTAAAAGTGCTCCCTTTGATAAGTAAAATTTGTTTTTATAATTTATACTCCCTGAAACTTGTTATCGTATTTATGCATTTTAGACCATTAAATTATTCTTTAGTTTTAGTTTCACATTCAAACGAAATTGGTCACGTTCTCATATCATAAACAACAACGCAAATGGGTATATGATAGATCATATATTTGAACTGCGGAGAAAGTTATGAAGACACACAACTTAAGCAGTTGTGAAATTAAAACCTTAAAAAAAAAATTCAGGAGCAGTGCTCTGCCAACTGAGCTATCAAGCCACCTGGGAGCTGATCACCTTGTGAGTTCGTAATATACCCATAGAAGATAAATAATGCCAATTGAACTGAGTGGAGTACAATTTGGTCAGAAATGATACGCGTGATTTCAAAATCGAACGAGCGCGAAGCGCGAGTTCGATTTGAAATCACAAGTATGATTTCAGACCAAAATTGCACGACCCGAAGTTCAATTGGCACTTTATTATATCCATTTTGAAATCGCACAATTTAATAGCCTAAATACAAGAACTACTAGAACAACAAAAGTTGCCAAGTTGGCCTTTTTGTCTTTCATTTTCCTGTAATGTGATTGGTTAGTTAAAAAAAGCCTTGAAATCTGATTGGTTGTTTTGTTTTACTGCCTCATTCTCATTGGCTGAGATAAAGATGCAATTTGGAGCAAAATATAGTGCAATTTGGGAATAAATCGCTTTGCTGAGAGCCAATCAAAATAGATGTAATAAAGAATACTTTATTTGAAAGATCATATGTTTGAACTATATATGATCTTTCATATACGCATTTTTCAGGCTTTAATTTCACAACTGCTTAAGTTGTGTGCATAACTGCAATGATCAATGTCTTCAAAAATAACAACATCGATGAATGATTCCACTCACATTTCTTCGTCTATGTGGATGGGCTTTGGCATTCTGTAATTATCTTTTATCAAGTATGGAATACGATGAGCTTTAATATTGGGATATGGACAACCACCTAAAAACATTTTCAGACGAGGTCGTGCTTAGGTATAAAACATGTAAACAAAAAGGCTACAAAGTACAAAGTACTTTCATAAAGAAAAAAACAAACAAAACAAACAAACAAACAAACATCAACAACAGAACAAAAAAACAAAACAACTAGAAATACAAAAACAAAAAGTAACACTCGTTTTTTCATATAGATTTCTCATCCCACAGTGATCGCGAGTCGGCGTTAAGTTTTAGTTATGTGACACATATCCCATATGAACAGTGTTCTTGTGACAATGGCGAAACTGACGATGGTAGAAAAAAAAATACCAAGGAACACTGACTTCTCAAGGGGCTTAAGTTCGTGGAACAATTAATTTCTGGGATCTAAGATCCTATGGCACCCTATAACTGTGATCAGTTTTTGTCAATTTTAATATTGTCAAGAGGGATGATCAAATTTTAGATTTGGAAATTTGATCTGCGAAATTTGATAATTAAATCTATATCACAAAACTCATTATAACGTCCTTATCATAGCATCAATGTACTTATCTTTAACAAAACAAGACCATTATTTTTTGGTTCTACAAGTGCAAATATGTCCTATAGACTGTGGCTTTTCGAATAGTGTGCTTTAAAGTTGTCACATGCGCGTGTCTTAAGCACAAAACTGAAACAATAATGATTAAAATATAATGAGAACAGCAAACTATGTGTTACCTATGGTGAAAATCTCATACAAAACGATACCATAGCTCCATCTTGGAAAAAAGAAAGAAAAGAAAAAAAAAACAGTTTAAAGGGTTAGTTATGTAAAACCTAAAAGTTAACAAAGATATGTTGGAGCATTGTGCATACACAACGCATAACATCCCGTTCAAGATTTCTTACTTACAATTTCGTCTCTGAAATCGTCTGTTTCTTGTCTTCTGAATTAAAAGTATTGTCGTAGGGTCATCAAGACCAAATTCGTGTACGCGTAACTGGTATTTGGTTTGCAAATATAAGACTGTCGTGACTGACACTTACACATCACTCTGTGTAGTACAGTAACTATACAGCAGCGACTCCACCGCTGTCCATTTGACCGGAAGACGACCCTATGACATGCAAGGTACCATGTTAAAAGCAAATAAATGACATTTGTGAAATTGGAAAAAATATATATGGGCACATTTTTTCGGGTTTTGATTTCGCGACGTAGAAGACATAATGTTCACTCGGGCCACAGCTGCTGAATCATCAATATCCACCAAGAAAACCTCTGTTCAGTGGACAGCGTAATATTTTTGTATTTTATGCAGTGTATGGTAACATTTTTCATACTTTCAGAAGCTGTAGAACGCTGAATGAATTCATTAAAAAAAGCATGGCATCTCCTCCTTGATTATGTAAATACTCCTTGATTATATATGTTAATTTTTTATTTCATTATACTCTGTAAATACACGTTCTTTGCAGCTCCCACCTTGGTACGTTTCTGGTAAATATTATCTTGCTGTACATCTCTGGCCATTCCAAAGTCTGTTATTTTGCATGTTTCAGCTTCCCCTACAAGCACATTCCTTGCTGCCAAATCTCGGTGAATTATCTAAATATTTACCAGAGAAAATTATATCATAACAATCATCATGTAGCAAAGAAGAAACCTCTGCAGGAGTGGAAAAAAAAAAAGTGCCTCTTTGCTGTTGTAATAGCTGTTTTAAGAATCCAATCCCTTAATCCAATCCCTTATAAACGTTTTCATACTTAAAGTTCTGTTAAATAATCATTATATTTTTAGGTTTTTAATACTTCTGTGACTGATATTTTAGCTCAGTAGACTTAATTTAGTTAGGTATTTTTATATTTTAGCATAATGATTGTAAAGCGCTATGAAGGATTAGCTAAATAGCGCTATATAAATGATTATTATTATTATTATTATTATTATTAATCACTGTGATGCTCTCTAAGCAACGGGAATATCACATGATCACTATATACAACGTTATCGGATATTTAGTATAGTGTTAGATTAGAGTGTTCGACAATCCCGAATAGTCACCAATACGCTTCGGAAATGCCGTGACAATATCTATATATTAAAATTCTAACTTGGCTTCGAGGCTAAAGGAATAAGACAGTAGAAATCACATTGAGGATAAGGCTAAGCCTCCTACGAGCCAAGTGAGAATTTTAAGAGAGAATATTAGAGCAGCAGTGACCATGTCTCGACATTTATCTCCTAGTTTGCCGACTTCTTGTCTGACGACACCCTTTGGTGTTTTTCCTTCAATTCCGAAACCTGGCAAGTATTGACATGGGCGACAGAAGGGACGCAATATTAAATACTGTTTTCGGGTCCCTTTCCCTCCTTAGTTAGTTGTCTCTTTGGCGCAGAGGGTATCAGAAAATCGTAACCAGAGAAAGAATGAAAAAGAAGCTATGGTTAAATATCGTCAAGAGTCGTTTTGAATTAACTTTTTTGGTTAGTAGTTTGTTACTGATTGTACATTTATTTTTAATTTACCTTGTTAGCAGCCAGGAATGCCATGCCATCAGCAATTTCCCTCGCGAACTTTAGAAGTTGTTCTGATGTAAGAGAACTTGTCGGTTTTACATCCGGGTCCTTATAGTAGTTGTCATTGAGGCCTCGGCTTTTTCTCAGGAATCCAAGCAAGTCCCCATATGGAATGTATTCGAACATCACCATGACTGGGTCTGGGAATCCAACAGGTTAAAGTAGCAGTGGATGTTGCAATTAGGGTTAAATAAACCCTCGCAATGCACGTATACCGGCTCATACAAACAAATGGTCAGAAGAAAAGGCAAATAACAGATCGAATTGAAATAGGTCCACAAAACGCTTTACAGCAAGAAATTACTTTTTCAATTGGAATTGCAAATAAACCGAGCCCTGTCTCTTTTGTGGCGTACATTCGATATTCGACAAATAAACGTTGAGTAACAGATAATAAAATATACATGATAAACATACCTGATAAGGTAACTGCACCCATTAAGCGGATGACATTAGGATGGGGTTGAAGCTGCTTCATAAGCTCGTACTCAGCTAACAGATCTTTCTTGTTAGTCTCTGGAGCTTTATCTGACGTGAAAAAAAAGTGTCGTTCCCATAATAAAAACATAGGTATGAAATAAATGAGTGGAAACGTACTTGGAAAAGATGAACGCCATACAGTTTAAATGATATGAGACACTCCTAATCTGTCGTGTTTTTGTTAGAAAGGTGGTGAATTTTTATGAATTATATTACTTCGAATCTTGCGGTAATTATTTTAAATTCAATTTCAATTCATTCTTCTTTGAACGCCCCAACCGGTCTAGTTTTCTAAAATGCGTCTAAAACGCACCTTTGGGAATTTTGACAGCGACAGTTCCAAGCCCTTCCACGAACGCTTGAGCCACCACACAGAATGCTCCCTTGCCGACGTACTTCTGTATGTGAACCTGCTCGCGCGGGAACTCCCAGTCGGGAATTTCTTCTTCTAAACATGAAACATTGGTATATATGGCGTCCTGTGTAGAGTTTGGTGGAACATGGTTTACTTTCTTCTGTCTACTTTCGATTCTTTTTGCAACTCGAGGGTAAGGCATCTTAAGTGGAAAAAGAGGCAAGAAAAATACGAATCATCTCCAAATTGAGAAATGTTGAGAATGCAAATCAATGCATAAAAGATCATGTATCTGAACTACGGCGAAAAATTTGAAGGCATGATCATCATTGATCATCATTGATCATCGCAGTTATACACACAACTTACAGTGAAATGCAATTTGATTTTAGTTATTTGCTTAGATAGTTCAATAATTTTAACGCCCGACGTCAGTAATGTAATATCATGGCAAATTGTGCTGCATAAATTGATACCAGTTGTGAACTTGGCATTTTTTTTTCGGGTTAAATCTGATTCTACACCTTTTAAGAAATAAAAACGTGGAAAAAGACTTATATTTCTTACCCCATTGTAGTTGTTAACACTGGGAATCTTCGGAGAAGTCTTTACGCTGCGTTTATCTGAACTTTGGATGTGAAAAGAAACGAATGATGTAAATTTAGGCCTGCCAAAGTGGTTTAATTCTTTGAACAGAATTTGAACTTACTAGGACTGAAGCTCCATCAAATCTGGTAGAACCCGTTGTCTATGTGGATCTGTGGACAAAAAGAGACAGCAGAAAAATTGTAAAAAATCGCCGCAAAGTTTGTTATTCACACATATCACCTGTGGTTTGTGTTTTGTGTATGCTATACAGTTTATGAGTAACGCACCATAATTATGGGCAGGACGCGTCACTAGATTACGGGTGCTGTGATTTGATAGTTGGATATGAAGTCTCTTTCTCCGGAAAATTTTCAGCAAATTCAGCTGTTGTGTTTATCTTTATATTTACTTTTTAAAGCGAGGTTCACTAGACTTTCGAAAGTAGTCGTGGCTTCCGTTCCGTTTTTTTTTTTTCTTTTTTTTGGCTTGTTGATCGAGCGAGATTTGATGCAAAGTTTCTGTGATATTCCGTGATCTTTTGTCGTTTCACGTACCACTCCTATGCATTTATCTACAAGATCCAAGTCTGAAATACAATACATCTGATGACAAGACAAATGAGACGTGAATACGTACCTCATGGTTACATATTTACAACCCTGTATAACACAATGCCCATATAAAGTTTCCTACCTTTATTAACTGCATTACGCCTTTTCTTGATACAACATACAACGGTTACTATTATAACCAAGAGCAGAACAGCGCCACCAGCCGCAGCACCGAACATAAGCTTCTTAGAAGTAGAGCCTACAGTGAAATACAAAGGAAAATGAAATCCATTCTGTAGGTTTCATTTGGTATAGCTATAACTTCCCGATGTTTGTACAATGATTGATAGAAAAATGGTGCGCACGCTATGATTGGTTACCAGCTATGTACTATTTAATCATATGGAAACTATATTATTCGAAAACAGACAAAATGTGATACGTCATTTTGCTGATACGGATCACTAGAATTTGAGAATTACTAAGAAACTATTAGTTTTTTCATGGCATGCACGTGAAATATCGATGAATCTGTACACAATAATAAAAGCATACATTGTAATAATTTATTTGTTAATATGAACTGAAACCGCTTGTAACCGGTTACCCTGATTGTAATATTTGTATTACTTGTTTTCATTATTCATCGATATTAAGCGTCTGAACTTCGAAACTGATCGATCACCTGCACTCTAAAGGGGAAGTAAACAAAATAAAGGTTGAACATTTCGGCGGAGACGTGTTGCTTCTTATACCCTTATACAACAAATATTACTGTAGTACTAGATAGGATTTTATGTTAATTAGGTAAAGCGCTTAGAACTTGACTGAAAAAGCGTTTAAATTGTAACTGAATGATTTGTTAATTAAAAATAGTAAATAAAACCGTAAACGTTTTGCTGGATTTCATGTGGCGTTGTCATTTTCCAAAATTGAAAATTACTAATCCTACTGAAAATTCAGTTTCATCAAATATAAGACTCTCTAGTAACTTGGCCTTTTCAACCTTTTTCTCCATCATCTGTCATATACCAGATTCTTGAGTTTATACATGGGATGGTTACGATTTTTATTTTTTTCTTGCATGACAGGGCAATTCTGCAATAGGAAACTTACGCTTGAAACTGAAATTTCAAGCTAGTCCATCTCTATAAAGTACTGCGTGATAATATTTCCTTCCTCTCTTAATCTCACTTTATATATACTTTACACCAACAGAGGATGAAAGGCAGGGGCGGAAACCCCCGTATAGGTAACAAGCGAATCAATACTAAGTTGTTCTGAGAAATGGTATCCAGTTCTCACATAGATTATTTTACCACGCGCGTTGCGTAGCTAGGTGCTTCTATGGAGGATTAGAATGTACGCAAAGCCGCTTGGGTTGCCCATGTAATAAAAGTTGTCATCACTGGATTACCTACATTTCTAAACCTGCTAGGGATTTTTGACTGAGGGAGCGATATTTTTTTTATTTCCCTTATGGGGAATTAACTTTTCTTACTCTTCACCCTCTCTTGCATACGTCAAGAAACGGATTGTTCCAGTTAAGAAGAACGAAGGTAGTCAATTCTTGACGATCTTGAACCAAGAAGGCATTATTTACCGCATCAGTATTCTGAGTAAGTCTTACCTGAAGCTGCCGTACTAGACACTGTGGCTTTGGCAGTTGGCATGGTCGGTTCTATAAACAAAAAAATGATTGGACATGCTCATAAATTGAGGGTTAAACATTCGGCATGTTATGCATGCCTGACGTCTGACATCAATTATGCATGTGATAATTCATGAAAAAGAACCGCCAGTTAATGACAGTGGCGACTTTAGGAAAACACCCACTGTGGCAGCCTCGTAACGTTATAATATATCACTTTAGGCGTAAAACCACCAAGATGAAAAACTATCCACTTTCCGAACCGGGGAGAAGACAACCGATACTACAGAGGCGCCGTGATATAATGAAAGGAGTCTATTGAATTGAGAGAGCCCTAGCCGTACAGGGTCACTGCGTCGTGTTGCCATTGTCGTTGTCCTCTCTTCCAGTATCCTCTCCAGTTTACTACTGCTATGGGCTAGCATTTCTTCGAGCGGGGAGTACAGCACTGGCTATACTGATAACAGGCTAACTATTTTTTTTTTATGAAGATATACAGAGACTCACTAGGTATGACAGTGAAATTCTTTTTTGTACTGTTTTTGCTCCGTCCTTGATCGTTCTCTGCCACCACAGTGAATTCATAGGTCTTGGCCCACATTAGGGTTAAATCGTAGTATAGGTTCGTTGAAGCATCTTTCTGTTTCGACTCATTCACGTAAAGTTCTCGATAAAATACCACATATCGTAGAATAGGTCTCCCGTTGTCAACAGTCTCATTCCAGCGAAGGGTGAAAGAACGATTGCTAAGCTGCTTCTCTTGGTTTAATATAACTGGTGCTGCTGGAGGAAATGCTAGCAAGCAAAGAGTCAAATCAAAGCGCATGTTATTTACTTTTCAAAGCGGGTGGAAGGTGTTATAAAATAGAACAGCGAGGGGAAACAAAAGATGTAGATCTGCTTCCAAATACACCTCATTATCGATATCCCTTTCTAGAGATCCATCAAGCACTGCTAGATGGCACACTAGATAACACATGTAAAGGGGCCGACCTTGCTGGGCGATTCTGACACTATGCACAATGGCCACTTTTCCTTGTTTTTTTGTGTTGCTGTTGTTGTTTTTTTTTGTATTTGTTGTTGTTGTTGTTGTTGTTGTTGTTGTCGTTCTCGAAGAAAGCATGAAAAAAATAACAATTCATAAACTCGCCTTATTTTAGTTTCCCGGAAAGTCCTCATGGAGACGATCAAAGAAGGTTCTGATGCGGCACGATAGAAGTGAAAACTAGAGTGCTTCAACTTAAGGCCACAATGCTACATGCACTATTTAATTCAAGGTTAAGTGCTTTTCTGACCTGTTCTCTCTACCTGCACGTGGAGTACATCTGTTCCAAGAGCGTTACTTGCCGTGCAAGTGTAGTTTCCGAAATCCTCTTCATCCCGGGGAATAATGAAAATGCTGACAGATTTTTTCCCATTTAGCCGTTCATTTCCGTCTTTTGACCAAGTGATCTTTGGTGTGGGATTTCCTTCTGCCTGGCAAGTTAATGTCGAATTGTGATGAAGCCAAGAATTGATTACCGCGGCCCGACCAGTTCTGTTTACCTTGGGTTTATCTTTACAGAAAAGAAAACGTAAACAGGCGTTAGAGCATTTTTAAAGGTTCACCTTCGGGTAATTGATCGCCGAATTTTTTGGCACACTTGTAGCTGAACTCGGTAAGAACGAGTTCTGATCTATGTGGAGGTGAATTACAGTGGTACATCTTGGGAAGACAAGCCACTAAATAATACTTTAAAATCGATACAAACCCCGTCAATTATGACTAATTTCTTTAACTTTCACTTAACAGGAATTTCAAGTACTTTAATTCCTTGGATTACTATTAGTTTTATTCTTTACACTACAAACTGCCATTTAAAGCAATATCATGCGTTTACCGATAATGGCTGCACTGAGAAACAATGAAATTGCTTCTAAAATGAGGTCTTCAATACGTACATGTATGGCTTATTAATTGTACTTTTAATTAGGATAAACTGAATTATCATGAAAAAAAAAAACGAAAAACATTAAGATTTGATAAAAAAAGTTGAAAAACGCAACTACTAAATGGCCTGTAATAGAATTAAAATAAAGATAACCCTTTACTCTCAACTCAAACGTTAACTTAGCATATGGGTCAGTGATAGTACAAGAAGAAACATGAGGTATTTTAGAAAAAAAAATGGGTGCTTATTACAGAGACGTACATTGTGTGCTACGGGGCTTAGCACACTATTTGTGAAAGGCAGCAAAAAAAAAAAAAAAAACGTGCAAAGGTTTAACTGCGGCAAAAAACTAAATCATTTCAATGTAGGCAATCCGCTAGTTCACTACAAATTACAAGCTCACTATATTAAGGCATAATCACAGAAGCTCGAAATTGAGTTCCCAAGGGAAAGTTAAGCTACTCAATGAGCGCATGTTGGAAATAAGATGACAGATAGCCAATAAGGCACCTGGCTTTCAGATGCCTATAATCATCTCGTATCCAGCTAGCGTGAGTGGAATAATTGTTAGCTGAATGCCATACCATTGTAGCCAATTATAAGCCAATGAAAACCAACTAGAATTATCCAGTGATCCAATCTAAAATAAAACTGATTATATTAGGGCGCGTTCGTTTGGGATCAATCCGGAATAAGAATAATTGGAATAATGCAAATTAGCGTTTGTTTGGGAGCTATT
>OMLO01002591.1_pt1 | contig 14688 bp, 4 predicted proteins | sample 1674811 | NCBI WGS metagenome assembly OMLO01 (sample SAMN06265003, study PRJEB25207) | coral metagenome | isolation source: Coral host | place: Mexico:La Bocana,Puerto Morelos, Mexico | collected 2008-11-13
TCGTAGGTTTGACTGGCTTCAATAGCGGTCATATTTGATCCATCAAATATTTTCGCTCGCGCACGATTAGTTTGAACACGTCACATAAGTGAATATTCTCAAACTTGGGAATACCCGAGTGATATTCACCAATCCGTGCGTCCTAAGACTGTGTCACGGCATTTTCTCAGACTGGTCTATTTTAGGCTTTTTCCCCGCGAAATAAGTCAGTTCCGATCTACATAAGCGCCCACCAGTAAGGGAAAATTCAGCGGCCTTTCTCTTTAATCTTCCAAGAAATGATGTCATTAAGCCTGTGATTAGGTCACTTAGGTCCCTGGTCTGAACTCGCGGTAAATTCAAACTAAAAATAGATCGGTCTGCGAAAACGCCGTGAATGGCCTGACCTGGCCTAGCTTCACGCTCCCAGTGATGGGCTCCTGGTGTCGTATTACACTGCTGCAATTGCCACTTTCATCTGTCTCCAAAGTGGCCGTTGTACAGAGGACTGACTGTGGTACTAATACTGATTAAAAACATGCTGGTGGTGATACACTTCAGGGGCACTTCTTATGTAATAAAGGTTGCGTGACGAGACTCTCCAGGAACGTTGAAGCCTGGGCATGAAACTAATCTGGCGGACATTTTGAAAGTGTCAGGAAAAGCCGTTTACTTTGAATATGGTCTATTCGGTAACTGTATTGTTTGTTTGGTAAAGAAGTTCAATGGCCATGCATAACAGCTCTGACAGTAGTGGAGTGCTGTGGGAGCGAGCAAAAGAACTCTTAAGAAAAGAAGATTTTGAGCGACTCAAAACCACGATCAAGACGTTCTCGAAGACGAGATCGTTGGAGGGCCTGTGTTCGGATCTCCTCAAGATTGTCAATTCACGTTCAAAGGTTGACATACTGACAGAGGTCCGGAAATGTCTTCCAAAAGATCAAAGAAACAAGTTCACCCGTCATTGTAACGAGCTGCTAAAAAGCGAAGCCGCGTTTGAGAGGGCAGATTTGGAGAAAAAAAGGAAAAATCTAGAGAGGAAGGAATTAGGTAGAGAAAACCTCGCAGCAAATTTTCAAGGAAGTCCTGCTAAGAAGACCAAGAAAAACAGTGAGAAACCAACGAGTTCTAGATCGGAGAAGAACAACTTACAAGGAAGCAATCAGCTGGTTTGTGTGGATGGTTCAAAAGAATCCCAAACTTTGGCAAAGAAAGCTCGAACGTTAGCTGACCGACCTGTAAAACCTACCCTCGACCTTCGCGGAGAAGAATACAAAACTGTTGTTCTTGAAAGGAAATTTTTGAATCAAGAATTTGGTTTTAAGGTACGTGGTGGAACGTTTCATCAACCAGCAGTAACCGTCGCTCAAGTAGCGAAAGATTCGCCCGCTGACGGACAAGGATTAAAAACCGGTGATAGAATTATTCGAGTTAATGACCAACGTTGTGGAAGAGGTGCTGCGGACATTACTCGAGTCATTGAAATAATCAAAGCAGCCAAGACAATACACATGCGAATTGTGTCTGGAAGAATACCCTCCAAAGATGAATGCAATGTTCATGAAAAAAGAAGCAAATTGGCTGGTGCAGGTGCTGAAGCAGAGGGAACAGAGAAGAAGAGACTGTCAATGGTCTCTGTGTATCCAAATGAGGATGGGTGGTTGGGATGTTGCATCAGGGGGTATGTATCGTGATATCTTACATCGTTGTTTTCCAGTGTGGTGATATGTTACTGGCCGGAGTGGTCGGAGTGGGCTGTAGCCTGCGTAGCAAACGCTTCCTTTCCTTTTCCAGGCAAAGAAAAAGAAAAGGAAACATCTGCTATGCAGACTAAGTGAGTGGTGTTTCAGCTGTCTAGCTGGGGAGCACTTAAAAGAACTGTTATTGACAACAGTCTAATATGAATCATAATGTTCAGATACTGTTCTAGACCCTGCTCGCTCTGACTGATAAGCAACTGCAACCTGACCGAAATGCTGATTGGTAACTAGCAATGGACCTGCATCGATCTAGGTAGTGAGCAATACTGTAACCCGCTATAGACTACAGACAGGATACAGTGTAGGTTACTCATACTGATGAGCATTCTGGCTTGACCATACCAGAACCTGTGGGTTCCATTGCTGGATAGTGGAGTTAGAGTAGATCATTTCTTAATGTCTTAACATTGTCATCTATACCAATTTATTTTCAGTGGCACAGATTATGCTTGTGATGTGCATGTCATCTCAGTCGATAGCTGTTCCCCTGCAGAGAGGGCTGGTGTAAAGGCAGGAGATGTGATAGTGGAGGTGAATATTTCCCAAATCTTGAAATTGATGTAAATTGTCATCCACTGGATTACAGTATAGTAGGGGCTTATAGTGGTGGATCTCTGTATTGATTTGCAGAATGGGGAACTAGTCTAAAGGGGGCTATAAGTGTATGCGCTAAAAGTAAGAGTAACCAAGAGGGTGGGGGTGGGAGGGGGCTACAACTCCTTTGATCCTACCTGTCTGTATTCCCCAAATGAATGAGCTGTTAGAAGTTTTCATATTGCAACAAACAGAACTCCTATTGGTGATTTGTCCAAATTGGAAATATTGTGTGATATCTTGTAACTTGTTTTTTTTTGTCTTCTTTAGGTTAATGGAGCTAGCACAAAGGATTTAACACATGTTCAAGTTGTGAGACTAGTTGTTTCATCTGGTCCTTGTGTCGCATTTTCTTTGAAGTCAGGTAGCAAACAAAGGAGGCATTCCTCAAGACACGAACCAGGTGGAGTGCAACCAACCCCTCTAAGAACCCAACATAGAGGCTCCCATGGTGTGACTCCCCCAAGAAGCCCGACTTTTAGGCGATTCCATCTTCCTGGCTATCCACACCAGCGACATGGGGTAGCTGTGGATTCTCCCTCCCAGCTTCGTATGGATGTAATGAGGCTTGATTGTATGCCTCCTCCTCCATACACCCCTGAAGTACCATCCAGACACAGATTGCTGGCAAAGGGAGGGGAGGGACAAGAACTACAGGAGTCCCCTCACCAAAAGGAAATGCGGGTAACCCATCGTCAAAAAGCAGCACAGGGAAACCCGAATCGAATAGAAGCACTGGACATCCCTAAACACGAGGAACCACAAAAGATCACATACCAACAACTACAACTACAGCAGGACAACCCTTACAAAGAAGAACCACAGGAATACCATTACCAAGAGGTTTCCATGGAAGTCAACAATGAAAGGCAGCCATTAAATACAACTTACTTATTATATCCCGCTATCAGTGATGTTAATGAAGCAGGTTTTGAGGAAAATATGGCAAGTGCATTACAGGATGGCAACGTAACAGGACAAGATTATACACCAACCCCAGCAATGAATGCCATACCACAAGAAGAAAAGATATCAGGAGAAAAAGAAGAAGCTTTGATCAGGGAAACCACCAGAGAAATAACAACAGGAAGAGAAGTTTTGATCAGTGGAACCTCCAGAGAGATATCAACACAAAAAGAAGCTTTGATCAGAGGAACCACCAGAGAAATATCAACAGGAATGGATCCAGCTATTGGCAATAACAGCTTGCCCTTATCTACAAGCCAGTCGCCAGAACCAAGGAATGGAAGAGAATCATTCCTGAGCCAGATAAGGCAGTTTAACAAAGCAAAACTGAAGAAACAAGCAACATGTCCTGAAAGTAATTCTTCTGAGCGGCTTCAAAGCATCTCCAGTGAAAGTAATTGCACTTCAGATGAATTACAATGGGGAGAGGATGGAAAGGAGAGGATACAAGACGATGAAAAAGAAAATGTAGTTGCTACTAACTTGCTGTCTGTTCTTAACCGCGTCATGAAAAACAGAGCAAGATCATTGCATGACACCTTAAGCAGCGCAGATGAAGGTGACAGTAGTAATGATGATGATGATGATGAGTGGGAACTGTGATAGGCCATTTAAATCCTTAATTGGCAATGAAGGTAGAAAAAATTGAAATCCACTTGCCCAAGTGGCTCAGTAAATTTTGGTTTTCACTTGCCCCTACTTTATGTTACTTGCCGATGTGGTGGCCTGTATTGAAATCAGAGGACAAACATAAACAAAGTAGCCTAGCTACTTAGCTCGATTAGCCTTAGCTATTTCTAAGTGACTGTTCTGTGTTTTTCATTGTTATTTTTTCACATAGTATGTATTTATTTTTTTTTTTTGTAAAATTTACTGGGCACGAAATAAAGATTGTTGTTGTTGTTGTTGCTGGTTTCCTTAAAGTAATAATTCACACTTTCAACTAATGGTCAGCTAATGATTAACCAATGTTGCAGTTTTAGTTTTGAAATGGCTTCTGACTAGAATTTATCATTTATCAAGCTGGTAAAAAAGTCTGCATATGAACCAAGTGGCTCACCAGGTCAGAGCTTATCCTGGTTTCTGTAGCATTAAGCGACTAGGAATATTGCCACTCCTCCCTGGATGGGATGCTAGTCCATCACAGTGCTACCAACAGCATTTAATTTGCCGGTACCCATTTATACACCTGGGTGGAGAGAGGCACTGTCTTGCCCAAGAACACAACACAATGTCCCCGGCCAGTGCTCGAACCCGGACCGCTTGATCCGGAGTCGAGCTCACTAACCATGAGGCCACCGCGCCTCCCACCACTTAACAGGACTGAAAAGCTGACATTATTATAATTCAGACTCACAAGACTACTACCTGTTAATTTCACTTGCCTTCTGGGTGACATAGCCTCTATTTTTACTCCCCCAGGAGCAAAATTTACCCTTATCAGGCAATCAAATAAACAAGCCTGATTTTGGGATGTCTTGTGTTGTTATGATGTCTTATCTGTCTGTCATTCAATCAATAATAGTTATATTATTAAATGTTTTTAAACCATCCTATTAACAAATTTGATTACAATTATTTGTAATCAATTTTGTTAATGGCATGATTAAAAAATATAACTATTTTTCCTGGTAGAAGGATTGGCTTTTTTGACTATCAGTTATGCATCTGAACAGACCTATCTTTAAGAATGTAAACCTTATTGGATATGTTGGAGCTTACTAGAATTTCTTTTTGCTCAGGCCATTAACTCGCACAAAAAATACAATCAAAGTTTCAACCAGTTTGCTGCTGAATCTCTTTCAACGAAAACACTTAAATTTATTCAAAGGGGAAATGCACGCCATTTAAAGCAAAAAACTAAATAATTTTTGTTACAGTGCATTGTTTGACAAAATCAGTTCTGTTTATTAATCTACGAACATTCATTACCCAGTTGATACATCTTCACCTACTGTATACTGTAAGTATACTGACATACATGTACCGGTACATGACTACTGAAGCATGGTTTACACTTGAGACTCTCGACAACTTCCTTTTTCATTTGTGCTTATGCTCATTTCATAGTGGGAACTAAATGCGTGAAATAAGCTGATAAGCACAAGAATTCAACAATTTGCCATGATTATATTTCCCTGCGATTTAACTCTGACAGATTGTGCATGCGTATGTTACAGTGTGAACATCTTTGTGCTCTTGCTTGTGTTTGCAGTTGTGCTTACCTAAAATGTGTGAACCATATAATTATGGTGTTACTGAATACACACATCTTAATACAAATGATTATCATACAGTTATTTAATTAGACTTGTGACAAAATTTTTGACATTTTGTTAAAAAAAAAGTATTGATATATATTCAACAAACTATTGCAAAAAATAATGTTACATTAATTGTATTAAACAGGGCTTTCATTGATCAACAGGTTAAAATTCTTGAATCTGATTGGTTATCAGCAGAATCTGTGTCTGTGTCAATTTTTTTGCGTTTTATTTTTCCTACAGGTATAGTACGAAAAACATACAGAATGATAATATAAACATTACAAAATTTACAAAAATTACCTTACAAACTGCACTACATTACACTGCAAGGATTAGATAACTTATTCAACTTAAAACTAAAATAAAGAGTAATTTAGAGGAAATTGTATTTTACTAAGAGTAACTTATCAATCTTTTTGCCAAAAACTTAAACCGTTTGGCCTTTTTGTGTTTTTTGATGAATTGGCAGCAAGAACTGAAAAACCGAACTCAAATCAGTCTAATTGTAAATCATACTTGTCCTATTTTGTTAATTCTTACTTGAAGTTCATTTCAATTGAATTACCATGATTTTTGTCATGTTATAAGGAACACCTGGTTATAAGATGCACAATTATCTTTAAAAAGGTAATTGTACCAATTTTACAAACTGAACATTACTGCTAAATATTCGCCCTTTAAGACAACCTGAATTACAGGAATTGTTTTGATCAGGTTGAGTCACCCTTCACTTATAAATCAAGGTTCTGGTTACCATACTCTAACTATTATCCAAACATATTGTAACCTGCAACCAGGTTCAGTATATTACTTTATTCTATATTTTCTAACTATAGTATCAACTAAATTTTTTCCAATCCACGGACCAGAAAAGCCCTATGGCTAAGAAATGGGCCCTGCACAGATGAGATGTGCATGTTAAATCCAGCCTTATTGCCTGGCCAATCCATTTTTACTCCTGGCTGGTGAAGTATTCTTTTTTCTTGCCTGAAAATTGTGAGCTCAACATGGGCTTGCCAAGGTAATAAAAGGACTACAAGAACTTTTTATTATTATTTTTTTAATCTGGAGTCAATGCACTAAATGTTTTACTGTTAGGCTGACTGCCTGTTAAACCTATGGGTTGCTGACAAGACCAAGTCCTTATTAAAAGCAACTGCTCTTTGACCTTTAGGTGTAGTTTTGAGAAGCACAATCAATACTTAATCCTTGCTAATTGGTCACTAAGCACTAACTAAAAAGACAAGGTTTTTGGCAAACAACTGCCAGATTTTTTTGGAGATTACACACATATAAATATATATACTGACAATTCTAATTATTATTATTATTAATAATAATAATACATTATTATGACTGATTAATATAAAGTTTTGAGTGCCTTTACACAAAGAAGCTGGCACTATACAAGTCATGTGATAGACTACTAACAACTATGATAAACTATGGGTTTAATGAGTCTTTCATTTGAAAGTACATTTCAATTTAACTTTTATGAAAAGTAAAGAAATAATTACTGATAGTAGTGCATAAATTGTTTTGATTTCTGTTCATGAGCTGATGAACATCATCTCATAGTTTTGTGCATTCTTTAGAACTGTAAAGTGATCATTTATGTTTAGGAATGCTGTGCAATAAGCTTTCTCAAGTTCTCCAAACCTTTTAAGTTTCTATAACTTGATAGAAATAAAGAGAACTTTTTCTTAATGTGTTCTTTTTCTTTTAAATGCACAGCAAGAAAAGTCACTTGGGACTGCTTATTTTGATAATCAAAATGTATCTTCTCATGCCTACACATTGTATTTGTCAACAGCTCAGTCCTACTAGTTCTCACTTTCTGTCATGCTTTCTTACAGCATGTTTTCTAATTCAGTGTGTACTGAGTTTATATTGTTTTGAAGTGGAAAAAAAAAATGAGACAAAATAATATTATAAAATAATTTCAACCCTAACATTTCCAATCAGGACTGTTCCTAATATAGCCTTAAATGTGACCTAATTCCTTATATATATGCTTATATTTTGACCAAAACCCTATTTTACACAAGTCACAATGCTCATAAATTGAGACTTAATTTCTAAATAATTGGACATGGTTCTATTTTTGTCAAGTCACAGCTTGCCCATATTAATTTTAGTTTTCTAGGCTCATAGAGAATGCTAGAAAGATGACATAATTCTACATACAGGGTTTGTGTGGGTCCTGAAAAACCCAGAAAGTCCTGGAATTTTATTGCCTTATTGCCTTATGTGTGGCAGACAGTAAGGAGAATTAGCATTGAGATCTTGGGAGTGAGTCCTGGAAAAATCAATCTGAGTCCTGGAAAAGTCCTGGATATTTGTTTCTAAAATAGAGTATGAACCTTGTACATAAACAGGTGTAATTAATCACACCACTGCAGTCCACCTTTTAAGTAATGTAAGTTCTTTAGAACTAGTTACTTACAAAATCTTTTCTTTACACGCAAGATTCTCTTAGAATTTCTTGTTGGTATTCAAAGTGCTTTTTGCAGTTTCCTGCCCGGCTTTGCAATAACTGCCACAAGTCATGCCGACCCATTTTAAGGAGGACATCCAGCAACACTTCGACAGTGGCCCCATTACCCTTTCGTTTGACCCATGTACTTAACAGTTCATGGGTAGGTTGTTTACTGCTACTGAGGTTGGAAATCTCCTGCCTAGGGAAACCAAGCTTTTCACCCAATAAGCGGTAGTCATCATAGAAACAGGTTATGGTATCCAGACTTGTGCAAAGTTTATGGTAGATTTTCCCTGGAATATGTTCAATAGTTTGTTCTTGGCTGTCGGGTATAGTATTTGGCAAACAGCTCTTGCAAACAGGAATGTCCTGATCAGTTGGTGTTTCATGTGGCCATGAGGGTACAAGCAGTGAAGTGCCTGGTTCCTGATATACAGTTCGGCAGTCAGGGCTACTGCTTGCTCCATTAATGAATCCTGCATTGCAATTTGATGCTGTAGGTGAGAACCCACAAACAGATGGAGGTTTGGGTTTGGAATCATAGACAATATTGCTTGTGGCGTGTTCTTTTTGTTGACCTGACAAATCAATGCTTGACTTGTATGCTTGGGAACTGTTGGCATAATGAATCTGTCCTTCACTTAGGGATTTATGTAGACACCCATTTGCTGACTCTAATGGCCATGTGGAAGAACTATTGCTTGAACCTGGGAGGGAATCTCCTTCATACAACAAATGTGTGGGTTCCTCTATTGATAACACCACTGAAGTTTTAGCTCTCTCTAGCTTGATTTTCACCTCATGGAAACTGAGACCTCTCACTGTCTGTCCATTGATTGCTGTTATTTTGCATCCCGGATTGAGGTATGGCGACATTGCGGCTGGAGTGTGACCAGCAACAATTTGTGTGATAATTGCACAGGGTTGTTCAAGTGGATTCTGCACAAAGTTATTTGACTTTATATTAATTACTATTCATTTGATAGATGATTGATTTACTGATGTGCTGGACTCTAGACTAAAAGGTCTGATTTTTATGCACTCTTCCAGCCTGGTTTTATTGAAGAATGGTGATGTCATAATGATGATCAGAGTATATTTTGGAAAATTATACTGAGTTATGAGGGCCCAGTGCTAACTACGCTTCTACTTTTGAAATTTTTCAATGACTCATGTAGCCTGTCAGACAGTTCAGATTACTTGTAGCCACACACTCTCGGGGAGACAGAGTGCATAGCCCCGAGTGGCCTGGACTGTCTGAGAATCAGGCTAGGATTCACAGGACCAGGAAATTTCAGACATTATGCTTTTTCTTTGGTTGAAAATTAATTATATTTAGGAATTGCCAGTTTTCATGTAGTCATAATTTTCCAAAATTGAAAATAACTTAATCCCACTAAATATTTAATGTAAGACTCTCTAATAACTTGGCATTTTACAATGTTTAAAGTGCCTATGACATGAAAAAATTTCTATGTATTTGCAAGGCTTTTCTACATACAGAAGAATGGCATTTTCCTTTTTATATCGTTTCAATTTAGAGATATTGACATTTTTGTATTATGCAAATTAGGAAAGTGATGACATCATGAGCTGATGTCTGCAACTTAAATGGTAAAATACTAAATAAAGAATATCTTGGGAAATGTTGAGAAGCAAGCCTGGGACCAGAAATGTTCATCACAAATGAAACATAGTGACACCCGTTGTGTTGTTGCCATGACAACACTTTTAGTGCTGGGCCTGTCTTATTTAAAACTGAAATTCCCAGTTTTTGCCTTAATTAACCAAGGAGTGTTTACTCCAGCCAATAAAACAATGAGACAATATGGTAACCATGTCTGTTCCAAGCAGGACCCTCTGTCCTTCTTTAAGGGGTGAAAATGAGGTTATTTGGTCTTACAAAAAGAGACTGCAGCCATGAGAGTTTTCATGGCAACATTAACACTATGGGTGTCATTTGGTTTCTTTTGTGATTTCAATATTCAGTGCCAATTGTGAAGAACACTGCTTCAGTGTTTCTAGAAATATTTATTCAGTAATTTACCATTTTAATTGTAAACCTTATGATGTCATCACCTTTCAAATTTGTGTAATTCAAAAACGTCAATATCTCTAGAACAAAAAAAGGATAATCCAGGTTTTTGACAGAAAGAGACTGGAACCAAGAGAGTTTCCAATGACACTAGGGGATTAGATTCAATCATGTATTCAGTACCTCAGCAAAATCAAATATAAAACCATAATCCATCTTTGAATCACACTTTTTCAACTCAGCTTGCAGCCCTCTCCACCCAAAACATGCTGGTGAATCAATGGCATTTCTAGTAAGATATCCTAAAAAAAAAAAAAAAACAGACAACACAAAAACATGCTAGGACGTCACTAGCCTGCGTAGCTGGCGGGAGTGGGTGCGTGCGTGAAACTTTTTGCGGTGAAGTTCCCTCGTAGGCTTCGCCCGCGAGGGAATTCAACTAGACTCCTCCCCATTCTTCTTGCGACCTGAGCGGCTTTTTGCACTCGCGTTCGGTACCGAAGTTCGCGCGGGTACCCACTCCCGCCGGCTACGCAGGCTAGGACATCACTTAATATTTGTTCCAATTTGCATTTGAATTTTGGTATGGATGGCAGACTTGCTCAGTTTCATCCCATATGCCATTATTTTCATTGAAGAAATAAGTAATTCAAATTCTGTTTGTAAATTGAGAGCGAGAGCTCTTCATGAGATTAGAAGCAGATGTAACTGAATCTACTGACACATATTGGGTTTTAAATGTATGTTGCTGCTGCATGTGCAGTGCCTTCCTTTAATACTGTACTGATCAAATAATTACATGACATCATATATATTAGTGAGATAATATTTAATGCCCTTTTTGTATAAACATACCATACTGTCTCCATTGTCTCCTTTCAATGGTTAGCATGATTTGCTGTTGTGGATGAAGCCGATGAACAATGTGTTGAAGCTCTTTGTAGGTCTTGTCCTGAAGTATGTGCTCATTGATGGCAATGACTTTGTCCCCTCGTTTTAGTCCCTTCAGGTCTATCTTTTGTTGCAAAATCTCATCAACCAGAGTGTACGTTCTGTTTTTGTCATTTAAATCCTGATGGATATGGAACATATAACTGCTTTCAGTACTGGTAAAGGTTATGTCTTGGGAACCATCTCAAATGCATATTTTAAGGCATGAATATATTCATTGAGGCCCTTAGGTAGAACATTTTGGGGTTGACAGTTTGACATGAAAGGTTTTTACACTTTCCCTGTTGCATTCAAATGCACATAAACATGGCAAAAACACAGAAGGCAGAAAGAGGCACCCTTAAAGTGCCACTGAGATCAAATTGTTGATTCCATTTTTTTGCGTTTTCGTACACACTAAGTCTTTCCGAAAGATCTTGCCAAATTTCAATCCATTACGAACATTAGAACTCACGTTTTTTGGACCTTTATTTCGGAGAATTTACGGCCGCCATTAATTTTCCTTGTTCCAGTCTTGGTTGAAAAATGGAGTAAATGACGTCATACTGTCAAAAATAACACGCGGGTTGAAATTATAATCACAATTAATGCAGAAAATTGCACGAATATAAGAGCATAGTTTTTTTGTTATTCTTTATGAGGATTGCAGTACCAATTGTTATTGTAATTGCAACCCGTGTGGTATTTTGAGAGTACGACGTCATTTCGTCCATTTTTCAACCAAGACTGGAACAAGGAAAATTAATGACGGCCGTAAATTCTCGGAAATAAAGGTCCAAAAAACGTGAGTTCTAATGTTCGTAATAGATTAAAATTTGGCAAGATCTTTCGGAAAGACTTATTGTGCACGAAAATGTAAAAAAATGGATATCAACAATTTGATCTCAGTGGCACTTTAAATCTACAGAGTATAGCTTCCATTCAGGCCACACACAGGCAATAGCACATTACCGGATAAAAGATGTCAAGACTAAAAGGCAGTTCCTTGAGTCCTGGTCTAATGTTGATGGTCACCTGGTTTGGGTCCCAGAGATTAAATTCTTGGTATTCTAATGGCTTTCTTATGACAAGGATCAGAATATCATTGTAACATGCATATTTCACTCTCTCAATAAAGGTTTTGTTTTTGTCAAAAGTACTTGTTCCATTGATTGAAGTAATCCAGTCACCAGCTTCCAACACATCTAAAGCATTTTTCATGCCACTCACAATCCAATAGTAGTACGGTGGAATTCTGTCAGGGTCCTGAAATTATAATAAAATGATATTTGTTTCTGTTGATTTGTTAAATATATAGATAAAGATGTCGAAATAGTTTCTTTTTGCATGATTACAGGATACTCTGGTTTTTTTTTTAAAGTTTTGTTCCAGTTATATGCAATGCTGCTTCCATAATAAAACCTCTGTGTACAATGCTGTGAGATATACGGCATGAAATGACGTCCACAAACACTTTTGATTTAATGCATGCGTAGGCTAATAAATTTATATTCAGAACTGTAGTCTTGATCACATGCTTTTCACTAGAGTGTGAATGAAGTTAAAAGGTACTTTAAAATTTCACTCGTCATGCAGGTATTGTATCTAGATTTTTTGGTTTGTTTTACTTCTCCCAAGGAAATGTTTGTAGACGTGCAAAGTCAGTCTCCCCCAATGGAGCGTTGCGTGACGAACCGAATAAATATCCTCATAAAATGTTTCGTTTCAAAGAAAGAACAAAAGAAACATTGACAAAGTAACAAATACATCAGTAACTCCTAGTTGTTTTGATAAAATTCCTTTTTCAATTTTGGTCTTTTCGCAGATGGCCCAAGCTCTCAGTGTGTTAAGAACGATTTTCAGATTCACTCCATGTTAATTTTTACAAAGTCTTCAAATAGTTCGTTACGTAACATAGTTACTACTTATGAAGACATGATTGTTAATTGATTATCGCAGTTATGCACACAAATTAAGGCCTGTTCAGGCCTGAATTTGTTTCAGGCTTTCATGCTTAAGTTGTGTGCATAACTGCGATGATCAATCATGTCTTCATATGTTTCTCCGCCGTTCAAATAGATAGATGATCTTTCGTATATTTATTTGCATAGTTAGTACTTGTTGATAAGCTTGCTCTTTCCCAAATTTTCACGTGTTCGGCTCCGTAAAGTTACCGTGCTGTTCGTGAGCTTCGATTGCCATTTCCATATTCTTTTTAAAGTTAAATTCACTCGCTCTTTAGTACCGTCGTCTCTACGGACACCGGGACCGTTTTCTATCTTATTTTACTTTAATACTTTAATAAGATACTCCTAAAACAGTAAAAACTATACTACTGCTTTCTCCAACTTCATTTTGTCACTCATCGGATTTGTGCGGAAGTTGACCGATCTGTTGTTAAGGTGGCTCCCTGTTGTTTTACGATCGCACGCGCGCTGAGGGTAATCTGCGCGCGCTCGAAGGGAAATGTCAGTGTTTTTCAATATTTTACTACGTCAACATGAGCACTAAAAGCAAAACTGAAAGTGAATTTTCTCGAGTTTCCTTCGGTGAAATTCCGTAAAATTTGGCAGACATTTTACTTTAGTCGGAGCTCGTTTTCCAGGGGAATCTATAAGACCATTTTTTTGGCACCGGTAAAAGACATAAATTTGAAAAAATCGACAACATAAGGACTGAAAACTAATTGTTCTAAACGTTGGTCTAACTCCCCAGGGAAACAGCAACTTGAACTTTCGACTCACACGTGTTCAGGTCGTGCTCCTAGAAACCGCGCCAAATTTGTGTACCAGCCGGCGTCAAGCACGAGTTTTTTTTCAGAGTTGCGAGGTATAACAAAACACTTAATGACTGGCCCCACGGGAAACAGTGAGTTTTGTTGCCCCGAGGCCAGTCATAAGCTAAGGTGCTTATTCGATGGACTCGAGTGCTCCTTTCTTTCTTCCATTTACTAGTGTTGTGTTTACACACTACCACCCCAAAACTCCACCAACATGGCGGCCGGAAATAGTGCAAAAAATATGAAACTTGTTTGGCTATTTAGGCGAATATCTACACTAAACCAAAAATATTTACAAAAGTACTTTACCAAACACTTAAACTCTTAAAAAGGCTAAAAATCACTAGAAGAGTGTATATATTCCACAAACGTGATCGCAGCGGTATGTCACGCACCGCCACAACTCTGAACTTTCAAACTGCACTGGTTTCCAAACCAAGCAAAGTTGCAAAGTTGTAAACGGATACAAATTTAGATTCCCTTATGCCTGGTGAGGATAAAACTTTCGTGGCTCTTTAGTTTTGGATTTTGGAATTTGAAATTGGATGACGTCAAGTGAAAACGATCTATAACAACTTAAACATGTTTTGTGCAGGGAACAAATTTAAGTGTTTGTTTTCTTTCAGTAAATTATATTTCTGGAGCACCTGGAGGCGAATAGGGGTTGTTTCTCCCCGAACCGTTTCGCCCCAACTAAAAATCGTTTCTCGCACTATCATACTCGCGTGACTCGGGTAGTGCGGGGAAGCAATGAGACAAGGTGCGTTCAAAAGATTGCAGTGAATTTATAGATGGCTTTATGAAGTGGATTCTCCATGCGTTGTGCATGGATTAAAAATTTCCAAAGGAAACTGAACACAAACCTTACTATTACATGATACAGTAAACGGAATTCTTAT
>OMLO01002593.1_pt1 | contig 14686 bp, 2 predicted proteins | sample 1674811 | NCBI WGS metagenome assembly OMLO01 (sample SAMN06265003, study PRJEB25207) | coral metagenome | isolation source: Coral host | place: Mexico:La Bocana,Puerto Morelos, Mexico | collected 2008-11-13
TGTTGCTACTCTATGTGTTCAGACGTATTATTTCCACGAATGGGTACTGAAGACAAACATTTCTGAAACTAGTTGCTTGGCTATTGATCTCAACCTCTCACGCATTTCATGACAAGTCTTGGGAGGTCCACGTGGTTTGTCCGTTTGTTTTTTTCGTTGTTGCCGTTTTGCGACTTCACAAGAACTGCAACAGGTACCACCAGACGCCAAGCTAGAAGATGCCCGGGAAGCTTAGGGTTTGTGAGTAAAAGGGTTCAGATTTGTGGGTTTTGTGGGTGTTCATGCTTCCAACACATATAACATGTACGTATTTCTCTCTCTCTCCCTCTATATCCATATATGTTTCCACAACAATATGTTCACCAAGTTTACCAAGGTGATGAGGCCCATCCTTGGTTCAACCTTGTATCACATGTTGTTCACTTTCCATGCTTGCCCAAAATTTTGAAATTCCAACTTGGGCTGATAATTCACGGTATGATCTCGGCTGAAACTTGACGAAAGAAATCAGCCTGGTAAGACGTGACCATAGCTCAAGATTAGGGTATACCATGGTATAGGGTTTGCCCACTTTGGTCATCTTAAGTGTTTAATGACCCTTTATTACTATTGAGCTTTATAGTCATGCAATAGTCCTTTGGGATTCTTTGGGTGTTCTCCAATATGTACATCAAGATGGTCAAACCTCTAAGGTCTTTACAGTTGGACAGATGCATTGGTCAGTGCTTTTGTTTCCACCGCATGTGGATCGATCTAAAATCACATGGAAGCAGGAAATGCTTTTTAGACATTGGCCAATTGTTAATCGTTTCACTCGCTTGGCTTAGGTTCACCTTAGGTTAACTGTTTTTGTGTTGCTGATTATTTGAATCCGCCGCAGAATCCAATGGCTTCAGCCTCCCCTGCAACGGGCAGCCAGACTTTTCCCACCCACCACTTCTCAGCGCGGGCTGAGTTGCCTGATCTCAATGACATTGCAGAGCTGAACAATGAAGGCGTTGACTTGGAGCAAGAAAGAGAAACTCGATCGCGTTGATTGACTGTAAGTTATTCGTTGGCTTGCTTTGGAAAGAAAGGCAAAACATAAACATATGCAAAGCATCATGAGGCAGGTTTCAATGGTTTCAACTATGTATGCAAAAACATATCATGATAATGAGTCGAGTTGAAAGCATCTGGTTGATGAGGAGAGAAGAAATAGGGTGATATGTCTTCTGTAAATCAATTCATGTTGACCGCTGAAATCCTGCACCACCTGGAATGTAGATAACTTGGAAAAATATTTGATGGTAAGATATTACAAAATAAGTTCAATGATTTCACCATATATAATTACTGCAATTCTATTTTGAACGGACATGTGTATATATTTTTTTATTGGAACCGCGGTTCAACAAAGCAAGTGTGGCACGACGCTGTCTTTTTAGCCTCGCACCTTGAGCCAAATTGTATTGGCAGATCACTTTCAGTTGGTGTAATCACCGTTTCAAAATTCAACGCTGCTCAAATGGAGACATGTATGATTCGAAAACCACACTCCCCCACGCAGCGTGCTGCGTAAAATGCAGCTCACTCACGGAAAAAGCAAGATCCCACTCGCTAAGCCCGGCTCTCACCATCAGTTCTCTTCAACATCGGAAACATGCGACCATCCATCGCTAGAAGGATGACGAATCAACCCTGCTGAAACACGGACGGTCCCAGCAGCAGATCCTTGACTCAAGACAGTAAGTCCACGTTGATGCGCCTTTCCAGAAGCCTTTCCCAAGGCATGATCTTCAAAGGCTCCCTCACTGCGAACTTGTTGTTCAGTCAAATGTGGATTCGCTGCTCCGGCATGATTGTTCACATAGACCACTACTGACGGACTTCCTGATCCACCACTACCACAGCCCTTTCCTCCGGGGTAGACCCTTGACGGAGATTCGGCCATTGGACGACTTCCACGAAACCACTCTTCTTGATTTTCTGTTCCACTTTTCCATGGCCCATCATTCACACCCTCTGACGATGTGTACCTTGGCCTCATCTCAAAGAAGGTGTATCCTGTCCAGCGATCCTTTTTCTCACCGCTCTGATCCATCCATTTGTCTAGGACTCGTTGCGGTGGTCCACTGCCTCCAGGAAACATCACTGTCATTCTCCATGAAGCCAATTGTTCCACTTCCATAGGTTGTCCACGGTGCACTGGATGGAACCTCCGAGCACGAAATCCATGGTGCACTTTGATCCAGTATCGAAGTCCTTCATGTTCGAGATACTGCCATTGATCTTGAGATCGTCCCGGTGGTGGTGCACTGAACCTTGACATCATCCATGGTCCATTTCGCACCGTGATCTCGCCTCCGGTCTCGTCAACGTAGTCCATCCCATTGCTGAAGGACATTGCCTTCAAACGCGGCCGGTGACTTGTCTCAGGGCAGCCCCAAGGGCAGTAGTGTTGATATACGGCTGATTTCGGCCGTGAAGTATCCTCAATGACATGACTGGAGGACTCAAAAGACTGAACAAGCTGCGCCTGTCCACTACATTGTCCTGCCACGTCTTTGGGGGTTCCCTTAGTCAAACCCATTTGAGGTCCAACACCTTCAATCCCAAAAAACCTTCCCGTATCATTTTCGTGGGGTTCAAACTCGTCAACGATGCCATATTGTTTTCCATTTTGGCTGCTCAGGTTCATTTTCCCTTGAGAGCCTTGTTCAACTCTGCAATTTTCCTCTCCAATTTTTGACACTTTCTTAAGGCCAATGGCTCTTCCTTCAAGATTTTTGTTGTCTTTTTTCTCCACCCCTGACAACTCTTGAACCATCTCGCCCGGATCCTTCATCTTGGTGAGACGTGACCCGCTCACCAGCCATCCAGCGCAAGCAGCTGCAGTCACGGCGCAAGCAATCCGCAACTTCGGTCCATTCGCCGCCACAGACGCAGCAGCCATCGCAGCCATAGTAGCCGCCACCTTGATCTTTTGGACACCGGCTTCACGTCCCTCAGTTAATTCAGGTCCTGGACAAGTCGGTTTCTCATCGGTCTTTTCTACGGGGGGTGTTGACTCATTCAAATCATGGCCTTTGGAAGTTTTCATGTCCACATGGAATCCTAGGAAATGCCAAAACTTGATCCAATCCCTTAGAAGAACGATAGGTTTGGTCAACATATCGGCAGGAAGATCCGTACCCTTTTGATGCCTAACCTTCCAATTTTGGGGGTCCGTTTTGAGCAACTCTCTCAAACACGACGATCTAAGCCGTAGATGCCTAGTACGCCAACCACCGTCGGGGTTCATCAAGATACTCAACGCACTAGAGTTGTCTCCATAAATAATTTTTTCAAAACCGTCCATGTCATCGCTACTTACACCATGAATAACCATCATCAAAGCTTCGGCAGACTTCAACATAGTAGTAGCTTCGCAGTATCCTACTAATTCTGATTCCGCCGTACTCATGGTATGAAAAGCCTGACGTGTTGCTTCCCACTGAATCGGGGTTCCACCAACGCATAGGATTATCCCCTGGTGACTACGTTCCCCTTGAGGGTTGAAACTTATGTCAGCAAAGGCTTCCAGCAATCGATTGTGTCGGGGGACCTGCAAAGTACCATACGGACCATGATCTTGACTACAGGGGGAGTAAACCAAACACGTTTCGGGGGTGTTCTTCAAAAAACCCAAAACATGTCTCCCAAGATCCTGAACCCACTTCGGTTTCTTCAAGACATGTCGACTCATGATGCTTATGGCGTACGAGATATCTGGTCTACTCCTCACAGATAACCATAGGAGTTCCCCTGTCACCGCTTGAGCCCTTTTGATTTCCGATTGTGTGGGGGTTTCTTCAACCGTTTCGACACCATCTAACTTCGGCATAGGAAAAGATCTTGGGGTAACATCATCATGTCGTTTCAACAGTTCAGCTGTATACGACCGTTGTCCAACCATCAAACTCACTTGGTCTTCATGTCGTTTCAGCTCAAACCCACAAAATCTCAGCCAATCCGTTTGGTTCACCGTTTCAACCTCCGCACAATTCCACTCTTGCCCCAAACGGTTGAAAAAGGATTCCCTTACCCCATCCGTTGAAAGTGCCATGATATCATCAACATAGACAATAACGTGCCCTTCACAAACAGGTTTCTTGGATTGGGGGGATCGTTTCATGATTTTCCAAAGGTTTCCCTCCTCAGTCCTTTCCAGAAAAAACTGATCACCTTCCCAAGTCCATTCAAAATTGGCCATCGTTCTATCCCTGTGAACCGCCCAGTGTGCAGGGCTAGATGTAAAGCCGTAAAGTGCATTATGAACCCTCCAACGTTCGGTGGAAGAACACACTCCAGCCTCAACCATGATTCTTGGGGGGACAACAATAACCTCACGCATGTTTTGATCCTTTGGTCTAGGAGCTAAAAGAAATGCCGTTCGGATATCGGTCGTTCCAATTCCCCAACCCCTTTGAACCGAGTACGCCAAGTTCGCTCTGATCAAGACACCATCTGCTCCAGAAGCATAGAGGCCACTTGGCGCCGGATCCAGTTCACTCTGAAGGAGATTGCCACACACCACGGCCCGGCATTTTTTCTTACCCCCCTGTGGACCCGCCTTACGAACTGTTACAAGTTTTCCCGGGACAAATTCGGTTTTTTCAGGTTGGAGGGAGGACAACTCAACCGGTTCAATGGCCCTAGTTTCATGGACAAGGCTATTGTACTCTTTCATCTTAGCCTCCTTCCAGGCTGGCAACTCCTTACGAACTTCACTAAGGGGGACCGTAGTAGTTTGGAGGATCTCCCCCTCACCCGGCATTGGTTCTTCTCCAACTTGTACGGCGCAAATCTTAACCAATTGTGAATCACGCAGACCCCGCACTACAGCTAAGTCCCTTTCCAACCCTTCTCTTCTTTCAGTCATCCATTGCGTTTCGAAACCACACAAATTGCCAATCTTTTGGGTGGTAGGGACAACATCCAACAGTGATTTCAAAACAGAAAGCGCATTTCCATGAAGATTGGCAAAGTGATTTTCCAACACGCCCAACCTTTCCGTTTTCACAACCGTTTTCCTATCACCCTTGACCGCCTTCACAGCTCGTTTCGCGTCTTCGTTTTGTTTTTCATCAAACAAAGCCTCAAATTCTTGGAGGTCACGTTCCCCAAATTCCCTTTTTTCGTTTTCCCCGTCCTCTACGCGTTTTTGGTCTCCAGTTTCCTTTTCGTTTTCAAAATCCACATTTCCTAAGGACTCCCCCCCACGGTACATCCGTGGCCATGAAAGTTCAAAGGGTGGTTTGACTGGCATAGGCTGTTTGCCAACAAGGCGAAATGGTGGTTTTTTCTTTTCCGTTTCTTCTTCCTCCAACTGTAGTTGTGCCAAGTCACCAATGGGGTCAGGCAAAATGGCCTCACGTGCATGCAAGACCTGTTGATCCTTAGTGCTTTCCACCATCCAACCTGATGTCATATGAGGGCTGGGACATAACACCTTAGCTTCGACAAATGGGTTTGCTAAGTGGTTACCCTGTTCATGCCACCTTTTTCTTTTCACAAGAACATCGGCTCGATAAGGCAACATCTTCGGGGTAGGGGTTCCTAAAGCTTCCATTTGAGTTCTCAAGCGTTCTTCTGTGGCATATCGCATGGCTTGAGGCCATTGGGTGTTACTTTGGGAGGCAACATGCAACAACAATCGGGTTCTACGTTTCAGTTGACAAACTTCCGCCTCGCAATGCCCGTTACTTTGGGGATCATCCCCACATGTGAAGGTGTGAAGAACATTTCGTTGACTAACCCAGGCCTGAAAATGATGTGATAACAGTTCCTTCGCCCTGTCGGAATGTATTCTGTTGACCCCAACACCCATATAGTGCATTCGGGTCAGCAAAAGGTTCATGGCGGGAATAACATGTTTCACATTCCTGGATTCAACCGGTTCCATCAACGTGACATGTCGGACCTTCAATGGTTTCGAGAGGTCCCTAACCACCGATTCCAACAACCCGTCACCTTCCCTTTTTTCCGTTGTATCACCGCATCCCTTTTGATACCACGGGCCAAGAACGACATTTTCCGCCCCGCAATCCCTTTTGGGTTCTTCCTTGGGGGGTTCACTTTCCCTAAAATCCTTTTTGGGTCCTTCGTCCTCAGAGGCACTGGTTGGAGCATACTCTCCCCCGGAATCCCCTCCTTCTTGTTGATTTCCGTTTCCCAAATGACCACACTCTTCAGGGTTTTCAACATCTTCCAGGGGAAAAACATCTTCATCTATGCCCTCCCCCCAGTTCGCATCTACCGTTTCAATCGACAAGTGACCCTCGTCTCCAATGCTTGCACCCTTGCCGCCGCCGCCCGCCGCTTCATCCAGCACTGGCACCAGCGCCGTCGCCACGAGCGCGTACTTCACTATCCGCTTTGTAGCAAGATCTTTGGCTTGGGGCATATGGACTAGATCAACTGACATGGTCCATGCTGAACTTCCGCAACCCTCTCTACGTCTATGGGGCTTCCCTCCAGCCATCGTAAGAACACATGTCCTACAGTCTCTTCTAAATGGCTTGTGACCCTGAACAATATGTTGTTTCCACTGGTCAAGGTTCAGGGTTTTCGACAACTTGGGGGTTCCAAAACCATACCATTGGAAAAGGACCAACAAAGAAGCCTTGATAGCGGCCCTCATTCCACTAGCCCACAACGACCATGCAGCAGTTTGACGAAGCCTATCTTCAAGGTTGTCTTCCAAATGTCGATCATTTCCCCCTGACCTACAACCATCCAACTCACCCATGTCAGGAAGATTAGTCAAACAAGTTGTGGGTTTTTTACGAATATGTCCAAACAGCCCTTGGTCAAAATGGATCAAACCCATCCCATAACACTCATGACTTTCAAGGAACAATTCGGTTTCCGGCCATGCCCAAAAACTAGCAGATCCGTCACCCTCTCCCCCCAACAGGTACGTTTTGGGGTCTTGTGGGGATTCCAAAAGAAAACCGACCCTGTTGCAAATACCCTTCATGTGGGGCCAAAGAGAATCACTCACCGAATCCTGAGCATGCATGTACAACCCTAGCTGTTTCAGAAACAAAGCCGTGTCACTGTCAGTCTTTTGCTGTTGAGCAGGGGACAAATCATGAAACCCGAAACGTTGTGGTCCATCCCTACTTCTCAATCTTCTGGGTCCGGGCTGTCTCTCCAAAATCCTACTAACTGTCCTACAAGGGGGACCTCCAACTATCGCTATGACCCGTCCAGACCCCACCAGTTCCCAGACGTACGCCCAGACCGAAGCATCATGAATGTTTTGACCATCTCGGATGTCGACTGTCAGCATCTCAACTCCTGTAGGCAAGTCTTCGCTCCATTCCTTAGCAGCTTCCCCAGCAAAAAGATGAATCACAATGGCCTTAGCTTGAGCATATCTCCGCCTCTGCGCACGATTCCAGGGCAGGTGGTGGGTACATGCTTGTTCACCCTGACCCCTCATGAAATTCCAAATTCTCTTAGGCACATCAGGGAACCTACTTGACCACCATTCTTGAACATCTTTATCGTTGACACCTTCACAACTTCCAACTGGAATTCGCTTAGCCCTTTCCATGCCTTCGATGTCATGAATCAGTCCCAGGGCATGAGTCTCCGAAACAACCGGACAACCATTACGAAGCCAACAATTGATGGTTCCCCGAGAAGGATGTTTGATTTCGCACCCTTGGCTACTCCATCTAATGGTGAACCCTAAGTCGATCAAACCCCTAAGAGGCACTATTGGTTCAACAACACGATCAGTAAGGATAGTACCAGTGATTGGATGTTGTTTCAACTCAACTGAGCCATGGGCAAGTTCAACCATAACAACCTCCGATTCAGACAATTCTTGGGGGGTTCCACGTCGCAGAGCGTTGGTCGCCCCGCCATCTAAAAGTCCAGTGGGTCCGTCCGGAGTCACAACCCTCTTAACCTTGATGGCCCTAACTTCGGGGGTCAACGACTTCAGGAGAGTAGTCGCTTCAGTCAACAGTCCGTCAACCCGATCATCCGTCGACGTCCCACCAGTTTTTTCACCATCCCCATTCCCAAGTTTTTCATCACTACCAGGGGGTTTTTGAGGGGAGTTCGCATTTTCACCATCACCCTTGACTCCCTTCCCGTGACCACCCTTCTTGGAAGCCTTAGAAATCTTACGTTTTGGGTCGGCCCTTGCGTCACTTCCAGTTGCCTTCAACGGACAATCCTTCCGGGAATGCCCCAACGCTGAACAGTTGAAGCACCGGTTACTTTGGGGGTCCAAACTCGAGTGATAGAACTTACATTGATCACCCCTATTGCAACCCTTTTCACTCATCCAATATTTGCATGTGCCCTTTTTCAGTGGTACCCCGGGTTTCTCAACCAAGTCACCTTGAGGGATCCCTGGAGGCGTAGGCACACCAAGCGCCGCAGCTCTAATCCCAGACGCTGGCTTCGTAGCAGACGCTAGCAGCAGGTCTTCTCCCTCCGCTTGCAAATGCTCCGCGTAGCTCTGGATCTTCTCTGCTGTGGGGAATTGATCAAGGGCTAGATGTTGTCTTACCATGTTCAACCTATAGGCCACTTGGGGGGATTTGCTACTCAATTGATCCGTACATTTCGACAATGCCCCTAGCAAAACCAGCCCATCAGGAAGAACAATTTGCAATTCTCTTGCCCTTTGAACATACCTTCGCCACAACCTAATCCATTCAACTATTTCGGTCAAAGAAGAACCACACTTGGCATCCGTGATAATCTGCAACAACTTTGTTCGTTCTGACGCCCCACCCGGTTGGAATGTAATGCACAATTTATACAACACCTGATCCGTTGAAAGTCGTCGTGAGGCAACAATTTCTTCCTTCAAAGGACCTGGGAGAGACCCTAGCAACATCGAAAGAGCCCTTCGTTCCGTCCTAGGCCATGCTTGTGTCCTAACATCTGGTTGGGGTTTTAATCTGAGTCGTTCAATTGGACCCGATGACAACCATTCCATGTAGCATTGATCCACGGATCTACGAATCATGTCCCACCACTCACCCGATGAATAGGACAGGTCACCCATCAAAGAATCCACAACGCTCAGCCAATCGCCGAATTGCAGTGGTGTTGCGTCCAACCCCAAAAGGGGCAAGTCCACCGTCCTTAGACTTTCCGATGAGTTTTCACCATTCGTTCCTTGGTAAGTTCCTGACACAGAAACCGGGAAAGGCGGCACAGAAGGTGTAATCAATGGAGGTGGAGGAGGCACATACCCCGATGACCCTTTTTCTTCTTTTGGGGGCGATGGAGGTGGTGGACCCGGCGGAGGGGCCGGAATGAAGCCATCTGCCGTTTCCACCGAGACAAATGAGCTATGTGAATCCCCTACCTCACCGTGAGTCCTATCTTCCACAACATACCCATGGGCCCTACTTTCCACATCTTTGATTTCCATGTTGAGCAACCCTTGCCTAAATTTCTCCTCGGCCTCTCGTATGCACCTAAGTCTGAACAATTCAATGGGGTCAAGCCCCACATAATCATCCTTAGGCCAAACCTTTTGGGGGGTAGAACTATTTGAGCCTCGACTTACACCCAAAGCTCCCACGTCATGCCCCTGCCCATACGTGTCACGCAACACTTCCTTCTGCACGCTTTGACTCCAGAAAGGATTGACTACGCTTCCCAAACTAGAGCCTACAACTATGTTCTTGTCCAACCCCGGGGGTTGATCTCCGATGTAATATCTTTCCACTCCTACCAAACTGCTGGTACCGGAGGCATCGGTGGTTTGAGGCCTTTCTGTACTTTCTCCTACCAGTCCAGGTTCTATTCCATGTGACTTAGAAGAGGTCCCCTTACCCTTCCCAGTGATTTCCCCGGAAACGCGTTCAACACCCGATTCCCTCACTTGGGGGTTAACCATCCTAGACCCTTCTTCACCAGTCATTGGATTCCCAGACTGCTGAGTTTCCCTAACCTCAACCCTCCTAACCTCTGGAGCCGATCGTTCCCGTTGACTCGCATTGGGTTTTCTTTCACTCTTGACTTGATCTACTACTTCATGACTTTCACCCGGTGAAAACGATAATGGGGGTCCTAGGGGTCCCAAATTGCTTAACAGCCCTCCCTCGGATCCACTGCCCGTGTTAGAGGTCCTATCCGTCAAACTCTCGGTTACCCTTTTTTCCTTCCCATCATCTAACAAGTTTCTCATCATCTCATCTGCGCTGGTCATAGCCTTTGAAGCCGCTGCAAGCACCGCCTTCGAAGCCATCCACCAGCCGCAGCGCTCTCAACCAATCAGCAGCAGCAGTAGTCACGAGTTGGGCTCATAACCCGCGGTTCAACAAAGCAAGTGTGGCACGACGCTGTCTTTTTAGCCTCGCACCTTGAGCCAAATTGTATTGGCAGATCACTTTCAGTTGGTGTAATCACCGTTTCAAAATTCAACGCTGCTCAAATGGAGACATGTATGATTCGAAAACCACAAAATCAAATCGATCGATTTATTACGTAGCATGCCTCTAAAAGGTCCTGAAAGGTATCGCAAGGAAACAAATTGGCAGTCAGGTCGTTCAGCCGCAGTACTTGATGGACCCTGTTCCTCTCGATTATATCGGTAGTAGTATTTTGATAAGTCTCATGTCCTGCTGGCAGGGGGAGCAAATGTTTGGTTTGATGCCGCTGTGTTTTGCCACATATCCAGCAATTGCTCTACGGTTGCCACATTTTGACGAGAAGCGCTTGAAGCAGTCCTTGTGTCATGGCTTCTGCGGGAACTGGGGTGGGCCAGTTTGGACGAACTATGAACTCGGGAAAGTATTGACGCAACGTCGTACAAGCCAGTGAGGCATTATACGTTGCATGAAATCGTTACACAGTAGGCAACAGAATGGGATTGAAATGTTTGTGACATGAGATACGGACACGTCGAATCTATAGATCTACGATAGTTCCTGACACGTCCTTACAAGCCGCCCTGGGCCACTTGGTTGCAAATGCACACCTCAAATGTTGTGCCTACAGGCCAACGAGAACGTAGATCCTAAACTTCGGAGATGCAAAGGTTTCAATACTCCAGAAGACCAGAGGTTCTGATTTGTTTTGTATATCTTGGTATTTCTTGGTATATCTTGATTGAAACATCACAAGGAAAGCTGGGATTAGTCCCTCTTCCCAAGCTGCAGGTCGAAAGCTTTGGAGTTAGTGCCCTGTGCAGCTGGTCGTTTCAAGGGGGATGCAGAGATCATAGAGATCAACGGTCAAGGCCGGATCCGAGATGGCTTTCTATGTTTCCATCATGGACCTAAGCAAAGGGCCAGAAAAAAGCAGTAGCATCGGATCGTCTTGCAAGTGTGTGTGTGTGTGTGTGTGTTTGCCTTGGTTCTTGAAAGTTGAAACCATGTTCTGGCGCATGGTGCTATGCTTGTGATGACGGGTTTATGCGGATGTCAGCATAAGAGATCAAGATTTGTTTGACTTCCATGTTGCATTTTCGTTTAACTGAGGTGTGCAATCAGAAAGCATTTAGCTTTGTTCAAGAAATTGTACTACAGATTACTACCTTATCTACCGTTATCTACTGTATTTGTTTGTCATCCATCCATAATTCGATCAGTAGCCATGCAGGTCCATTACGCTATTCACATGCCCCGAGGTGCAAACTTACGGGTACTCACTTTTGAAAGGTTGTTGACTTGAATGCCCAAGGAAGACAACTCTTTGCATCAAGACTAGATTTATGGGCAAGAGTCTTCGGAGGTTTTCTTCAGAACTGTCCTTGGGGATTGTCAAAGCCATTCAAGCCATTCCATCACTACCCTCAGAGAGGTGCAAATCGTTAAAAAACATAAAAGAAACCAACACTTGCCACCAAAGTTAGTGCTTCAGGTGTCCCGTTCACCGTGGTGGAATCATCAGAAGCAAGTGCACCACAGCGTATCGAGGACAGACGTGGCATATAGATGCATGAAGATACAAAATTGAGATGGCGCAAAGAGCATGTTGACCGCATGTGTTTTTCTGCCAAAAGTGTGTTTGCAAAAACATTGGAAATTCCTAAGTTTCATGTCGCACTGCAGGAGATAAAGCTATTGAGCTTCGCCACTTTGTATCGGCCCTGGGGTGTGCGCCAGGGATATTCCCCTCCAGTTGCCATCAAGCTGACCACCTACAAAGATGGAAGTGGCCCGGTGTATTTTTATGGGTCCTACATTGGAAAGGATGACCATTGAGTCACTGTCAGAACAGGCAAGGCGTTGCCCTACAAAGCCTACATGTCTAATTTATCCAACATTGTAAAAAGCCATCAAGCACATTCAAAAATTCATTTACCTCACTGGATGCATCCAGAAATAGATTTGGAAACGAGATCATTTTAGATATCACCACCATACATCACTAATGTCAGTTGTTTGGTTACACAAGTCTGGAAGGTGAACGAAGCGTAAAGAAGCCTTGATCCTGTATTGGAGATCAGATGGCATCAATCACACTGGCATCACTATGATCACGCAGCATGCTTCGAACACGGACACTGAGGTGGTGTTCTGGCATTCTCTCGCTCTCACATGTTGTTTGATGGTGGTTCTGCTTGGACATTTCTGGGCATTTGGGCTAGCCTGGCCAAGGGAGATTCCGTCCCAAAAGTGGTGTGGCAAAAGGAGCAAATGATGAAGCAAGTCCCAGGTCACAGGATGTCCAACATTCATTCATGATAATCATGCTGGTTTTGTAGTTTCATCATGATATTTTCAGGTATTTTTGGGGTAGTTTGACTCGAGGAAGATCATGTTAAAAGACCTGACCATTGCAGAGGACATTTGAGTGCAGCACCGCAAAGGAAAAGTATCACAGCATACCTGATTGTATTGTTGCAATTGTCACGCTCCGTTTGAGCAATTTTTAAGCCTGTTGGCCTGTTTCCACGTTTTGCATACTCCTCGCATGTGCCTTATGTGACCAAGGAGGATGATTATATGATTAGATATTAATATATTTACCATATAATATATATTGATTTAGACTGTTTCTTTCCATTTGACTGGTGAAGATATTGTTTTGAAGGTGAGAGCGAATTCCGGGAATTGGCCATGAAGATATTCGGCGTGAACCCCAAGCCATCAATGCTGACCGGACTTCTCAAACGCATCGTTATCCCTTTGGTGGGAGCTATTATGGATACGTTCTTTTTGCACGTTGGTTGGTCCTTAACAAGGTGGGGAAGTCTGGGTGTCAGATGAGATTTCAGTACTACCATATATGTACATAATATATGCTGTACATATCGTATATATATGTATACATTAACTTATCATACAAGTTGGACATGTTGCACATTCTTTCAATCTTCTAGGATCAACGGGTGTATAGAAGATCAAGTCATGAAAAAATAGTGACCGTCTCAGGCATCATCTCTTCTTCTCGGATGATGATTTGGCTCTGCTGAAAGAGGAGGCAACACCCAAACAAGTGTCGGCTGATATGGACAACTGGGTGAACCTTGGCATTGGATTTTGCAAAGTACAACGCAGGGCCAAGTCGGGCATCATTTTCTTGTTGTCAGACAGTCATCATATTTGCTGAATGATGTGTATTGATGTGTATGGATGTGTATGGCTCGTTTACCTTGTACGATGGTACACCCAACCGGGCACATTCCATGGTATTGCAGTCTATGCAACCTGTGAGAGTCTATGCTTGGGGATTGTACTGTCTAATTGTATCTAATTGTTGGGTCTCTGCTCGCTTCTGATCGTGTTTCAGCGGCAGCGCATGATGTAGTCTTTTCGTTGCATCAGATGCTGTCCCCGGACCGATGTCCACTCTCAATCATGCGTAGAGACTCGGGTCTTCCTTTTTCATCCCTCACAGTACCCCATTCAAAATGCATAGATCGTCATAGATCGTATTGGCATGTCCAGATTGACAGACCAGGACTAGGAGATGTTTCTTGCAATCCAAGGACGACCCAAGAGGCTCTTTGTGCACACATGTTGTTGGCACTGGTAAGACACACTGTGCCAAAGAGTTGCAGTGGAAACGTGCAAATAGTGTTTTTGCTTGACGCGCGGAAAGCTTTGGGCTTGATCCTTGGCTTGAAATATGCGTTCTTAGTCCTATTAGATCCTATTAGGCTCCAAAAAGAAACGAAAGTAAAAGCACACATGCCGCATGTTTCAGACTGGGGCCACTCATTTTCCCTGTTTTCCGTCACAACTGTTCTGTCTACTTTCTAGTTTGCTATTGTTTGTCTATTCTACTTTAAGTTAGACAGCTTCGACACCTTTTTTGGAGATGACTAATCAACCAGATATTATGCATCATTTTCATCATTTTCCTCCAATCGTGGGCTCTCGATGAAATCACTTCCAAATGCAAGTGCAAGGCCTTCGGATCAAATCATGGGCAACGGCCTCACTTTCTGCAGAATTTTGATCCCCACCCAAAAGGTCTTCGGTCTCTCGGCTCCAGTGGCTCTCTGGGATCTTGGTTGGATGATTGCAATCTATTGACCATTGCTTGGGATGAAGCTTTGGGAACTAACTGGGAAGAAAGACAAATGATACGGTCAGGGTCTTTAGAGAACTTCCTTCAGCCACATGATCGCTCATTTCTTCCTGGCATGTCAGCTACATGCAGCTTGTTTTGCGCCACTTTCTAAACACATCCTCACAGCGCCGCCAGCACCATCACCGCTAGGTAT
>OMLO01002594.1_pt1 | contig 14681 bp, 3 predicted proteins | sample 1674811 | NCBI WGS metagenome assembly OMLO01 (sample SAMN06265003, study PRJEB25207) | coral metagenome | isolation source: Coral host | place: Mexico:La Bocana,Puerto Morelos, Mexico | collected 2008-11-13
GGTTTTCCAAGGTCACCTAGTTTTTGTTACCAAAACATGTCTACAATTAAGATATATAACTAACTAGCTATCAGAGAACAGATTAGACGAAAGATGAGATTAGATGAGATACCAGCCCGAAGAGAACAGATGTGATACCAGTGAAAGTAGGGAGCACAGATTAACAGAGGTCTCATTAAAGAAGACGAATCCAAAGAGAACAGAGTCTTGGTGCCTCTCGTTGAGTACAGCCCTTTTACAAGTTACTACCCAACAATTGGTCTAGTAGTATCTAACAAGCCGATCGTAAACAAAGCGTTAGACTTGCGATCTACACAGCTCTTCTGGATCGCTTGGCAGGTATTAATCGACATAAATTTGAGCAAAATATGGGACTGCTGTTCATTTAGTGATTTTAAAACCTCGACCGGCTACCGGAGTTTAGCCACAGCGAAGATTTTAATTGCATTTTATAATAAGATCATAAAATGATAACATTTATTTAGTTTTAGCTTTGCCGCTTTGGTCTTTTCAATCTTTAAAAATTTAATTTTACATATTTTTGTCATTATTGTCATAATTATTCGATGTTCTGGGATGTTCCGGGATGTTCCGGAATATTCCAGAATGTTCCATGTTCCTGGTTTTATCGACGACCAAACAATTAATTCCTTCCGCACCTACATGCATAGCAAAAGTTAAATTGTCTGGAATGGATAGAAAACAGATTGAGCCAGAAACTAGAAAACTGCAACCTATGAACTCCATTTACTGAAGAAAGTCGTATCACGGTTATAAATAGATGTTATCTATTTCTCACGTGCACTAGCGCCACGCGATTTATTGAAGGATTTGATACCTGACGTCGTTTTCTTATCTGCATCAATGAAAAGCGGAGTATTTTCTTCTTCGTGTTGATTAGCTTATAATATTAAGGCTAACACCTTACATACTGCCCTTCGAATATCTGCATTAAATTGTCTGAAGACGTATTAAAGTCTTGATTCTGGCAGAGCAGACTCAACAGTTTAAGATGCCAGCTTAGTGCAGTTAAACTGATATTTACTTGTGCAGATGAGAGATCTATGGTTGGTGCCAGTATGTTTCATGTAAATAAACATTTGCTGTGCATGTAGGTGATCTATTCCAGCTGAAACCAGTCATGGTTGGATATCTACACTGTACACTGTATATAAAAACAAGTACAATTTTCTGAATATAGTATTCTTGCCCCTAACCTCTGGCAAGAACTTTTTAAGATCTTTGAGTTACGTCAAATAATGAGACAGAGAGAAAATAAACATGTGATGAAATGTTAGATAGATTAGGAGAGGGTAAACATACTGTAACGTAAGATAACGGTAAAATGTTGACTTTAATGGCGCACAAACAGCGCTGGTCGTTACATTGTGAAACTCACCGCCCAACGCATAAATTACAAGACTGCATCTTAAATACCGCATATGTGCACGTGCACTTACGAAAATAATAACAATCATAATAACACCTAATTACGGGTATGCATAGTTCGTCACACATACCACACAGGATATTATGACATTTAGAGGAGATTGGTAAATATTAATGATAGTAATACTCGATGTTCCTTATTTTTTCATAAAAACGGCTGAAGTAAATGATTCAAGTTCATTGGTGCCATCTCGGGACCAAATTTTTCTATTAGAGAACATGAAGGTGTTATTGGAGTTGAGTCTGAGAGTTTGAGAGACATAATAGTGAAGTAAATTCCAGTTGATTAGCCAAATAAAACTAGTCAACTGCAACTGCATACCGTTTTAGATCTTGCAGTGGGTGAAAGAAGAAACATTTCTCCCAACATTTGAACAAACGATGGTTTTACAAATGGTACCAGTAATGTGATTAAATTAGTCCAGTGACACATTGAAGACATATAAACCGTCAGGTGTTATATGGGTAAAGTTTGACCGTGCGTGAGAAAACTATACATGAGAATAGACATGTCCATGTACAAGGTACTGATCCACAATGGACAGCAATCAAACACCTGTCACATCATAGTTTACAAATGGTTTATAATATAAACAGATTTTTGTGAAGAGAAAATAGCTGTCAGCCATAACGTTGAAAATGAAATGCAATGTTTGAGAACCGAAGCTAAGTTAAAGTTGTATATTACGACTACAATGTTGATGAGGTACTATTAAAGTTTTGTTACTTGAATGCCAGGTCATTGCCCAAGCATCTTGAAGATATACACGTGCTGATTTGTTTTACTCAGGTACAGATGTTAATATTTTCTCAGAGACTAGATTCAGTGATTGTGATGATGTCAGCATGTATGCTATTGAAGGATCGATTTCAATTCTGGCTTTCCACAGACTAAAAATTCTATTATGGTATTGAAATAACTTGAGACGGTCAGTGAAGACAGCTATTATCATATCACACTACCCACAGCAAAACATGTGTAGATAATATTTTCACCAATATAGCCTTACAGTACATAAAAGTCCAGGTACTAGAAACATATTTTACAGATCACAAATCGGTTTGTACTCTTGGAAGATCAGATGAAAGTTAAATCTTTAATCAAACTAGAACAAAGGAAAATTATATGTATTGGGTTTCAATTCTTAGACCAAGATTCTCGTGAAGAAAATCCAAATAAAGCAAGTATATCAAAATTTGAATCACTTGCTGCAAACATAGAAATGTAACAAAATAAAATTTCGAACCTTAAGGAACTCAATAGTAACATACTACTTTTCGTAGACGTAATGCTTTTTCTTCAAAATGTAGAATCACAATCTATGATGTTAAATTTAAAGTATCATTTAATATTATGATATATATCTAAATCGAATACTGGCCCTTTCAGAATGAATGAACATCTACAATGCAATCTCCAAAGCCAAAATCATCAATCTAGGTAAGGATGTTTACCTTTGTGCAGTTCAAGAAAACATTCATACTCCTACCATGGATGAAATTGTAATTTAACTTGAGAGGTTTGGGGGGGGGGGGGGGGGTCTCTTAGAACAAAAGTGATGAAATGTATATGTATGAAGCTTAAGAATTGTTGATTTAGACTTTAAATTTGAATTGAAAAATTTTGCCAAGGTTCTAGAACACGATTTACACTGGCAAGATTAGGGCGCCGAAGTCGCAATCCGTTAGAGGGGTCTGGATGCATGCGCTGAAAATCATTTAAAACAACCGCTACTCACAGTTTACATGAAACAATTTAACCTCATTAAATGCTTTCCCCCTCAATTCATCCACCTTATATATAGCTGTTTTATCTTAACCAATCCAATTTTTTTCTACGAATTAATTTCACAATTAAGAAAGACCAAACAAGACCAAAATCAAGACGAGTCTTGCCTCATGCTAGCTACGGCCCTGTCTACGTCAATAAGACGTGGGATAGATTCTTAAAAATAAAATCTGCCAAGACCTCTTTGATCTTTGCCTTCTGAGAATCCTTATTTTTTTTTATTGTTTTGAAAAGCGTCCAAAAGAGTCCTCAGTAGTCCATGAAATGACTATTTGTTTTTCCAGCCCACGCAGAATATTCCATCTTTTTGAGCTGAAATGAAAATATTATCGCCAATACTCGTAGATTATAAAATTCAACGTGGATTTTGCTGACAGAATGCCAGATTATCTGTCTTTATTGGAGCCAGACTGTATGCAACAAAACGTAATATGACACACGGAACGGCCATTTTTGTTTATACTTTTTTCGCTGATTTGAAGGGAAGTTTGAGAGAATTCGCAAAAAGTGTGGCCATTTGATGAACAGTCCAAATTTCACCCAGAAGTACTAAAAGCTACTAAGATATCAGAGATGAGCAGTCTAGTGCGTTCCAAAAGGTCTTAGTTTCAAATTACTTGTCATACTATTCATGCCACAATTTGTCATCTGTTACAAAATTGATAAATCCGAATTGTCCTTTTTTCATTTCCAGCATTTTCGGCAACATCTAAATTCATTTAATGTAAAAAAAAATCCTATTTATGAAAACCCAAGGTCGTTTGGTGCATATTTTACAGTTTTAAGTACATAGATTCTTAGAAATAAAATCTGTCAAGATCTCTTTGATCTCTGGCTTCTGAGAATGTCATCATCCTTATTTTTGCTCGTTGTTTTGAAAAACGTCCAAAACAGTCCCCCAGTAGTCCGTGAAATGATTACACCATTGAAATGACTGTTTTGGTATTCAGCCAATGCAGAATATTCTAATTTTTGGCCGCATTTAAGCCAATACTCGTAGATTATAAAAATACAACGTGGATTATGCTGACACAATGCCAAATTATCAGGCAACAAAGCGTAAAAAGACACAAACAACTTGTTGCAGAAATGTTGTTAGTTTGAACATGCAGCTACTGCCGCTTATGTTACTTATGTCGCTGATTTTGTCGTTTAGGAAAGGAAGGGTTTTCATACCGTATAGTTAAAAATACACAGATGTACTGTATTTACAAATTTTCAACACAAAAAAATTATTCTTTTTATAAGAAATTTTTAAAATTTCGCAAATTTCGGCCTCTAATATTTTTACAAAGTATATTTTTTCTAACAAAGAAAGCTGAGTGTGTATTCATTGCGCGGTATGACATGATTACTATTAAATTTGACGTAAGCATATTAAACTACACGTGCTGACAGCAGTCGTCTCTTCCTTGTTTTCGGGAATTCCCGTAAGGAATGTAACAGAGAATCGCTATGTAACATCTCAGTGCAATTATTTCAATGCGTTATTATAAGCAGAAAAGCACTGTTTTCCTAACTATATTTACTAAAGCGCGGGCAGTCTTGAACGCCTTTGCGTTTAGACAGCGACTCTAGGAGGCGGATTAAAATGTACTCACTTCAGTTGATGCTGCTCACCATTTGCTCAACGAATATATGTATTGTGTGGCTTAAGTTTTGGCTTGGAGCGAATTCGTACCATCTGAACAACTAAGAAGGTCGACAGACGCTTTTGAAAATCGTGTGTTAGGGATGGTGTTTGATAAGACCTTGTGATTGTCGGTATTGAGACGAAACTGAGCGTTGCATTGTGTTTTAACTGTAGGCGAAACGCACTGCGCGTAGCGCTACCCGGGGTTTTTTAAAAACGGAAATGGAAAACGTTGCCGAATTAAATTTTCCACCGACATAAAAAAAAGTGATAATGAAAGAGAAAGAAGCCTTCAATATGTGCTGCAGCCAAATATATGCTTAGACCTTTTCCATGCTATGTCTTTCGCGAGAACAATACTCTCAATTCTATCTATCTATTAATTGATTAACAACAAAGCTCATATTTTAGCTCAACTTTTACGTTTTAAAGCATTTCTGCGTTGTAGACAACATTAAGAACGTTTGTACAATTAAGGTGAATTTTTTGAGATCAGGAATCGTGTGGAACACCATATGTTGATCGCTTTTCTAACGCATTCTGGATATAGGTATCAATCAAATACACTTGCTTACCTGAATCAGCGAGCTATAGCAGACCAGACGGCAAAATGTGCTTACAGACAGCGACAAATTCAAGGATCTTTAGCAGAATGAATGCCTTTACTTCGTTGATACAGCAATTGACGACCACGAACACGACGAAAAACAAAATATCAGAAGATCGTCCGTGACTTCTCTCAATCACCTAGCTGATGAAACAGTAATAACAAACCCGGCCGTAAAATATGATACTGTCTGTGGTCATATGGACAACTGCCAGGTCTGGTTTCTGTTCACGTGCAACTCACTCACTCATCCATTCATCCATCCATCCATCCAACAAAGGCCCTCACACATGCAGAGCTGAAGAGTTCGTGATCGGAAAATTTCTAGACCAACTAAGCTAATCTAATGCTGTGTTGGCAATTTTAAAGCCAAAAGGAAACATGTTGTTATTGCATTGTTCACATCGAGATTTCGGTTTCATTGATGGTTGTATTTTATACTGTTACTTGGTACTTCCATAATTTTGTTTTACCCTTCAGCTGTAGAATGGAGCTGGAAATTACTATAACAGCTGCATTCATTGTTTGGCCAGTAGTGTGAAGTTTCAACCTCTTCGGAGGAGAAGGAGGGCTAATGAAGCGTTAACGAGAAGACGGCATTTGCGTTTCCGTTTTCGACAAAATTTACATCCCTTGTAACCGTTGTCACTAAGTTTTGCAACCATGTTCTCTCAAACATTCTGCTATCAACCCAACGCCAATAATTGCCGTTCTAGTTCTTCATCGGCCCATATTTCAACCAGATATTTAGCCTCATAAATTTGGTTCTTTTGGGCACTCGCCTCCTCTCCACATCCGTCCGCCATTTTGAACGTGTTTGATATGATTGACTGCTACCTCACGAGGTTGCTTTAATCGTGCTCAGGAGAATCATGTTTAAACCATGACTGGGGCAAAGCACTGTTTGATGTAAATATTTTTCATAACGAAAATGTTTCATTTACATTGTAATCAGACAAATCATGTTTCGACCTAGTGTGAACACAGCTGAATGCAACAGACCACAAAGAGTTTCACTGAATTTTCCCGACTCGATGGGATTAACTGACAACTGAGAAAGGGCCAAAATTTGACCTTGAAATTGCGATAGGGCCGAAAATTGACCACAAAATGCTTTGTGATAACTGCAAAGACAAACACTGAGGCACTTAAATTATCTTCTTTAGACGGGCTTTCTTCTAGGTCTGTCTACGACCCAGGGAGTGGGATCCCTTAACTCCTAGAGCACCAAAAGGAATGATAATGAAATGCGGAAGAATTTAACAGTCGAAAACTATTTCCTAGTTGTATACACAACACAGAATGATGATGTCATTTAACGCAAAAAGGATTTCATTAGTATCAAGCTTGCAGCCGCCATCTCTGATCCGCAAGTTTCGATTTTTTGATTTTTAATTGAATGTTGGTGTAACATGTCTGCTACTGCACAAGATTCGTTGGAATATGCTTAATGCGCCTTACAACAATAAACTTGTAGGTAAATGCAACTGGCATGTAATAAGCGTACAAGCATAACAAAATAAGTCAAGCTAACACTGTTCTCAACGAAATGTTCACGTGCTAGGTTGAATCTTCGGTTTTACAGCTCTTCCTGAGTGGGTTACATTCGATGTCCATCGCCTGCCGTAGTACGCTCTGGGGGTCCAACGAGAGGCGTTGGCTGGCACATTGTGACGGGTACACCCTGGATTTTCCCTTGTCTTGGCCACTAGATGTGGGGTGGTTCACTGGCAACCCTTGTGTACTCGCGTTGTGGCTGAATTGGGTATCAGGTTGAAGTTGAGATCTTGTGCAGGGATACACGATTTGATTGATTGATTTGCGTAGGACTAGCTGCATACGTCTGTCCCTTAACTTTTCTTGACTGTCATGTCTTGGTGCGTGCTTCATACAGGCGGATGTGGTGACTATCATGTAATGGTGGGCCTGGCGCATCTGTCACAGTGAATGTTGCCTTGGTTATGTTGCCATTGTGGTGTACATAGAGTTGACAACTACCCAAAGTTTTAATCTGGTGGCCCACATAGATTGTAAGAAGTTGTGTTGGGCCTGGTCGACGTGCTTTAGGGTTGGCGAAGCTTGTTGTGCTTGTAGTTGTGTATAAGACATGCAAACGACTTACAACGATTTCGAATTGACTCGTTTTGAAATCGTTCATCGCGAATGAATAGCAATCATTTCCCAAACCACCAGTCGTGTTCCCAGTCCATACTATAAGTTACGGGTCCTTGTTTTTGCCCGTAGACGCTTTGCACGTGGCAGGAGTCATAAATCGAGAAAAAAAAAACAAAAAAAACCGGTCCTTAATTTACAATACTGACCTCGAGCTCGGTTAGAAAGAATATGTATTTCCCGGTATGCCTGGACGAGCGCCCAGAGATACTCATCACCGTCGGATCAAAAATCGCACATAAGTGAATATATGAAAGATCTGAAACATGAACTGCGAAGAAGGATCTAATAAATAATAACATGAACGCCGGAGGTGGAATTCAAATATAATACAGGACGGGGGCGTTCATCGTACTTTTTTGGGAGTTAAAAAAGTAGTTTCGGTACCTCCTAAGGCCTAAAAAGGAATACAGCGAGAGCTTTTGCAGGACCTTTTAGGGCATTTAGCCGAAAAAACTTATGAGAGAAGATAATGTGTTGTTTAGAATTGTATCCCTTAGGGATAAAAAAAAACAAGAAAACAAAAACACTTGGTACCCCTTAAGGTTTCTTTTCAAAAATTTCCAACGAGCACCTCCGTCCCTTTTTTATGGAAGTTCCCCCCCCCCCCCGGGCATGAATGATCATCGCAGTTATCTACAAAACTTAATTAAGCAGTTTTGAAAATACCACTTGAAAAAAATTCAGTCTTGAACGGGTTTCACACCCACGACCTTTGCATTGCTCTGCCAACTGAGCCATTAGGGTAACTGGGAGCTGCTCCTTACAAAAATTGGAATTTTGCTATATGTCACGCAATATCCTTCTACGATTGATATCACAATAACAAGTAACGAGTCTACGTTATTACAAAAATACGTAAATATCAGCTCTTTAATATCCTCTTAACGTATATATACCAGCAGCACTTTCATTTGCAGTTCCTTGCCACATTTGCCCTAGATTAAATCTTAACTATGTAAAATTAGAATTGTTTCCTATAATCCACGCAGTTTAGTTCATAATTAACATCTAATTAATATCTAGGAAAACGCTCTTGTACCTTTTAAAAAGGCACTTGTCACAAAACTAAAGTGCGTTTCTGATTTGCATCCTACAATTTTAAACGCTGATTATTTATCGATTTTATCAAATAACAATCAAACTAAGCAGCCTATTATAAGCAATATAAAGAGGATTACATTTCATAAAACTTAAGGTTGCACTAGGAGACAGCTCCTAGTTCTGACCTTCCAAAAAAGTAAAACCACGGAGGTAATTACGTCAAAAGTTTTAAATCTTAACCTAAAATGATTAAATTAAATCTTTTACAGATCCCACGTACCAGCAGCATTTTCATTTTCGATTACTTGCCACATTTGCTCTAGATTAGATTATTCCCCGAAAACCACGCAGCTTACTTAATAATTAACATCTCTAGGAAAACGCTCTTGTACCCTTAAAAACGGTACGTGTCACAAAACTAAAAATCCAATAACAATCAAACTAAACGGCATATTTTAAAAGCCAAGGAAAGAGGCGTAAGGCTGTACTCCTATTAGGAGACAGCTTCTAATCTGTCTGCCCTTCATTTACCGAAGGTAAACTGTAGGTCGGGCTTATCCCGGGTTTTGTGTTGTTATTTAAAACAAAAAGGGTACTGTTACTCTCTTCCCACCCTGGATGCGATGTTAGTCGATCACAGGGCTACTCCCCATTATTTGATAGGTACAAGCACTGCTTCCCGATCATGTCTCGAAACCTGACCACTGACGCGCCAACTATTAGGGCCACCGCCCTACACGATGGCAAATACTTCAATTAAAACGGTTTGGACTTACATCATCATAAATGTTATTTTTTTCAAAAGTTCTTAATCTAAAATGGAGAGTGGAAAATTAATTAGGAAAAGAAATAAGGACAAAAGAATCATGTCAATGTTGCTTCGAGCGCTAAAAATTAGATTCGTGAATTTGCTCAGTCCTAAGCAATTAGGTCACTTCTTGCATATTATAATCCATGCTATTGATTATTCTGAGCTTTAACTTAATTTGAAGATAACTTCAAACAATGCAAAATAGACTGCGCAGAATCGTGCCACATTGACGCTTTTAAAATCATTTTTTAGGCTGCCACACAAAAACATTTAGAGGGTTTATAATAAAAGTACATGTAACACTCGAAATTAATTTTTTGGGTTAGTATATGTTAGGTCTACGAACCTAGATGCTAGAATCTCCGCTAGATATCAAAGTTCAAGGCAGTTTATGACAGTCCAAAATTTCTCAATTCATTTTTAACTATGTAAAGACTACAGTCTAGAAATATGTTTACAGTTCAATTACGAAAGCAATTGCAATTGAAAGTTTGTGGTAACAGAGTCACTCGTCTATTCGTTAACTTTGATGATTATCGTAAGGCTTAAAATTGGCCTTCTTACGGAATTGTTCGGCGATCACTGCAATCAAAATTAAAGTCACCAGAATTTGAACCGGGTATACCACTTATCTCCACTGCGTGCTTTCTCTTTAATCCTTTTCTCAGCTGCCTTGACATCCTTCACTTTAGACAAAATTTCAGCTTGGCGTTTGGCTTCATCGTAATATTGGACGCGCTTTTGCCATCCAGGTTTAGCTTCATTCTTTTCTGACTCAATGAGGAGTTCAAGGTACTGCAGCTGCGTCAGTGGGTTAGGTTTGAGAGCAATTTCATCTAAACGACGAAGGCTTTGCTGAGCTTTGACTATCATTTCCATGACTTTAGTGTGCACATTCACGAGATACTCTTCAAGGTGATCAATCATACCTTGCACTTTGGTCTTCCCTGAAACAGCTGTGTCATACTTCTCTTTGAGGTCGTCTGATGTTCTTGTCTCGGTCTCCTTTTTGTACCTAATGATATAAGGAACATTCCTGTGTTGTGACCAATGGCATTCCTTTGTGCAGACTCTGCAGTTGCCACTAGATCCCATAGCACAACAATGACGTTTGTCGTCGTTATTTGCATAGGCACAGTTCTCGTGACATGTGAAGTTGCAGTGAAGACACGTCGTGGTGTGCCTTCCAGTCCCTCTAAGGTTTTCCTCATACGGTTTGGTAACTTCAACTGTATACGTAAAGGCCTTGTTTGTTTCAATCTCCGTTTCACGCTGCTTTAAGATGTTCTCTTCCTGTCGCATTTCTTCAATTTTACTGAGACCCATGGTAATCTGCGGGTTTAGACCTTCAATCAAGTTTTGTAGCTGTTCTCGTTCTTTTAATACCTCTTGGGTGAGTTGAAGGCTCACACTCTCTGATTTTTCGAACTCAGCAAAAAAGTTTTTAAAGGAGCGAACAACCATCTTCCAAAACATAGCATCGAAGCTTTCTTCAGTTTCTTCCGTATTATCTGCAAAAAGGGCCGAGTTGTTGAATTTATAATACTTCTGGCTTGGGATGTTTGCTTTCGCTATTGCGTCCATCACCGGGGGCCTTTGACCATCTGCAAACGTAACTAACATGAAGATGTTCTTCGCAACATCTTTCCCGAAGATCGAGAGGATGGAGTCAAAGATATACTCCTGTGTTGGGGTTAGGCGGGCCAAGGAAGCTTGGGTAACAAAGCCAATGCCATCAAGGTGATCAATACCATCTGGAGGAGGGATTGAAAAGAATTCCTTTATCTGATCGGTAATTTGTCTGTCTCTCTCTAGCCCTTCGGTGTCTCCAAATCCGGGTGTATCAATGATGGTAAACGTGTACGGAACAGCAGAGCCTTTCAGAGGGTAGAACGTGTAAGCCGTGATGTCCTTTGTCTGACTATTTGCTTGAGACACCTTGTCATCTTCTATGACGAGCTTGTAGCGGAAGTTATCTTTCCACTGGACGCCCAAGATGTAGTTGACCATCCCATTGATGAGAGTTGTCTTACCAGCTCCTGTTGCTCCAACCACCATAAGAACTTTCTCGGTTCCTCCACCAACGACATTACCAGGGCTACCAACACTTTTCCTAACAATCATGCCTTTTTCCCACTTCGATGCTATTTCCGTTGGAAGCTTGTAGACTGACGGGGACCCACTTGAGACCTTCTCTGAGTTTTGGAGTATTCTAGGTAAAGGACTTGATGGGCGATCCCGACCAGCACCTAATACACTTTTTCCAGTACTCATCTGAAGTTCGGAATGCGTGGAGGTGGAAATACTTTAATTAAAAAGAAGAGATAAAAAGAGGAAAGGGACATTTCCATTAATACAAATTAAATTTAGGGTAGCGTTATTCCGAGGTCGTTTTGGAGACCTACACAAACGCATTTACGTTGAAGGAGTTGTCAGATCTAAAGTGATGCCTAAAATGAGTGTTGTCGTATATACATCTGCCACCCACCAGGAATGAGGTAATTTTATCAAAAGAGAAAAAGGAGCCCGTCCTGTTCATGCATAAGGACGATATTTGTATCGCGAGTGGTTTCCTCAGTTTAGCATATGAGTTTCTTGAATGTGGCACATCCCGTTGTGTTCTCGTTAACTGTGGTGGAGCTTGAACAAGAGAGTTAAAACTATGCTACTCATGGCTGCAATCTTGCCTGGCAACCTTAAGAAACCAAGAAATGGACTTCCCTCTCCATGGCTTCGACACAATGCTGATCTTGACTCAAAATGTCCTTTTTTGGGGAGAAGAAAAGGTGTCCGGACATGAAATAGACTTCACAAGATTATTATATCATTAGTGGGTTGTTTTTATAGTGTTCTAAGTACTTTTGTCCGAGATTGCATGTGCCATTTGAAAACGCATTGCCAGCCATATTCAGTCATAGATAGTCACGTATTCAATATTTTTTCCTCGATAGCTCTATCTTCTTAAGAAATGCACAAAAACATTGCTCGAAAAGACATGCTGTAAATAAGTAGTTCTTAATTGATACCATTGGTCTCCACTGGATGGTGTCTCTTTAATCAATATCTGCGATGCGTCAACATCCTTCACACTGGAGCAATTTTCTGCTAGACGCTTGGCTTCCTCATAGTACTGAACGCGCTTCATCCATCCAGGGCTAGCTTCCATCTTTTCTGACTCAATGAGCCGTTCCAGATACTTCAACTGCATCAGTGGAGCGGGTTTGAGAGCAATTTCATCCAAACGACAAAGGATTTGTTGAATTTGGTTTTTCATGGTATTCACCTCCGTTTCCACGCACTGGATATCTTTAGTGAGCTGTTCGATGGTACATTCCGTCTGGGACTTTAATGAAACAGCTTTGTCGTACTTCATTTTGACATCCTCTGAAGTTGTTTTCTCTTCAACGGTTTCGTACTCCAACCGGTAGGCAACACTCTTATGACTTGATCGATCGCAGTGGCAGACTTTGCATTTGCCATTTTCGTCAAAAGCATCGCAATTTAGCTCATCTTTAGTATCGCCAGAGGGATAATTTTCGAAACACGTACTGGTGCATGTGAGACACGTCAAGGAGAATTGTCCAGTTCCACTCAGGTCGATCTGACGGAGTTTCGTAATCGGAACAGTAAAAATGAAGGACTTGTTTTCTTCAATTGCTTTTGCATGCTGTTGTAAGGCAAGTTCTTCTTGTCGCAATTCTTCGGTTTTGCGAAGACCCAGTGTAATCTGCTGGTCCAGTTGTCTAATTAAGACTCTTACATGCTCGCTTTCTTTCAAAACCTCTTCAGTGAGTTGAAGGCTGACGCTTTCTGAATATTCAATTTCAGCAAAAAGGGTTTTAAAGGAACTGACATCCATCTTCCAAAGGTCTTCATTGAACATCTCAACCGTTTCTTCAGTATTATTAGAAAAAAGGACCAAGTTGTTGAATTTATAGTACTTCTGACTTGAAATGTCGGCTTTACTAATGGCTTCCATCACTGGAGGGACTGACTGATAATCTGCAAAAGTAACCACTGTAAAGATGTTCTTAACGACGTCTTTCCCGAATATGGAGAGTATAAAGTCAAAGATGTACTCGTGCCTTGGAGTAAGACGGGCCAGCGAAGCTTGAGTGACAAAACCAATGCCATCAAGATGGTCAATACCTTCGGGAGGAGACATTGACAGAAATTCCTTAATCTGCTTTTTAATGGTTCTGTCTTTCTCTAGTTCCTCAGAGTCTCCAAACCCAGGAGTATCAATAATGGTAATTGTATATGGAACAGTAGAGCCCTCCATTGGGTAAAATGTGTAAGCAGTGATGGCCTTTGTTTGACACTGACCCTGGGACACAGTCTGATCTTCTACGGTGAGCGTGTATCGGAAATCATCTTTCCACTCCACGCCCAAAATGTAGTTCACCATCCCGTTGATTAGAGCTGTCTTACCGCTTCCCGTTGCTCCAACAACCATGAAAACCTTTTCCATTTTTTCAATATGGCGGTCACTGAATTCACCACCGATACTTTGCCTGACAATCATACTTTCTTCATAAGTGAATTCAGTTGTCATTGGAAGCTTATAAACTGATGGAGACCCACTTAGCACCTTCTCTGAGTTTTGAAGGAGGCGATGAGCTAAACGACTTGATGGGCTACTTAGCTCATTTTCTCTGCCCATCCCCTGCTTGGAATAGGTCACGGTGCTGTAAAGGAGTTGCAAAAAAGAAACAAACCCTTAATTTTCTACCTAGCAGAAATATTTCACTTTTTCGCTAAGCCCTTAGACGAGGCTTGAGGCAGAAATACTTCCTTGAAGCCAGGTGATTTGTAACTCACTCTGTAACAGCAGAGTGCAATTCATCTCGTGTTATTAAGTGAAAACAGACGGTGAAAATGACAATAAAGAGGCAGATTCTTAAAATTAGAGCTGAAAACGACACCTATAACTCTTGTGACTCTTGATCTGCCTGAACTCTAGCTAACGTATTGGTCACCAAGCATTTGACAGTGCTTTTGTTATTTTTCCCCTTAGAAAAATGAAAAGTAACAACGCCAATAGATCAATCTATTTTGCCAAGGTATCGGCTACTTACTCAACCTGTTTCAATGCTAAGTTTCGGGGGTGGAAGCGGAATCATGAATCATGAATCATGGCTGTAAAATTAGTAGGAATCATGAATTTTCGCGTTTA
>OMLO01002595.1_pt1 | contig 14681 bp, 8 predicted proteins | sample 1674811 | NCBI WGS metagenome assembly OMLO01 (sample SAMN06265003, study PRJEB25207) | coral metagenome | isolation source: Coral host | place: Mexico:La Bocana,Puerto Morelos, Mexico | collected 2008-11-13
TTGGTTTAAATTGATCACATGATGCAACAGTGTTCATCCATGGAGAGACACTATCAGTGCATACATGTAGTGTTTGTATGCCGAAAATACCGTGATGGATAGTACTTGTCTGTGAAAAACCTCTGTAAACAAACGGGCATATCGAATATAAACAATTGAGTTTTTGACTGTTTTCTTTTTTAAATTTTACGCTTGGCTGGCATGAATTTCATCTTAAAAAGTTGGAAATAATTCGATGTGATTTTTTAACTGGCATACGGAAGAAAATTTAGTGTTGTACAATAAACACAACCTTGGGAATTTGAGGTTCTTAAAACTAGCATATTTGACTTGGAAGCTTTGCTTCTCAGGCAAATATTTGTTTTAAGAACATCAAAGTTCTGCGTGGGGCAACTGTCAGCCGATAATTCCTCTACAGAAACACTAGCTCTATTGTTTAAGTATAGTGCAGTGGCTGTCAGTCTTCTAAGAAGTGTTAACATTTTTTCATTTTCCATAGTTTAATTTTCGGAGAAATATTTAAATAGAAATGTATAATTAAATTCCTGAGAAGACTAAAAGAAGGTCACAGTGTTTTGACTTAAAAAACGAAAACATTGAAAATCAATTTGCGTGCAACAACAGCAAACAACAGCAAATTTCCAATGGGAATGCAGTTTGTGCGATTTTGTTGAAGCATGCATGAAGTTTAATAGTATGTGGAAAACTAATTGGAAAGTGTAATTTTGTATTGTATTCAATTGTATTATTTTAATTTTGAAATGCTTTCTGTAGGATATTGACTTGTTAGCTGAAGGGGACATGACTCTTGTGGGAGAACGAGGTGTCTCCCTTAGTGGAGGGCAAAGGGCAAGAGTAAATTTGGCACGGTAACTTTTAGCTTTTCTACTTTGTTATAGTTTCTGTAGTAATATTATCAATAGCCTGTGAAGCATATCTTTAAAAAATATCATAGTTAGGTATTCTGGCTTCCTCATATGTAATGAAATATTTTAAGTGCTACTACAGTTCAACCACTGTTAAACAGCCACCCTTGGGGAAATGGATAGTGGCTACTTAATAGGGGCTGGCCTAGTAGAGGTAAAAACAATAGAAAAGCCTTCATTGGTACTTTGATAACTGGCCATCTAATAGGGGTGACCGTTTAATAGTGGCCGCTTAATAGAGGTTTGACTGTACTGTACAGTATGAGTACATTTTACCATTTCGAACTTTAAGAGGTATAATATTATCATAGTAAATTTGATCATATCAGTTGATGATATATATACAATAAGGGTGGCTGCAATGTGACTGGAATTGTGTATGATAGTGAGTTACTGTTTTAATGGTCAGAGACCTGGTCTCTGTGTCATTTATTAGAGTTGAGATGTTAAATGTCAGTCAAGCATCCTATCTGAGGGTTCTTTAACTATGGATGTAACAAAGCGTTTTGTCCTATAGTTAGAACATGCATATACTTTGGCTTTTGGTTTCAAATTTTTGAACCTACAAAATAGTAATCTGAAAATTTTAGTGAAAAGCAACTCTTAAACTGAAATGCATTAAAACATCATTGAACGTGTGCTTGTAATATTGTGCTAAATTGTTTTTTTTTGAATTGTGTAGCGCTGTGTATGCTGATGCTGACGTTTATCTTATGGATGATCCCCTCAGTGCTGTAGATGCAGATGTTGGAAGACATTTGTTTGACAAGTTAGTTCACTAATTGAGATATATAATCCCTAATTTTGCTCATCTGAATTCAGACCTCTAGCCACTTCTTTCCTGTGAATACGCTGGAATATAAATTGAACCGTATTTTTTTACAATGTTATAATTTCTCATTAGATACTTGAGATTCATTTTATCGAGAGTAAAGATGGAAATAGAGTCTACACTACCAGTCCTGTAGAATGTGCAGTTGAAATAAATTAATTAAAGTTGTGTCAATTGCATTGGCTCCAGTAGTGTTTTGAAAGTAGTTCACATTTCGAAGTATAAAATAAAGAAAGATGTTATACTGTTGTGCATCTGAGCAAACAAAATGGAATCACGTTTCTACGGCCGGAGTAGTATTTGTTCCTTCCCCCAAACTTGTGCAAAAAGGTTTTACAAGGATTTGGTTCAATTCTTTTTGCCAAGATTCCTTTCTAGTACGTAGAATTGTCAGTTTTATTACTTACGCCATGTTTCCAGGTGCATCTGTGGTTATTTGTCAAGCAAACCTCGTATCTTGGTTACTCATCAGCTACAGTATTTGAAGGAGGCTGACGAGCTGCTAGTCCTGTCAGGCGTAAGTATATCATTTTTTTTTTCAATTTCACAATCGTTTTATAGGCTTTTGAAATTGGTGCACTAAAGCACTGTACCATGCGTTACTGGTGTGAATGAATGTTATGACATTGCAGAGGTAAATGAAGTGCTGATTACTTTATGGTGGTAAAACTAAAGGTCGTATGTATATTTTACTGTATGAAGGTCAATTACAATGAACGAAATTTAAAATTGTGTGTACTTTTTTATTAGTTGACTTTAAGTTGTTACTTAAACTAATCATAAATTACACATTTTGTTGAAGGGTGAATGCATTGCCCATGGCACATATCAGGATCTTTCTAAATCTGGCATTGACTTCATGGCATTACTAATTGAGGAAGAAGAAGATGATTCTGCCATCGAATCTGATGACGAACCAAATCAAATGGGACGTAGAATGAAACGAACATTAAGTCGCCTCCACAGTCACCCTATTTCTCTAGCTCGTGCAGACAGTGTACAGTCACGCTCGTCTCGTAGGACAACCATCCTGATGGAAAGTCAGTTATCAATTTTAACTTCGGAAACTGAAATCTCCATTTTTGTAAGTTTGTAGCTTGAGACTTAAAACACTGTTTTTCGTATAGTATATTTATCTTGGATAAAACAGGCTGTGCTACAAATTGTCTCAGTGATATTTTCGTTATTTTAAGGACGAGGATATCCTTCCCAAAGAAACTAAACAAGAGGGAGCTGTCACAATGGATACGTATCTTCAGTATTTCAAGTCTTTGCATAGCCTGGCAGCTTCTACGTTTGTTCTATTTTTGTTTGCAGTAACGCAGGTATTTTCAAGTTTACATTGTACGGAATGTACATCTACGAAGTATCTTTTACTTTGTTTTTGAAGAGTGTCATGTTATCAAATGTTACTGAGGAAAAACGTTATGGACGATTTACACCTTTCTGTGATATTACAGAAACAATGGGCTTAAAATGTTCATTGGAAGGATGTAAGCTTAGCTTACTTAACTAAGAAAGCTTGGGCAGGTAGGACTTCAAAGGTTAGCTTATACGCTTATAAGCTTAACTACAGTTTGAGACGTGTTTCACCAGATATGAAATAAGGTTAGGAATTATCTTTAACCAAATGGCGGAAGAAACAGCGGAGTGGTACGACACTTGCATCATTACTTATTCCCAGGTTTAAAGTCAATAAAAATCAATATCCAGTCATGCCTATCAGATAAGCATATAAACTAGACTAGATGTTTGAATGTAGACAGTGCGGGAAGTCAGACCTTATACAATGAGCTTTAAAAAACACTGTAGTAAGTTTATCAAAGGGGAGCCATTGAGAACGTCTGACGACGTCGTCATGAGGTTTCGTAGCCATAACTTGACGCTTAGTGAAGTCGGTGTTGTAACGATTGTAAACTGTAAGATGAAGACATGAAATCTTGACATGATGCTTACCATTACTCGTGCTTTTCTTGATACCCTTTCGTCGCCAATTTTTGTTTTTTGAAAAAAGGCGGGAAACCTAATCATGGCTGGTCATACGGGAACTCGGTACTCAGTCCTTGGTGGTTTACTCGGTCGGTATCGATTTAAAATGGACGTCAGTTTTTCATGCGTCTGTCCTGTAATTAATCGTGAATTTCTTCATAACATTTAAGTAGCTGCGGATCCACGAGGTAATAGACGAGTTGCTCCGTAGACTACGTTGAGAATGTTATGACGAAATTCATTGTCAATAATAGGACAGACGCATGAAAAACTGCAGTCTTTTTGTTAAATTGAGTTTCTACTTGTTATATCATTTGATTGAAATACCACCTTTTGTTCTCAAGGTCGTCTTCATGATGGCCGATGTGTGGTTATCTTTCTGGTAAGAAAATTTTCAACTTTTTAAATTTTAGTAGTATTGGAATAATACTGTCTTTTTTGAGGCCAGTTTGTTTATCATGTTTCGTGCGAAATTTGTCAAGCTACATTGGCATCCTCCCCTCCACCAATGCTAAATAGTGTCATATCAGAACTATTTTCCTTGAGATTGTTTGTAATGTTGTAGTGTACTTCGTCTTTGAAAATGGAAATTAAATAATTGAATAAATAATAATAATAATAATAATTACAAAGTGAACAATAAATATTTGACAAATTAAAATACGTAAAATTTACAAATTAAAAGCTTGTTAAAAAAAAATATGTTTTAAGGTGGCACTTAGAACTTGAGAGTGAGTTAAGGCTAGATATTTTGCAGGGCAGGTTGTTCCAAAGCTTCGGGGCTGCATAACAAAATGCCCTTCCTCCAAAGAACCAAAATGTAATTGTCGGCCTTGAGATTTTTACACTCACTATTACAATACTATTGTCACACCCGGAACGTTATATTGCTGTTATAAAATATGTAACATTTGAAAAGCGTACTAATAATGTTTCACTGAGGTTGCTCATGTGGCGTATGATAAGCAGACTGTTTTGTGTCGTTATTCTTGCAGGAGTAATGAGGAGGAAGAGTATTTACTGGCAACACTTGATACAAATAACAGCACTAGCTCCAGTGAAGTACAAGAACTGGACCGCGATCTTTATCTTGGCGTTTACGCTGTCTTTGTGATTTGCCTTCTGGTCTTTACGTTACTAAGGACGCAGCTCTTCTTTAAACTGACCATCGTAGCCTCAAGAAAGCTTCACCTAAGGATGTTCAGTGCTCTCTTGCGGGCGCCATCTTATTTTTTCGACACTAACTCGATAGGTTAGGAGAGATTCAGTCATGGCTTGCTGCTTTGTTTAAATCTGTTAAGTGGCTGGTCCCATTTCTTAACTAAAAGATATAGTTAAGGGTATGTTCCAAAACCTTGACTTGCAATTGATCATAACCCAACAACAACTGAACACTAAGTCACTAACTCATTAGCGTATTGATGGTTGGCGCGTATATTCACCATTAAAACGTGCACCTCAGAATAAATTGGTTCAAAAGATTATCTAAAATGTGTCTGAAAGTCATGTTTCTTACGTTTGCACTCCCCAAAGGTTTTGCTGTAGGTACTATACAAGATAAGGTAGGAGTTTAGTTCCCTGCAATAATTGAATATGGATGGAGCTTAGTTGTCATTTGTTGGAGGCCTTTTTTTGTCACAGGTCGTATTTTAAACAGATTTTCCAAAGATATGGGATTTGTTGACGACATGATGCCGTTCACATACTGTGATTTTCTGCAGGTAATGAAAGTCTCCACCCATCGAACCAAGGCTAATCACTTGTAGTTTGTCTTTTGTTTCCACCGTGATTTGATTGCCTGGCAATAAATGCAACTCTGTTTGGCTAGCTTTTATAACCAAGAGTACAACGTTTATGCTTGTGACAGCGTCTCCTAATAATTCTCTCTGTTCTTTTCTTTTCTGCTTGTTTGTAACAACTTCGCTTGAAGTGAAAGGCAGAACAGAATTCCTTGTGAGGTTTTTTAGCTTCTTCTCATGAGTCTTGATGAACTGTGTAGCTAAAGCGGCAAATCAGTTCATCAAGACTCATGAGAAGAAGCTAAGAAACCTCACAAGGTTTTCTGCTTGTCAATTTATGAAATTGCATGACAATTATAATGTGTTTGTAACAACGATGTCACAGCAACTTTGTTTTTGTTTCTTCCCAGACCTTGTTTGTTGTTCTTGGCATTTTAGCGTTAGTGGCTGGTAACAATCCTATCACATTTGTCGTTGTTATTCCCATTGTCATCATCTTCTGGATTTTGAGAACTTACTACATGAAAACATCTCGAGAAGTAAAAAGAATTGAGGGAATAAGTAAGTTTGTTTAATTCACTCACAGACGGCCCAAGCTCGGAATGCGAGGAGTTAGTATTTTTTTAAATATTTAAGCGAAAGTATTTATCTCCGATATCTACTACAGTCGAACCTCCCCTTAAGCGACCGCCCAAAATGTCAAGTGGAGGTGGTCGCTTAAGGGAGGTTATCGCTTGCGAGAGCTTAGACCATAATGGGTCAAAATTTTTCCTCATTAGAATACGATAACTGCCGAGACTTGCTGCGCCAATGCTGATGCAATGTTTTATTCATGTAAAAGTCAATTTCGAGATAAAAAACTGATTCTTCCCTTTGGGAAATTTCCGTTTCTTGTACTAGCCAAAAATACGATAATGTTACCACACCTTATTATCCATTCTTCGCTCCATTATTTGTCAACTGGTCCCTTGCGGGAGGTTAAAAACAAAGGAAAATGTCAAAATTCTAGCTATAAAAGTGGTCGCGGTCGCTTACGAGAGGTGGTCGCTTACAAGGGGTTCCAAATATAGTGATTTGGCTTGCAAACTTTTGGTACTTTGGAAAACTGGTGCCGAGGTGAGGTGGTCGCTTACGAGAGGTGGTCGCAACCGGAGGTTCGACGGTATTATATAACGTGACCTTTGCGTGGCAGCATGTGGTGTCGTGTTAAACGGTTTTAATTTATAACGATTTGTATGGGGAAAAACAGTAATCGACATTATAGCTCTAATTTCGATATTTTTGCAACAAAAATGTCTCATCTCAATGCCTTGTTGTCTTTTCTTTTGTCTTCTCACTTCTCTGTTCGATCCTTAGCCTTTTAAGTGAGTTATCGCTTTTTGGTTTTCAGCATATGATGCCAGGCAAAGTTCGTTATGTGATAGTAGATGTCGGCGGTAAATACGTCACGTTTCGCTGAACGTTCGCATAAAGATTCAGAAAAACAATAACTCCTCGCACACCTTGGGCCGCCTGTGATCAAGTGTTCTTAGTTTCCAAGTGACATCATCACTGCCATGTTGATAGCCTTAAACCAGATATTTATAATCGCCCTTCAGTCTCGCCGGATTGGTTATAGAGCACCTATGAAGATGCTAGCTTTTTAAATCCTGATGCGGATCTCAGTTACAGGCAAAATTTCGGTATTTAGATTGGGCTTTGCCTTACGTTGCATCCCGTCGTGTCATCGCTATATTTAGCCTTGTTCACCAACCCCGGGTCACGAACATAAACGTGCAGCAATGAAGCACCGAATATAACTCAATTTCCTGCTGGTTTTCGTTCTTTTACAGGCCGTAGCCCATTATTTGGTCATTTTTCTACCACTCTGCTTGGCCTGGACACTATTCGTGCATTCGGCGTGCAGGAGGTGTTCACGGATCAAATGAACTCTTACCAAGACGCGCACACCAGAGCCTGGTTCACTTTCATCTCTTGTTCAGCTTGGATCTCTTACAGGCTTGATGTACTCTGTGTCATATTCATTGCCTTTGTGGCCTTAGTTTCTCCTGCTTTGAAATCATGTAAGTGATACTCAAGGTGTTTCTATAGACGATGAGCAATGTTTGTGCTTTTTTTTTTTTTTACATGTATATCAATCAAGTAGGTAACCTGGATGATAACGTCTCGAATGTTTAGTTCAGAACCGAGAGAGAAACGAGTCGGGCGAAATGAGAGGAAAAAAATAGCAGCAGGAAACAAAAACATGCAAGTACAACTACTTTTTTGTGGAGTGGAGAGCTTGCGCAAAAAATTATTTCTTCTATGTACTGATTCAAGTGATATTGGTTTGAAGGTTTGAAGGTTGGTATATTGGTGTGATGATGTGAAAAGTCAATCCTCGTTCCAGTGTCATTTTAAGCTGTAAAACACAGTTTATCTCATGCTTTTGAAGGCATAGTACACTTAGGGGATGTTAACGTAACTTATTTTTTCAGCGTTGAGTGCTGGTGTAGTTGGTCTTACGCTAAGTTATGCCATCAAGATATCAGGAGTGTTTCAGCAGTGCGTCAAACAGAGTGCAGAAGTCGAAAATTTGGTTAGTTGAAAAGCATGCGTGTCTTCGTTTTTTGTGTTATAGCTACGTTTGTTCCCCTAAATAAAAAATAAAGCTGTAGTAATTTGGCTTAAGTACACTGGAGTGAAATTGACATAAATTGCTGATCAGTTCGCCAGAACTTGCGGCTGCTATACTAACAGGTGACTGATTGGTTTCCGTACTGAGTGGCAAACTAAGGGAGGGTAGGGTATCACGCTTTTTGAGTTAACCAAAATCTCCTGTTAAATGAAGAATGTTGTCTTAATAATGTGTTTTTGTGCTGGTCTGTTGTTATTGCTTATTTGTCAGATGACGTCTGTTGAGCGCATTTTGGAATACTGCAGCCTTGAACCAGAAGCGCCAAGAGAGACTGACACTAAACCTCCTGCTGACTGGCCCTCCAAAGGCCAAATAGAGTTTGATAACATGAGCTTTAAATATCACAAATCTTTACCACGGGTGCTTCACAGCATCTCGTGCTGTATCAAACCACACGAGAAGGTAACTTCTTTGTTTAGACATTCTGTATTTACTTCGTGTTTCCTTTGTCAAAACACTTGTTTAGACCTGGAAGGTAGAGTTCTTTTCAATGACCTTCATTTTTGAAAATACACCGTATTGCTGCTTGTTCTGAAAATATAGCGGAAATAGCTCACATAATTATAGCTTTTAGGTTTTGGTTGGACTGCTTTTGGTTATTGAGAATGATCTAAAACGTTACAGTATATAAATATTATAAATATTTGCTTGTTGGTAAACGGGTCAAACTACGCAGCTGTTTGCCGGTGCAAGTCTTATTTTTAATGTTTTAGCATACACTGAAAACAGTTTTACGTTCTTCGTGATTTCAGATCGGTGTAGTGGGCCGCACAGGGGCTGGGAAGTCTTCATTACTGTCAACTTTGTTCCGCTTGGCAGAACCAACCGGTGCTATAAAGATAGATGATGTTAACATACAGCAAATAGGATTGAAAGACCTGAGGAGTAAACTGTCTATCATCCCACAGGTGAGCTTCGCAGCACACGACTGCCATCTTGAAAACTTGTCATCGCTTTTTCTTCAACCTTAAGGATATTTAACTGTGTTTTTGAAATATTGCTTTTCCCCAGCTAGGTCATTCACTGAAGGAGGGTGTGAATATAGTATGAATATTTCACTACAACTGTACTGTATCTTAGAGATTTTCAGTTTTGTCTTTTGATGGTCACTGCTTGTTACAAGAGTACACAGTACCTTTTAGTTGAAATACATAAGAATGCCTTTCTTAAATTGCAATTTTCTTACCGTATCGTATTGTTTTGTTTTCTCATTTCACGCACTCGATCGTGTCGCCTACATCGTAGGAGCCTGTACTTTTCAGTGGCACCATGAGAAGAAACATTGATCCCTTTAATGAGCATAGTGATTTAGAATTGTGGAGAGTTTTAGAGCAGGTACGTAGCAGTGAAGAAGGCAACTATCGTTACACGAGTAGATAAGTGTGCTCTTAACTAAATTGGAATCAATCCTGACTGTACAGCTGTTTTCATGTCAACTGTTTTGTGTAGTGTTCTTTGTTATAATGAATTGTTACATATATTTATAGAAGTTTTTTTTAACGAGGCCCCTGTTAAAGATTATCTACCTTGATTCAAGATTTGATAAGTCGCCTGAGATTTTGTGTAGATCTTAAACTGAGCGCCTGGATTTCCTAGGTTTCAGCTGGGTTATTGGGTATCATATCGTACTTACTTACTTATCCTCATCGGTTCCATGAGGACTCTTGAGGCCGGATATCATATAGTAGTAGGCGTTAGTTAGTAGTAGGCAAGACAGTGACATTGGCCTTTTCAACCCGGGCTTTTCAAAAACCGTTGTTCAACGATTAATCTCATCTTGCTGCTCTTTACCTTTTCACATACGTGTGAGGCGCGGTGGCCTAATGTTTAGCGCGTGCCACTTGTTGTGTCACCACACACTGGGAAATAAATAGCTGTTAACGAACTTTTAGATTGCCTTGTCTACCAGCCGCTGTTCGGGAAGGAGCCCGCGCTACTACCCCCAAGGAACGGGGAGGAACGGAGAGTAGCAGAAATGGATCCTAACTGTTAAAGCGGTGCGAAGTTGTTAGTTATAATTGGCGATGGATTGGCCTGCCATCCATCATGCAGGGTAGAAACAAATCCTTATACGGAAACCGAGATAATCTCCAGCAGGGTGAGCTAGTTTAGCGCGATTGCGACTACTAGGCCTTATTGCGTACATTTTGATTTGAGACGTTATTTAAGGAATCTAAAGTTACTGTTGTTTTTCTTAGGTGCAGTTGAAATCTGCCGTTGAAAGCATGAAGGGCATGGACACGGAGTTTGCCGAGGCTGGCTCAAACTTCAGCGTGGGACAGCGGCAACTAGTGTGTTTAGCACGCGCCATTTTGAGGCACAATAAAGTTCTGGTGATTGATGAAGCCACAGCCAACGTAGACCCGAGGTTTGCCTTATCACTGTATTTGAACTGAAAACTAGACGATACGGCTAGACTGTACTGAACAAGCCTTCTTGCTTCTAGGACAGATACTTTAATTCAGGCCACCATCCGTGAAAAGTTCAGGAAGTGCACTGTACTGACGATAGCTCACCGTCTTCATAGCATTATGGATTCAGACAGAGTTATGGTAATTCATCTTAAAATGATAAGAATTCAGTGTTATACAAATCGTTTTTTAACGCACTACAAAAAATGCGGTGTGGAGTAAAGGTGTCTCAACCTTGATTTGTTTCAGGTTTTAGATGCTGGAAGACTAAAAGAGTTGGACGCCCCCTATACACTCCTTAAAAACCCGCGTTCAACGTTTGCGCAATTAGTAGCTCAGACAGGACCGGTGGAATCCAAAAGGCTCTTTGAAATAGCTCGCCAAAAATACTATTCAAAGAAGCCTATACCGGAAACACAGGAAGAAGAGGAGATTAAAAAGCCAAGTGAGGAGGAGCTGTTGGATGGGTTCCAGTCTATCCCTGCAGTAAGCCTGATTGTCCCTAAGGACACTGTTAATGAACCCCAACCTGAACTTCAGTTCGAGTCAACTGTTTGATTTAAATATTAAACTCCCACATCGTCATACATACAGTAGCACAGTACATGAATATACTTGGAATTCTATAAATTCTGGGTACTAAAATTTTATTATATTTTTATCATCACGTGATTAAACAGATCATTGTAGGATTTAAGGTATATATATATATATATATATATATATAAGCCAGCCACGTACGAGTTGATTAATAGTAATAATAGGTATTTGTCAGCAGTTATTGTAGTTTGAATATATTATACCTCAATTGAAAATCAGAGTAAAACTGCCTGTAATATTAGTATGTTTTGTTAGTCAGTGGAGTGGAACTTCGATTTAGCGAAGGACCTGTGGACTGCCAAAATATGTTCGCAATATCGAGGTTCTTTTTCATATGTTCTATGCAGTATAAATAACGACAACGTGCGTTTTCTCTCCCCAACATTCACTTTGTAGTTGACTAAATGTTTTATCTTGTTCAGCCTTTCCTATTTCATATTTTTCTTACTCCTAACATCCCTATGCTACAGAGATTTTTAACCTAAATGTTATACCTGAAATTGGATTGGTATTTTAATTTATTTTAAATATGCTTGAAAAAATATGCGAGAGTTCTAGATTTATACGAACTTTTAGAAATAAGTAGATTATTGACCGATATGATTATTTCCCACATTGAACAGTTGTATGTCATTGGACAGTTGCATGTCATATATAATAACTATATATTCCAAAAAGCACAGTTTCCATCTTTGGCATCTCTGATTAAAATGTTAAATTTAATAATTTTTGTTGAAGTAATTCTTGAGATGTATGATTAATGAAGAATTTTTCCGTCGGTAGTTAGACGAGAATCACAAACCTCAGTAAACATGGTGCATTTATTGCCGTTTATTGCTCTCAGCAATTTATTTCTGTTTTTTTTTTCGCATCCCTGCCAACTGCAAGTAAGTTTATTGCTGGCTGACAGTTCAAGTGAGCATTCAACTCTTGATGTATTTGTTGAAGCACATTTCAAAGAAATGGATTACTAAATCTTCATACGAGACTCTTAAACATATTAGAGATAACATCTATAATTTTTTTCCAAGCGGGCACGGTAACGAATCCTACAATCTGATAGGTTGTTAGCGCGGTCCGGATTTTCCTATCTCTGACAACGGTCACAGTAACGCTTGCGTGAGTTTTTTTCCGTGAGTCGTTTTTCATTTGAGAGCTTGGAGAAAATAAATAAGTTATTTACCGGCTTAGGGTCGGTCCGTCTAGTGAAAAACTGTGACCTCGGACTTGAAAATGCTGCTCGAGGCCGAAAATAAACAAAAAACGCGCAAAAGAACTTTGCCGTTTATTACAGAATACCGCTGATCAATGCCAGATCTCAAACGTATTCTTATGAACAAATGGCATCTTGTACAAAAACAGCTCTTACTAAGAATAATATTTAAAAAAGCCTCCCCTTATTTCATATAGAAAAGGGAGGTCTTTGAAAGATGTACTCGTCAGAGCAAAACTTTGAGGTCTTTGAATTTCCTTTCTTGACCAATAGGAGTCGTGTTTGGCCTGTCTACACCTTGAAACAATACCAAAGGTAAAGAGATGATTGGCGTGTACAAGGAAACCTGTTAATAGTGTCATTTTGATTAACATTTGAGAATACCGCTATGGAAATTGCTAAAAGACCGTCAAAGTGAAAGCACAGGTACTCAAGCTTAAATGGGTTTTCATTTCCACTGCTTTCAGAGCAACTGAAAACCACCTAAATGTCAAAAAATCTACCTCATAAAAAACATATGCCATTTTATACTTAAGAATAAAACCGTTTTCCCTTAAAAATGCTTATATTTTGATTGTTATGTACCCTCCGTGCTACTGTATTCACCGACGCTCATTTTGCGAGGTTGGGCTACCTGTTGAACGCCGCGTCCATGCCTCGTTTCACTATTTCTGGTGTTAAACGGCTCGCCTTATGCTCCCTATCTGGATAAACAAGCGCGTCAGCGGTGAACAATGGGTCGAAGTAATACTATTGAGGTGAGAGTGATAATGAGCACAGATTAAAATCGATAGCTGCTTTATTCACCGGGAAGCATGGTGGCATAATGCGGGGTCATTTTGTTCTCGGGTAAGCTATGTTCCCCTCACAACGCCTTCCACACGCCGGTGTATAAATGTCTATCGGCGATCAAGAGATAATGCAGTAACCCTGCAATGGTTTAGCGCACAAATAGACTTTCCTTGGCGGTCCCTCCTCACTATCCATCTCGCGCTCTTCGTTCTTTTAAGCGTCAAGACATCTTTCGCTTTCCGATTTCGGCTTTTGATTTGTTATCATTTTATTTATTGGAAAGGAATGGATTCATAGGGCCATCAGAACTCAATTCCGATTAGAAATCTCGCAGCAACGTGTGGAATCATTATTATTTATTTTAGTTTACTAAACGAGATATACAAAACAAAGCAGTGGCGGCATGTGTCATGGGCGTCGTTGCAGCTCCTGATCTATGTTGCCTCAGTACTCGTTCATAAAACAAGGGGCAGGGGAGGGATGTTTGTTCAAGGGGACGCGCTTATTTTAAATTTTGGCCAATAGGAGGGCCGCTTATTTGAGGGAAGGCGCTAATTCGAGGATTTTACGGTACACGAAAAATAGCGTTACTTACTTTAAGAAGTGCCCTCTCATTAACGTTGTTAATGAATCACACAGGGTAACCAACCCTACTGCGTTCGCCTATGCAACCTTCCTCTCAGCACTTAAAATAATTGATTTAAATTGTTGCTAGTTAACTTATGTACCTGATATCGATTTTATTTCCTTTTTCCGTTGATGGTTATGTAATACAGCGTGACCAAATGAACCGGGTTACCTAGAGCAAACTTGAACTAACCAATCTAACCGTAAAGTAACTACAATGGACTAGTATCATCTCGTGATGGCAAGTAACGGTTTGTTCGAAGTGAAGACAAACACTATCGACTCCTCTGCTTTATATACACTAGAAATAGTGTTCACTATGGCTGCCCCCGCTTTTGATATCCTGTTTATTGGATGTGTATTAAATACAAAGATTGTGTATACAACTGCAGAGAAATTAACGTTTGAAACCTTTTATTGACCTTCAAATACTGCAAGATGCTACTAGAAGATGGCGAAGCTCGAAGGCAGCGAAACAAACGCGAACACGTAGATGCAAGACCTTCAAATGCTTCAAGATGTTAGAAGACGACGGTGACGAAACGCGACCTCGTGGTTGCAAGTACCCGACACCACCGTGCGCGCCTAGTTTCGTCAAATCGAGAATGCTTCGTTCTACATCGTGCAAGCCATAGCAGCACTCAACTAAAGCTCAGGAGCTAAAACCAAATATACGCACTCAACGTATAGCATCAACCCCATTTCAAAGAGAGGGTTTGCAAAAGAACGTGTTTTTATATCAAAATAGCTCCATATTGCAGATCAGCCATCGAGTGCCCAGAAATCTAGAAAAGATGGCGTCAAAGAAACACAAAATAAAGAGGTCGAGCTTCAAAAAAGTAAGGATCGAAAAGTAGATAACGCCATTGGCTAGC
>OMLO01002596.1_pt1 | contig 14681 bp, 19 predicted proteins | sample 1674811 | NCBI WGS metagenome assembly OMLO01 (sample SAMN06265003, study PRJEB25207) | coral metagenome | isolation source: Coral host | place: Mexico:La Bocana,Puerto Morelos, Mexico | collected 2008-11-13
AGCGAATTTCCGGAGGTTCTCGTTTGGAAGAGGTAAATATAGGGTTTCGAAATTTTCGAAGAGGTGTAAAAACGACAACACAAAGGGGGGTTGAAAGAGAGGACTCATTCGGCTCGCATTACGATGTGCCCATCATCCAAGGTTCCAGCGTTTCAGCAAGTGTGCTTGATGCTCGACCCGACACTCCAGGACTGGTGCCATGATTGTCATTGAACTTAAAATGACAAAACATGCATCAAACACTATAGCCGACTAAAGACTTTGAATTGCGACGGTACGAAAACTTAACCAGCAAACATTTGCTTTTACGTCTCCCTTGAAAGCATGATCGCATATTTTCTGTGGTGTGATTTCATCATCTTGCAGGAAGATGTCGACGTGGTCAATCGCAAGATCGAAGAGCGCAAAGCTGCCCGTAAGGCTGCTGCTGCTAATGGCTTGGAGGAGAGATCCACGTTTGTTTTATTTTGACCGGTTGACGTACATCAGAGAAGTCAGATTTGAACTCTTCCTGTCAATCGAACAAAGAACATGATCGTATAAGACTTCGATACCCGCAACGCGTGTGAGCAGGAGTCAGAATCTTCAGAGACGGAAGAGCCACCAGAGCGTGCAGACTCGGAGGCCCCAACGTCGGAGTCCTATACTCTGAAGAGGAGGAAGGTGGGAAGGAAGAGGTAAAGATGGATCCGAAGGAGCTTGAAGATTGGGCCCGGTCTAGCACCTTTGTTTGATTCATTCTTTATTATGTTTAAGCTTTCTTTTTTCTGGGATCTTAGGTTGTACTTCCAAAAGGTTTGCCAGGTCTTCCAAGTTTCAACTGCATGTTTATAACGCAAGGTGCTCCCGATGAGTCTATAGCAGCACTGAAGAAACACCGGGACGAGTTGATGGCAAAGCTGAAGAAGTTTCCCGTCGGCAAAATGTGTTACAAGTGTTCCAGCATCACTCATGGTTTTTCGCCCCTTTAGGGATTTTGGTATCTTCGACAAATAGCCGAGGTCTGCAAAATCGTGTTTTTTTACCTAACGGATCGAGTCTGTCCCATTCATCTCAGGTATCGGAAGAACAAAGAACGCGCATTTCTTGAAGAGTATGTTAGAGCTAGCGCTTCGGGTGTGTCTCCACAAGGATCGGGTTATTTGGATCTGGCGCCGATCGGGTTGATTGTGTCTGTGATATTCCGTACATGCAATTTAAGTCGCAAAGTCGATTTCACGCAACACAAGTCGATAAAACCTGTTTTACGTTGCCCCACTTTTGCAGGAAAAGCGCAAGAAGCAGCAGCGACTGATCATGTTGAGACCCAACCTATTGATCTCCAAAATGCATCAGTACCACCAGAACCAGTCGGCCTCACCTCACCGGAACATTCAGCAGAAGCCAAGCGAAGTGCATACCAGAAGCAAGATGCTGAAGAACCGCAGAAAGCAGAGAAACCCCAGGCAGAGCTTGAGAAGAAGGATGAATTCACAGAATCTGAGGAGGCCAGAATGTGCGAGTTGATTCATATCATAAAAGTTCGTTCTGACCCTGTATCCTAGCTCGTATCATTTTACGGAGAATGAGCTTTATGAAAACATAAAATTTCAAACAAAAAGAAAATCCATTTGTGTCAATTTTCGCCATCAGGAGCCCGCGGAAGCACCTACGACGAGGGTGGACCAATTGAAGTTGAAGCAGAAAAAGGCCGACGAAGATGAAAAGGAAAAGCCAAATCGTGGAAGAGGCAGAGCGAGAGGTGGAGGATGTGGCCGGGGCCGAGGCAGAGGGAAGGGGCAAAGGAGAATGATGAGAAGGAGAAAGCATCATCATCTGCGTCGAAACCCAAAAAGACCAAAGCGAAAGCTGACGAGGATTGGGCGGCATGGGGCACGGATGAAGCTTGGAGTCAGGGGTGGGATGATGATTTTGATCGAACTGCATGGGCCTGGGACAGCGTTGCTTGGTGGGAGAAATGCATTTTAGAACATGAGTTGGAGCTCTATCTTGACACACCGCCGCAGGAGGCCGAGCAGGAGGAGGCCGAGCAGGAGGAGGCCGAGCAGGAGGAGGCCGAGGAGGAGGCCGAGCAGGAGGTGGCCGAGGACGAAAAGATGAAGAAGCGACGTCAGAAGAAAGAAGCTGCCGCTGGGAAGGGAGAGAAAGAGGCGGCCGAAGCTGCTCAGGCTGAAAAGGAAGAAGAGAAAAAGAAGAAGAAGAAGAGAGAGAAAGAAGCGGCCGAAGCGGCTCAGGCTGAAAAGGAAGAAGAGAAAAAGAAGAAGAAGAAAGAGAAAGAAGCCAGCAAAGCTGCTCAGGCTGAAAAGGAAGAAGAGAAAAAGACGAAGAAGAGAGAGAAAGAAGCGGCCGAAGCTGCTCAGGCTGAAAAGGAAGAAGAGGAAAAGAAGAAGAAGAAAGAGAAAGAAGCCAGCAAAGCTGCTCAGGATCAAAAGGAAGAAGTGAAAAAGACGAAGAAGAGAGAGAAAGAAGCGGCCGAAGCTGGTCAGGTTGACAAGGAAGAAGAGACAAAGAGGAAGAAGAGGTCCAAGCAGCCGGAAGCTGAAGAAGCAAAGGAAGAGAAAACCGAGATCAAGAAACGCAAGAAGGAGCACCAGCAAGATGCAGAGCTGATTGCGACGGCCAGCCCTGAGTATGTTGCAGCAACACAGCGCAAGGCCAACAAAATCCTGGATTTCATGACAGGTCTCCAAGACATGTCTGCGGAACAAGCGCAGGTGCTGATGCGGGGGAGATTGCAGAGTTTCAATGCTTGCCGGATGAACATCTACTGGTCTAGGGGAGCAGTGGGCTTGCATCATCGGAAGCAAAAGGTGGACTTTGGATACTTCAAACCCAGCAAGCAGTCCTGCCCCTCCCATTTCCTGATGGCAGCAGCAATGAAAGCAGCGGAGATTGTCGCAACTTGTCTTCTCGGATTACCATTTCAAAGTGAATTTTGAATTGACGGCAATTCAAAGCGTGGTCGAATTATAATTAAACATTCCGAAATTCAGTCATGTTTGAGACCTGTTTCAATTCCCTCCGGTTTTTGCGTCGATACTGTGATTGTGAGGCACGGTTCGTCGACAAGATGGAAAAGGAGGCCGAAGGAAGTGGCGAGTTGGAGAACTTTAAGGTCAAGGAGGACGAAACTCTGAATGATATGATTGATTTGGTCAAAGCGGCCACCGCGAAAGCTGTTGACAGTTTTATGGAAACGAGCTAGTGCGAAAAGCACCTTGATGCCACCTGTGCTACATAGGCTTCTGCGCTTTTTTACGTTGTGTGTTTGGGGGCTTGCGAGGTGTGACCATCTTGCCTTCGAGTTGGGAAACACACGAAACGTAGATCGATCTTTAGCGCACGGCAGGTAGCAGTTCCAATCCCTGACTTGGTTGGTCCTGATTATTGATCAAATCCCGAATCAAATCACAATCACATTAATTCTCAGTCAGCTTGATTGAAATCGCGATAGTCATTCGAAAGTAATATTCGAACAAGATTCAATCTTTGAAATTTCAAACTTTCATACGACTCAGGGGGTGGAAACGCATCAGGTGGAATTTTGAAAAACTGCTCGAAATTGCCGATCTAATCCGATTGATGTCACGGGCTGCCCATGGATGATCAATTTTTCTGTTAAACCCATCATCTCGTCGATCCATTGTTTTCAGACTTGACAGAATTCACATGAAAATAATCAACATCATCCATCAAGAAGGATCGAAATAATATTCTTCATTTGTTTCATGGCAGCCTCTCTCCATGTGGATCGAGAAGTGACACATCGAAATTATTCCAGATTCTCGAAACCCCACGCCATTGAGCTAAGAAAAAAACTTGAGCTTTTGTCCGATTGGAGTCAGAATCACTTTTCGAAAGTATGGTCATGGTTTGCTTTCTTGATCTTTCTTGCAGCTGCATAAATTCAATTCTGACAGTTTGGTATCGGTCAATTAACCCTCAAACATCCTGTGACCCATCTCGGATTGTCGCCGTCCTGAGGTTGAACCAGTGGCGGCAAACACAGAGGCGCAACAACCTGTGGCAAGTGAGGGTCGAGACTTTGAAAAAGAAACGTCCTCCTGGGCATGTTTGCTCCTTTCAGCAGGTTGATTCCGGTTTCAAAAAAAAGCCGATTGAATTTGGGACACTTACCAAATTGAGATCTTTGCATTTTGTGGCTTCAATCAATGCAGCCACGGGGAAATCAAAACTTGGTGTGCGAATGAGACATATCATGAATTAAAAAATATATACTCCATTCATGCAGTCGAAAGCTTCACTCTAATTCTCATCTCTCGCCATGGTGATTCCTGACCTCGATGTTTTGCTATGGCGGCTGTACTCCCTCCAGGTTCCCAAGGAGCCAACCAACTTTTTCGGATTGATTTCGGGTTGAACTGAGAAAGGAAATCGGTCGTACAAATTTGGAATGTTGATGAAAGAAAACCCTTCTATATAGGAATGTGTTTCGTTTTTTCAATGCTGGGGGAGCCCCAGGAATATGTGATGATTATCCTGGTGCGTCTTTGGACCTTTGATTTGCAGCAGGCCTGGAATCTTTTGGGTGTTGGATAATGTTCTTCATCAGAGTCGTTGAGAGGCTGATCGACAAATCCCGCCCCACTTGGCACCCAGAACTCTCAAAGGCATTATGGGACTAAAGCATCTAAAACTGCATTTTCGGGCATCTTTGGCAGTGCATGATTCCGAATTCAAGTTTCATAGCTTTTCCAACCCTCACTCCGTCTCATTCGCCCTTTGTCAGGATATTGAGTGGCTCGAATTCTTCGCAGGCACAGGAAACTTGACACGGGTAATGAGATCAGCCCAGTGCAAATCAGTTCGGTTTGACATATTGGACCATGAATGCCCTGACAATCGGCGTTCTAATTTCATGGATTTGTCATCGCCGAGCGGATTCGCGTTTCTTGGTTCATTTAAGTCGCAAACATGCATGGTACCCATCATAATATTCCACCCTGATGAACTTGGAAAAACGAATATGATCGAGGATGAAATGACCCAAATTTCCGATTTGTTCGGTTCATCTAAGATTGGCAACACTTTACCTTCTCCGTGGTCTCCCCGATGCTTTCGCATGCCATCTGGGCCTGAAGTGCTCTTCATTTTCAAAAATGAATGTGGGCACCAGCTCTCGCTCTGCCTGCGCTTCGATTGGTTTTGAAGAGTACAACTCAGTATCACTGGGAAATTGCCTCTTGGAGAGGAGTGGGTTTCGGATAGATGTGATGTTTTTTTCATGGCAAGACCCTGACACTGCCACTACGATTGTATAAATTATATAATTGTTGTTTGAACAGTGTCCGTCAGGAGTTGTCTTATGATTGCCCTCACAACTGTCCTCGGTGGAATTTGGAGCCTGGGACAGCCATCCGGGGCCCTGACTGAGTTTTACCCTGCTTTTCGGGAGACCATCCAAAACATCTTTACATGTGGTGGACCTCATGCAGTCGGGGCCTAATTTTACTAAAGCAAGTGAATTTCGGGATTTGCTGCTCGGGGTACGAATGGATTACAGTATTCGATCAACTTACTTAAGTTTATTCATGTTGGGGGTCAAAACGCTCAGGTGCAATGTGTTCGTTGGTGGATGGGGCATTATAATGCTCCCACACCCAAGCGGCATTATGCTTACAGCAATAGCAAGGCCATTCACAAAATCGACAAAGGTGTTCTTCAAGGATGGAAGCCCAAAAAGGAGAAAGTTAAAACTGCCGAACGTTATGTGGATGCTTCTGGTCGCCAGAGGTATAAAGGAACGAAACAATTGCGGAGTACGGAGACCCTCGACTCTCAAAATATAATTGTTCCTTTGAATTTCTTTTCCTTTTGATTTTGAGGATCCCAATCCTGACTTTTCCTTCCCCTTCTGATTTTGAGGATCGTGTGCTAATAAAACTGTCTTGCCCCGAAAGCCGCCCAGGACATACCCGATGCCATTCGCAAGACATTTCTGCGACCTCTTGGAAGAGTTGAAGAGTGGAAAGTCAGGGCAACCTCAGCTGCCCGATGTTGTTCCTCCCGCCATCATTACATTTCAGAGGTTGACAATGTCAGACCCAGAAGTGTGGCGTCATGTAGGCTTAGCAAGTGTTTACAACTATGTGAGGCGAAGCAAAAAGCTTCGAATCCCCGTAGAGTGGCATCGTTTCATGCCATTAAAGCTTGGATGAAGGGTTCCTGGGGTGAGCTGTCAGTTTCTGAAAGTTGTAACTCATGTCGTTTAGGGGTCGGAATGACATTTGATGGTTTTTTTCAAAAAAAAAAGGGTTGGCTCGAAACCCGTACTCAACCCATTATTTACCCGTACCCAAACCGTACTAAACCATTATTTTGCCTTCGAAACCTCGGTTGTTAGGGAAAAACCCAGTTTTTACCAACCCGTACCGAACCCGTACCGACCCCATATTCTACCCGTACCAGCCCATATTTTTTTAATGGGTTCGACTACCCCTGGAATCCTTCATTTTTCGAGCAGTAGTCCCACTAATTAGCCAGTCCAAATGGATCTTGTAGCTGGATTTCCCGCTGCGACTATTGAAGAGATGGACTCAATAGGGTATCGAAGGGTCCGACAAAAGGCTCTCACATAAATTCCTGCGTGTGAGTTTCGACCATTACATTTCTTGGCATTTCATGATTGCCAGTCTTTCTGAAATTCTGAATTGACCTTGGCCCAAAGTGTTGTTAACTGATTGGATTCAAACCTGGCACGTCACCGGCCTTTTGCAATGGAAGGGTCACAGGTTACCCTTGATTCAAGTTGTCCAACACTCCATGATGGCATTCGGTTTGTGGAGGGCGAGCTGTCCATAGAAGATTTGGAACGAGAGATTCAGGACCATTAATGTAATTCAACTCATCCAACTTACTTGGTTGTATCGAAGAAATAATTATCCAAACCAACGCCCCATAAGGAGCTGGATGCAAAGATCGATGAGCGCAAAAGGAATCCTACTCCGGCTCCGAGTCCTACAGAATCTACAGTGACACCTCAGGCCCAACAAGCCACAACCTTAGACTGCATCGAGCACTCGACCCCCACACTACTAGCATTCCTCGCAATCACAGGTCGAAGAACTTGATCCATCGAACTCGGATACCGTTCCAGCCACATCCTCAGCATTGCGGTTTTTGCGCTAGTACGCCCAAAAAGGGTCAATGGTCAGAATTTCGGGCTGGCCCATTCCATATAATTCATCTGATCGATACATTGAAATTAATCCAATGAAATTTATCGGAATCCTCGCCCTCCCACTTCAAAACTGTATCAGTCAGAAATCCACCTAGGCCACTCCAGAGGAGGTGAAATCCGCCATGGGCGAAAAGGCGCTAAAGTCCGATTGAATGGAGTTGTTTCAAAGATTGAGAGTTTCAACACAAATCTCTTTTGTATGACAAATGCTCAGGCTGATCCTGTTGCTACAAGTGGTACTGCGGGCGCAACACCAGAAACCCCTCCACCAGGGGTTGTGGCCAAGATTCCAGAGGAGACTCCGGAAAAGAGTCCACCTGCACCTGATTCAGAAGATGATCGCATGACACGCAAGGCGCTGTTTTTTGTTGCCGTGTGCAATTTCTATGTTTCTCTCCATAAAAATTCACATTCGATATATGACAAAACATGGTCTTCTACTGTCTTAATATCATCAACCAAAATGTTTCGACGTTACATCCACTTGCATTTCGGATTGTGGATTTGATGACCGTGCTCTGCGCAGATGAAATTGCGCAAAGCTGCGAAAGCTCGGCTGATGCGTTGGTGTAAACCTCATGCACAAAGGGTTTCTATGGAAGCACCAGAATGGGTGAAAGAACAGTGGGCCAAGCAAAACAAGAATATGGTGGCTGATCTTTTTTCCAAAGTCAACTTCAATCAAGATATTTGCACTGCAATTGGAGCCCATTTTGTTTGCAGTAGAAGTCAACACCATGCATTTCAAAACACTTCAAAAATCAAAGGAGGCATTCAAAGACCAGCTCACCATCATGGTCAAGAAGAAGCAGTTGGTGGAGTTGAATGTGGAGGAAGGTTGGTTCTCGGAGTCTGAGATGAAAAAAGACCTGCGTTGGAGCCAGTGCTAGTCTCAGAGCTTCTCTTCCCGAAAAATTAATCACGCAGTCAGTTCGCTTGAGGGTGCCCCCTTATATCCTCTTACCCTCACGAGCTGCCCAGGTCGAAGATTGATGGAGCCAAAGGACGCTGCAAGTCTTTGGGAGATGGTTTCTTTAGGCTGGATCGTCGCGATCTGATAACCTTCCAAGATGCACAAACAGCATTGGATGGAATCGATATCATTTCGATTCTTTTTAAAGATTGTATTCTGATCCATCGACATGAATCTGCAACACAGGCATAACATCTACGACGGCGAAGAAGAGTTTTGGGTGGTTACAAAAGAAACTGGAAAGAGGCAGGAATCACAATCCCTTGAGGAGGTGCACGAGAAGCAATCTAAGGCCTGCCAATGGGGACCTACCTTCTCGAAGATAAAAATTAATCATACTAGTTCGAAGCATCATGAACCTGTCCTAATTCTTACTGGGCATTCCTTTTGACACAGCTTATATACTTTTAATTTGGATTCATGTTTTTTCGAGGCGGATGGTGAGCCCGAGTTCCAGTTTGCCGACATGTTCAAGGGCAACATGGAGACTGCTCGAGATCGTCAAGGTTCCGAAAAAAAGCTGGCTTTGGATGGTGGCCCTAAGGCAGAGACCAAGTTTGGCCAGGCTGGGTTTTACATATTACATGTATCAAATTCCAGAAAATGTTTTGGTTCTCGATGTATTGTTAGTGCAGCTTGTTGGTTCATCCCTGCTAGACGAAAGACCGATTCAAGAAGTTTATGGAAAGTCTGCTGACGAAATCTGGGAAACTTCGAAGCCTGGCCAAAGAACTGAAACAGAAATATAGCAACGATGATGGAGCCAAACAGTGTTATGCTCAGTTTCACGACACAGCTGTCTCGTTTTCCCAGCCCACCTCAAAACAATACCAGTCGCAATTAGGTCCATTGAGAAGCTCGAAAAGGAGATCACCAACCTCGACAATGAGTATGATGGATGCCAAGAAGTCTGGACGAATGGGGAGGCTCAAGGCTTCTTCAATGAGTCGTTGCTAGTTCAAACATGCATGCATGGCTCAAAACTTTTTTATTTTGACATATCATTGCGACATCAAACTCACGTTGGTTCCAATCTCGAACCCTGTACGTTTGCTGTTGGGTCCTGGCTCTGCTAAGGTTCTACAAGGAAGCTGAGAAAAAGATGAAAGCGGCCACTCTGACGCAAGGAACCCCAGTTGCTGCAGGAAAATAACATTGTTTCGAAACTATATCCTGACCATCCGGATACTTCACCACTTCTATGAATGTTTTCCTCATTCCATCGGAGCTCGAAGTTCAACTTTGCCACAAATGCATTCAAGGTGCTCGAAAGCAGTGGCTTGCGAGATGAAGACCAGGAGCAAAGCATCCATCCCATGTCCTCAGTTGGAATTGAAATGATCATGTCGAAACGCCATTTTGAATTGGATCGATTTCGGACGGTCATGGACACACAGAAAAAAGGTTTGATCCGTTTTTTTCATCCACCAGTCGTGCCAGGAACCTGAAGAAGTTCTTTGACAAGAGCGAGGAAGCACCGAACCCCCCTAAGAAAACCAGGGGGCCAAAGGATTCAAAGGAACCACCCCAGGAAAAAGACTCGAAGGGAGACGGTTCGAAAAAAATAAGGGACCTGAAACCGACGAGCCTGAGAAGCCAAAGCGCCGGCGTAAGCAGTGATCGGTTTGAATCAAAGATGGTTTGATTTTGATAAACACTGGTGGCAGCGTGTTGCTCCATAGGCTGGTCTTTTCCAACTTGGGCTTTTAAGGAAAAACAACAAATTCCCGTTAACCGAAAGAAACTGTTCATTCCAAAGCTGTTGATCATGGTTTTCATCCTTAGACCTGAGGGAGCACTTGGCCCACATGTGTTTTGGGGCCCGGGTTGATTGCTGGATCATTGCAGCAATCTTTTGTAGTGGCCGATGCGACACTCAAACATGCTCCCTGCGCGTGAAAGAAATTGTCTATTCGATCTATTCGGATTCTTGCGTGACAACCATTCTTAAATTCGAACTCACATTGTGACTGTGATACACTTGCCACACCATGATGCGCACGAAATTGCAACGCAACTTTGATCTTTTATTTCACCGTAATTTCCGACCATCAGCCCGATTTGCCAGGTCCAAAGCCAGGCCACGCAGCACGAGGATTCTCTCGAAGAATTGGTGATGGTGTCCGACACTCAACCTCAAAAAGATGGGAATGGCAGGAATCAGGAATCTCTCAACACTCGCTTGACATGTTTTAACTGCCAAACAGATATGGTTCCCAAGAGCAATATTTTTCCATTTGTTTCAATAGTGAGCTTGGCTCCTTACATATGACACAAAAAGGTTTTGCTCAAGCTGCATGCATCAAAAAGCGTTCTTTCTCAATGCCATGAATCATGAAAGTCCAGAGGATGAACTGTTCGACCTTTTGACTTCACACCGTGATGCCACTTGGGAATTGATGAATTTTATTTTGTTGTCGGTCTTAATTTTTTTTTGACCTGTACTGTTTGACTTGTTTACTTGAACCTTCGATGACCCAAAAAAATCCCCAAAAAACGGCCTTTTTTTGGGAATCTTTCGGCATGGATCAGTTGTATACCCAATCACGTCGTATCCAATCACTTCGAACCCGCCCAGGAAAGCTTGAGACCTTTTCCATGGCCGAGAAGCAGGAGCCCAAATCAGCTTTGCGAAGAACCAGCTGAAGAAAGACCTCACGCTGGTGACATCGAAGCCATGTCAGGACGGTTGGGGCCTGCAATCAATCTACCAGTGGATTCTATATCGAACATGAACACCAGTCTGCAAAATTGCTGTGATGATGTTGGTTGGCTAGAACGCGTGCTACCACCCAAAGGGGCCACTGCGGGCAGAGCTCTTCAGCATGCCAAGTCTGTATTGATGGATCTTTTTTCCAAACACGATCCAATGATCTTCAAAATTGGCTATAGTCACAATGTTACATGGAGATGGAGCAACACTTTGTACGGTTATCAATTTGACCGCGCTGACAAATGGACAAAAATGGTGATTTTGTATGAGTCCACCGAGCCTTTTGGACCCGCTATGTTGGAAGCATCGTTGATTGACCTCTACAAAAGCACCTTGCAATCATCAGAAAAAATTCGAACCTTTTGTTCTTGAAACACCTATCTCATTCATGAAATTAACCTTGACCTTCGAGACCCTTAAACATCTGACTTGAATCGTCTAAGTCGATCGCTTTTATTTCATCTCCCCACTACTCAGGTAAGCCAGGTTGCCGAAATGTCAAGGCTGGCGGAGATAGCGTCGCTGCACCATGTGAGTCCTTGGGTGAAAACCAAAATCGATGCAGCGCATATGTTGTGTATAGATCTTTCAAGTACCCGCCGCCCATCAGGCCATATGAGCCAGTACGGGTGAAGTCACTAGGCCATCGAAAAAAGGAAATTCAGAATATCACTTAATATTGATGCTGTGTGAATACACACATGCTAGAGTGCGTTAGCCGCTGACAAAAAAGATTGCATCCTTATCATCCTTGCCTCAATAGAGAACAGGGCCACCATGATGAATATCATTTCAATTCTGACAGCATGAAAACAAAATGATGTTTTTTTGAATTTTGACGTCACGCCATTTGCAATCAGCTTTGTGGTCGGCCTAGGCCTCATGCGTTTCAGCTATCGAGGCAGCGCGTGATTTCGTTGCTGACGTAGGTGCAAAGGCTGCAGCAGCATCGGGCGGGTTACTCGAAGTCGCAGCGTGTAAATTGAAAAACTCCGAAAGAGACTGTCATCAAGTCTTGGTGAAAAACTTTCAGTTAGCGCTACCAGTCGAGAAGTCTTATCTTGGGTCAGAGCGTGAGATCCCCATTTTGAAGATTCGAGATTGGTTTCGGTTTTTTCTGAGCAATTCCTGCATCCACATCTTGCATGGTTTGCGCAAACCGCACGCTTCAAGAGAACGTGATATTCTAGTAGCATTTTGGAGGCAGTACCAGCAGTTACATCCACAACACAGGATCTTCGACGAGGTATCTCGAGGAAATTTGTGTTTATCAAGGGCCTTGCCCTTGGTAATTCACGGGGACGAGGGGCGTGGCAGGCGCCATTGTGCTCATTTTGTTTGTTCATTTCACAGTTTGCTGGGCATGGGCATTGGAAAGCAAAAGAAGTCATCAAAGATTTGGGCGAAAATGGAATGTAACTTTTCTGGGCATTCCTATGCTACCAGATTTATGATTGCAAGTCTGCGGAAAAAAGACTACACAGATCAACAAAGCGAACGATGGGAGGCTTTAATGGAGGAACTTGCGTTGGATGCTGGTTCGATGTGGCAAACCGGTGTTTCTGATCCAAATGGAAAAAAGTATTGGGGAATCGTTTTGGGGCTGATTGGTGATTGGCCGTTTCTACACAAATCGGGAAATTTCACCAGAAGCTTCAACAACATTCAGAAGCGCGTTACAATTCGGAATCCACCTGCAGGCATCTGTCACCTTTGTCGAAGTGGCCAAGTTGATTGCTCATTCGAACAAATAGGCACGCGACGGCCTGATTGGTTGAGGACGGTGTTTGCGCAAGACCCATTCAGCCAGCCATCACCATTTGTGGAGAACCTTTTGCACGTACCAGGGGAGGAGCCAAGAATATGGTGCTTCGATTGGTTTCATACAATGCATCTTGGAGTCTTTCGCAATTTTCTGGGGTCAGCCCTAGCATTATTGTCGGAACAAGAATGGTTTGGGTCGGTGGATGATCGCTTTTCTTCCTTGAACTCGAAGTACAAAAACTGGTGCAAGAACAATCCTAGAAAAGCCTTCTACGGCAAGTTATCGAAAGAAGCGATCGGATGGGATACCACAAAGACTTTCCCATCAGGTTAATGGCACAAAGGTGCCTTGAGCACTTCGCTAATGGCTTTTGTGGAGGAAGTTTTGTCAGGTGAGTCTTTCGACGATCAGCCGCTACTTCAATTGTGCAGTGAAGCCTGCGATGCCATCCAACGATGTAGCAGGTTGCTGTATGGTTCGTCTCTGTGGTTGGACCCCGTGACTTCGGGGAGGTGTGCCGAGTTAGGTTTCAAGTTCCTAAGGCGGTACAGTGAGATGGCAGCTTTAGCAAAATCGCACGGACGATGTCTTTTTGTATTTCAGCCGAAAATACACGTTTTGCATCACTTTTTGACTGATATGTGGGGTGCGCACCAGCGTGGTGTTTGGGGGCTTTCGCCGCTGGCCACAAGTTGCCAGCAATCAGAAGATTTTATAGGACGTCCTTCACGGTTGGCTCGACGAGTCACTGCCCAGTCTCCTGTTTTGGATAGAATCATGAATCGGTACCTGCAGAGCAGCTACCACCATTTCATCCGTGCAGGATATTTGATTCGTCCGGGGGGTTGAAAAAACATATTATTGCGCAAAAAACAATTTTTCTAGAAAGGTCTTTGAGGAAACAATCGCATTCTTGTAAGATGGCTTTCTTATGATGTCCAACCCCGCAGGTGCCAGCCAAGGATCACTCAAGTCGCCAGGGGATGCGCAACTTGATGAAAAAAGATCACCGGCGAGCTTGGCAAAAAAGCATGAACTGGAGCTCAAAAACACAAACCCCGGGTTTGCCGTCGAAACATCGGTTTTCACACGAACCCTTTATTTTTATCGGTTTTTGAGGGCGAAGGTATATATATATATATTAATATATGATATATGATACTATATTATGTTTTCTTTGCTGGAATGGCTTTTGCCTGGGCCATTCCCAGGCGATGCAACGCTTTCGAAGCGGCGACTCTTGGATCATGGTGTTCTCCTCAAAGTTCAGACTGCACTGAGACTCAGCAGGTCTCGCAACACGAAAACTGCGTGGTGTCAGCTCTTTGCATTTGCACATTCCCATGATTTGGAATGTCTTGGCAAGTTCCGATCTTCTGGTACATGAATTTATGGGGGCAAAGCCAAAACAATTTCATACAATTTCTAGTGCAGTCAGTTTAGTTTCCCACCCTTTTGTCAGCCAAGCTGCTTACACGCGCCTAAGCTTTGCTGCTAGCAGGTTGCCACCAGCATAGCGGGTCGAGGCTTGGATATCAAGGACCTGAAACTTTGAAACTGAAGCTGAAGAAACTACTTGAGTAGAGTGGTTGTCACAAATGATTGCAATATCTATAGCGGAGTATGATGCACATGTTGGAGGTGACCCATGCAACATAGTTTCCTTTTTTCCAATTCAGTGTGACATGTAAGTAAGGCAATGCATGGTATCTACTGCACGAAGTATGCTACTTGCGTCCCTGTGCCACTATGTGCCACTTCGGTCAGGATATCAACTTAGTTATCAACTATGATCCTCCGGAGGCAAACGCTGTTGAACAGAGACCGTGTTGATACATGCGGACACGATCTGACTTGCTTGTTCCAAGTTGGTTTTACTCTCCGTAGATCTGGAATCGCACGAAGCTTCGTATCGACATGTATCTATGGATTCCGGCGAGAAAATGCTTCGAACAAAGCAGGATGGCCAAGACTACGTCCATCGCATCGGCCGGACTGGCCGTGCAGGGCGCAAGGGCAAGGCCATCAC
>OMLO01002597.1_pt1 | contig 14676 bp, 8 predicted proteins | sample 1674811 | NCBI WGS metagenome assembly OMLO01 (sample SAMN06265003, study PRJEB25207) | coral metagenome | isolation source: Coral host | place: Mexico:La Bocana,Puerto Morelos, Mexico | collected 2008-11-13
ACTGAATAGCTTTTTGTATTTGATGTCTTCTTCATTATATTAAAATCCATTTAGATCTATATTTCTTGTCGCGCCAGGTTAATTGAAAGCACCATCCGCTAAAGCACGATGTTTCAGCAACAAATTAAATCCGGCGTTTAATAGTTCAAAGCTACAGAGTGAAATGTACGTCGGATTACAATTCTGCGCGTTACACAAATCAACACTGATTTTGTGATCACTCTCGAATTTACCAACGAAATTAAAAACAATCATTCTATGGGAAATAAGTCTGAAAGTCATCTTTCTGTTTGACTGAAATAAGTTAAATGTTGACAAGAGAAAATCTTCTCTTGATGTTGACGACCGAAGAATTTCCGCGGCCAAGTAATTGTTAGAGTTATATCGCTTCTGTATTAATTAACGCGCATGCTCATAATGTCTGATAAATTTCCACCTTGACTACTCTTCGCGCAAAGCAGTCACTTACAAATACTTTTTTCCGTGGTCGCTGAGTGCTTTTTTGTATTGCAGTAACAGACGGATCAGATGAGACACGATAATCCCTGCTAAGACAGTTAAGTAATTTTTAGCGGGTTCCTGCATTTGGAAATCCCATGAGAACCTACAATCCCGGTCAAAACAAGGTGTCGTTTCAAAAAACCGATATTTGTATTACTACATGTTACGAAATATCCAGATTTTCTTTCAAGTTAGGCTTTGAGCCCCTCTCCCCTCCGCACGGGTATGGTGTTGCCGTAGACCAGTGCGATTGAAATGTCACCAGTACAGCCGAGGAGGATCAACACTGAACCGAGGGGAGGGGTTGTTGGTGAGGAATTATGTTGTGCGTGATTGAACACACATTATTCTCTCTCCAAAGCCGACAACAATTTTGACCAGCATCGTAGAAACAGTTGCATCTTGCTCACGTGGACAGTCTAGGCGGCTTAACACATATTTTCATGCTGCGCTAAAACATCCACGCAACGCGCATGGTGGCCTGGCATGCCAGTCATCTCCCGCCCTCAGCCCAGGTCCCTCGTCCGGAGATTAAGCTGAGGGCGGGAGAGGACTGACATTCAGGCTACGCGCTTCTAAAATTATGAGCGGAGGAATGGGTGCCATTTCTAAAAATAACTTGATCTATAAAAACCTATAAATACCCTTCATCTTCTCATGCACAAATCTATCGTAAGCGAAACACTATATAGACCTTAATTTTGTTTTGCAGCCAGCTTTTCTGTGTGATAATAATATTTTTTACCGTGGTAAAATCCATCTAAGAATATTTTTATTCGCAAACAAAGATGGTTTCTGGCCGAATTCGTGGTTTCCAGTGAATGCCGCTGTATTTGTGCAGATGGCATCATACATGTTAAGGGTGAACAGAAAATTCAACTTACACAACACAACTTAGTGCCCGTTTTGCAGGAAGAAGTAAATATGGGATTTTTCTCAGGAACAATTTTTAACACAATTTTCCGCGTCCTTTCTTTCCTTTTTAAGTTCCTGTGGAACTCTGTCAACATGTGACAACCTTCTGACCACTTTTCTGGCAATGATATCCATAGGGTAAATTCCCTTCTGTTTAACCGCCTGTGGAAGTCGGCCACAACCGGGTGCAACAGGATTTAATCAAGCCTATCCTAAACAGGAAACATTTAGAGGAATAAGAACGCCTCAATGCACTTAAAATAACCAGTTTTGATACTCACTGGACATTTTTTTATTTCCAGTTTTTCATTCTGGTAAATAAGAAATCGATCTGAAAGCACTTGGCACGTCAGGAAAATATTGTCAAACCTGCTGCAATGATATCGATTGGCGCAACAATATTAATCTTAGTTCCGTTATTATTTCCCGTAAAGTTGATTGTTAATGAGAACATGGCAAAGAAAGCGGAATTAACCAGTCTAAAGCAGATATTTTATCATTAAGGCCGTCTGCTTGCCTTGTTAACTGAAAAGAGTGTTTTGATTAGCACGTTTGTAATGCTCTAGAAATGATGATTTTCTTTCACTCAAGATCCTTCCTTTGTCTTGTCACATAAAAAAATTTAAAGTAATCATTTTTATCTTTTTAAACATGAAAATCAAATAGTAAAAATATTAAATATTACACTTGCGAACCTATATATATTTGCTGGCTTCTATGGACAAAAGATATTGAATAACGTATGATAATGTTTATGCCTAATATATTTTATTTTCATCCTGTCCTCTTCCTTAGAGTAGTTAAAATTCTGCCATGTCATACTCGAATCTATTTAATTGAGTTGAGTTTCCTTGACATTTTTCGGTCAAGTTTTAATTATTATGAAGAAATAATTGAGGAACAAAGTTTATTTAACTCCGCCAAAAATCGTTTCGAACTGATCGCATAAATTTCAGAGGCCTCCTTGGCTAAATTGCAACAAGGTTCTACCCAGTATTCAAATCAAATCGTAGTCAATTAACCATGCATACATTTCACAAGTCCACTGCAAAATAAAATGAAATATTAATTCGTTTTGCTTTACCTTCAACGTTTCCTTGTTCTCGAGTTCCTGTGATGTTGCCATCACCTTGCAACCGAAGGAACCAGTGATTTTTACCAAACAGCTTCACACTTGTAACCGAGTTTTCAGCCTCGTCCGTGGCACCTGTGTCCCTCAGCGAGAGGACATTCAGGTTGATCTTGGTCGCGGACCATTGAACGGTCTTGGACTGAAGTAACGCTGATTTTGTTAAAACCCAGTCTCTCGTCTTGGCACAGCGAGCCGTGATTTCAACATCGGCCCGTCTATTCATTTGCGTCTTGAAAGTGTTGGTGTCTATTTCAAATTGGTCTCGATACAGCACTGCCCCACTAAGCGAGTAGATTTGCTTTTAACCGGAAGGATACGTGACGCAAAGTGTTGCGACACTTTGCAATGACGTTGATGAAGATACGGCTGAGTAACAAACAATCAGAAATACAATAAAACTACAGACATTTTCAACTACCTTTCTCATTAATCTGCATTTAAAAGCTTGCATATATAAGTGGGTCAAAATGGTAATTTCTCTTCAAGGTCACTAGTTGCATTTTTTTAAAATTGCTCTTGATCTACCCTATCGCAATAGCTAAAACTTTTTGAAATCCTCATCTCGATTGTCGAATATCAAATTCTGAGAGTATTAAATACATATCCTTGCGGGGTAGTCGGAAAAACACTATCAGTAGGTCGATGTCTCATGAAAGTCGCCGTTTTTTAAATGAATACAACAAAAAAACACACAGTCTCCGACTTGCAGAAATAATCCACGACTCTGACCATATTAAATATTTTATTAAAATCAAACAAATAAAAAGTAAGAGTCGCTGACAATCTTTTGGCGTTGTCATCGCTTAGTAATTGCAATATACATCGGATGGCAGTGAAATGTATAGATAACTTCAGAACACATTTCACTAACATAACTTGCATATTGCACGCGCTCAAGCAATCACAGAAGACTTTTAAATTTGCTTTCGGTAAACTCTTTTCACTGGACTTTCCTGTTAGCGCTACGTGACTAAATGCTGTAAAGAAAATAATTAATTGTAACAAAAGAGTGGGCTACAAGCCAGGCTGACGCACAATTAAATGAAATAGCCGGTATTTAGCACTTCGGAGTTCTTCGATGACTGTTCTGACGTCACAACTCGAGAGCTCGAAAGCATCAGTTTTTTGTACTTCTAAATTGTTGATCGATTTTTATGGAGTTGTATTTTAATGTTGAATGGAAGTTACAAAAGGTTGAGCAACTTATGCTCAAAGGGAACTTTTACAATGTAAATTGCAATGGCAAGGTCCTCGTCAAAGTAATAACACACAATAATTGAAAGAAATAATTTCGTTGCTGACGTTCGATATGGCGACTCAGTCAATGGCTAAAAGAAAGTTAACCTAGGTGAATAATTATTTGAAATTATTCGCGGTCAATAACAGACAAAAAAATCTTACTTTTGTACCTCTGTGTGTAGTTTTGAAATACGAAGTCACAAAGTTTAAAATGCGTAACTAAATTTAGCCCGATAGTTGATATCAGAGACCAACTCAACAACAGCAAAGTATCTTTAAGACTGAAATTATACTCTTGAGAAAAGGTTTTATCCGCGTTTCCCTGACGTCACACCGAACTTTAAGGATCTCATCAGCAGTAAAATCGAAACTTTTTTAAGGTCGGTAGTTACACACGTAATTTTAAAACTAACTCTTGAAAGGCTGTCATTAATATTGACGTGTTAAAAAGCACTCGGCTTTCACCAAGTGGCAAGATAGAAAAATTACAACATGCTAGGTATTTCTCAGTTTTTAACGATTGAAAAACGTACTGTTACATGTTGTCATGACAATAGTAGTTGTTAAAGTAGGTTAATATTTCGACCTCAAAATTTTCGAGTTGGGCTTACACAATGGAGTTTGACTTTCAGAATTTTGAACAACATCCATAATATATATTCAACTCTAATTGATTTTCCAGTGGATTTAAATCTCTTACTCGCATTTTTTTTTAAGTCTGTTGATACCAAAACCAGGAAGTCCCCGGCTTCATTTTCAAAGACCGCACTGGGCCATATAGACACCACTTAAATAATCATTGTCTAAAAATTTCAATTAAGAGATACGAGAGAAGCTTTCTATAAGCCCTGGGCTAAAAGTAAGTTTGATCAAAGGCTCTTTTGATGAGTTTATTTCAGTGGAAGAAATTTTTTATTTTTCAAAATGTTTGGGTTTATGTTCCGAAGAAGTGTTGACTCCGAACTGAATTCTGGGTTAATACTACGTGGTAAAATTCTCTAAACGCAATGACATAGTGGGATAGCTTATTTTTGAAGTTTTACAATTTGTGTGGCCATAAAAACGTTCATCTTTGAATCTTTCGAGATATATTTCATTGATATAGCACTTGTTATCAATTGCTAGACATCAAAGCTCCGCGGAGCCACAATGGAGGTAGATTATACTCTTCTTTTCATTTGGTGTTTTATCAAAAGTTTGTATTGAGCGGTTCGTCTTTACATTAAGGGGGAATTTAATCTCAGCGTCAAATATAACAGCTGTTAGATTTTTTTATGAATTAGAATGATAAGGTCAACTCAAATAAGATAAGATCAGCTTCTTCAATTTCTCCTCGACCAATTGCAACATGCCATCGACTGCTGGCTGAATGTATTCAAGATGATTCAAAAGCCGAATGAAATTCTAAACTTAATTAATTTTTCCCTAGTTTCATCAAATGGAGACTTAAAAGCGAAATGGCACCTAGCTGAAATTGACGTTCCTGCGCAATTTCATTTGTAATCGGCTTTCAAGGGGTGTGAAAAAGTTTCATAGTAAATTTAGTTTGCTGAGTAAATGCACTCAAGACATATTATCATAAAATCTTTAAAAATGGAGTGTTGCATTTTTCTTTTGCTTATTTATGTTCATTCAATATTTCGCAATTACATTTTGTTCTCAAATAAGACCAAGTTTTATACAGCGTTTACGTCCAGTAGCACTTAAAGAAGCCTCAATGCGTTAAGCTAAGCTATTCCGTATGGCTAACAAATGCACTATAAAATCCGCAGTGTGCGTCTTTTGCTTCAAGGCATAAACAATCTTTAAGTTCTTTTTACTTTTGAACAGGAAACAAACCGCAGAGCTGACGAACAACTGATTACGATATCTGCTGACTGTACCTAAAAGAGCGCAAACTCATGCGGAGGGTGTGTAGCCACGGTGTTGCATTCCTTGTGCATAAAACTAAGACAAATATTTATTTATTGAAAAAAGCTCGGTACAAATTTCTCACCTTTGATTTTCGACTAAAATCGGCTCCTGCAGTTTTCAGGCTACCCGCCTTATTTCAGGCCGACAGACAACCCAGAGAAGAGCCACTTGGGGTGAAAACCTTGTGGGAGTGCTTTTCTGTGCCTGCCTGAAAATGACAACACAATCAGCTCTTATGCCACAGCCAAGCTGCCACCCTCGGAGCTGAAGAAATCAACAGATGACAAATTTAAAACATGTCCATTGTTTGGAGCTATTTTTCAAAGTGTCTTGATGTGTTTTGACTCAAATCTTTCCTTAATTGAAGCGGAACACACGAACAAAGCCTGCAGCCATTGGCTGCTCGTAATGGCTCAAGTCCACTCGTGAATTTCTCCTGACGTTTATCCTAAAACAAATTAATTTCTGATCACTTTTGCTGAAATTGGAAGGGTAATGCCGCATTGTTTATGAATTTTTTGATTGCTTTTGCCAATAGACCATATAATGAGAAAACTCCTTATTGCGTGTATAATACTAGTTGCTTTGATTCATTTTGATTTTTTAATGCTCCCTGTGAAATCTTTGGAACAACCGAAACCCTGTGTAGACGGAAACTAAGTTTATATTTCTAAAAAGCATTTTCGCATAAAATGTCATAATCAGTTTCATTTCACCAGTACTTTCAAGCGTTTCGTTCGAAGTTTAACACTTGTTTTCGACGTTTAGTGTTGCTAGAAATGATATTTTTGAGAAGATATATATCCGCAGTCGAACAGAGGTTTGCGTTACGATGTAAACAATCTTTATGTTGGGTTTTTGTCCACTTGATACGCGAACTTCTGGTGGATTCCATCCTAATTTCGCTTTTATAAGCTTTAAAAACTAATGCAAAATTGCAAAAATAGCACTCAGCATGTATTAAAGTAATTGAAATTTGGTCAACAATACTGGCTGGACACATTGATCACACTTTCTGAAATTATTTCATTTCTTAAAATGTACTTCGTTGTTATCATTTCTAAACTCGTCGTTTGTTCAGCTTCATGTTTGCTATCCACGTGGGGCTGTGCATAACAATAAATAGACAGCGGATTCCAAGGGTTGGATAATGTAAATATTTATTATAGTTTTAGCGAAACGAGTGATAAAGCGGAAATTAATGAAAACTAAGAAAAGGGAAAACAAAAAAAAGCTTATCGGTAGAATTTTTTTCACTTTTTTTAATAAATGGCTGCCTAATCTACTTTAAAATAATCTTGTACATTGTATGTATTTAAATTAACCTCACTAAACTCGTTTGAGTGTAAAAATTCCGTTGAATTTTCAACTCAAAAATGAGCCACGGTTAGTTGGGCTAATTTTATTACTTACAATGGCATTTATAATTGGCGACCATTTATGAAGGGAACATTTATGAAGGGAACATTGATCGTCCTAATAATAAGGAGCCAACCAAGGCTGTTGTATCGTGTTGGTTTTAAGTACATGGACATGTATATAATAAGGACGTGGGCTTAATAATTGTACAGACCGGGCCAAGGGCGAAAAAAAAACTTTTTGAAGTCGCGAAGAATTTTCTTCTTTCTCTCAAAAAAGATGACAAATTCCCCGAGGTACGGCAACAAATAGGTGCGCCTAATGCCCCCTGGGTGAGAGCAAAGACCAAGAGAGTTCCAAGGGGGAGGCAAATTGCCCGCGGTGCAAACAATAATAACATTTCAAATGCCCCATTCCCAAGATTACGACCTCAGCAAATGCCCTGCTGCCTGTTTCTCAGGGGAGCTGGGAATTGGATTAGCCCTACAGTACCCCTCAATGTAACTGAATCGCTTATGCAGAAAGCATTACCACTGAAAACATTTCTCCTTTTAAATAGTGGTTTTTTATTCCTGGCACTCAAGCATTACTTTACAAAATGTTCACACGCTAATATTTTCATTAGTATACATTTGTACACACATTGCCGACGCTGATACTCCAATATTTAAAAACAATACTGGTATACATCAGTGGCATTAAAAATAGCCCTTAATACAAATAAGGAAACACAATTGATACTTTAGACGTAAAGTAAAACGATAACCATTTTACAAATGGCGGTATTAACTGAGCCTTCAAAATGATCTGGCTCTTTACAGAAAAACTTTGCAGAAAAGCATTATGCATAAATATTCCTTTTAAATATGACATTTTTTAGCTATACGTTATTATACAAACCCTTTAAAGTTTTGCTTCCCATTTGATGGTAAAAAATACTGAACACATATTCTTAATAGCGCGATTAATAAAATCAAATTATATAACGTTGCTAGGCAACTTGAGGCAACGTTGTTGCTAGGCAACATGGGTACTTCCTAACAACTGTCAGCGGTAAGGATTAAGAACTTGACTTTGTTTTGCGTACTTGTGGTATATTTTCCGTTTCTTGCTTTGCCATTTCGTCCAAGCGAAATAAATGTGTCATATAGAGTTGTTCTGTAGAACTTCGCCGAGGCAAATGTGTGGAATGAAGTGCTTTGCATTGTTTCCCTGAAAACGGTTTCGTCACTGGTTGAATTCTGTGAAAATAAAGAAGATAGCGATGAAGAAAGATCTCCATTTATCGCCCCCACAATAAACAGCCCGTGGATGTATATGTTGTAGTTAAAAATTAAATTCAGGTAAAAATTATTTTAACCTAGTTTAATTCTCAATTTCCTTTGACTTCTAACTCTAATTATTCATAATCAATGAATAAGTAGGGTTAAGAGACAAAGGAATTTAATTTTTACCTGAATTTAATTTTTAACTACAACATGTATATCTAGAACACGTATGATCAAAAGATCTGTACCTCTTAGAATTAAGTGTTCGTCCAACAACATCTTTAAGAAAGATTACAAATGCCACTTTCTGAATAATCAAACTTGATTTTGCCGTCGCTATGTTTTACTGTTTGATTTGTTGGTATGTAAAGTATGATTCTAGTGTATGCCTCTAGCTTTGCTGAATTCATGTTTTATTCTGGCGTTTACTTGACCATGGCGGTGGTATAAAATGTAAAATGCCCTATACTGTGTAAATAAAGAACTGAATTGAATTAAACACTGTACAAGAACACGTCCTAAATTGTTACATGTAATATAGCCTCTATTTTCTTCACTAGTTAAAAATTTGAACTTACCGTGGAATATAGATCGCCTTCGTTGTTCATTGCAATATAAAGGCCAGTATGAATTCCTTTAATGCGTAGGAGGCCTCCTCCCATTGACTGCAGCTCAAGATTGGCTGAAATGGAAAGAAAATTTAGTGAGGAAAGATATTTTCCAAACAGTTTGATGCTCGATTCAACAAGCATTGGGTGTGTGGTTTATGGCAAACAGAATGTCTTCCTCATTCTCGCTGGCCACGATGGACTTTAAGAGTAAACAGCTAAAAGGTGCCTTGGGTAAGAACGAACGAGCGCTTATGGCCTAAAGAAATCGGCAATCGGAGTCATAAGCGGAGTCATAAGCTCGGTGAAATCGGAGTCGGAAGAATCAGAACCATTTCTTCCGATTTGATTTACAACTCCGTCGCTAATGATCCAGTGAAACCTAGTATATCGGACTCAGAAGCAAAAGCGGAAGAACCAAATAATCACAGGGACCGTAATCGAGTACTGTGATTGGTTTATTCTTGCTTCTGACCCCGACAATCTAGTTTTCACTGGGTCTTAAGCGACAGAGATCCAGTCAGTTTAATTTTCACTGGATCGCATTACTCTACGATTCTGATTACGACTTAGAATACAACTCCGTTGCTAGTGAAAACCAGTCTTTAACCGCCCAGGAGTTATTTAAAAGTAACGAAGATCTGATAAAACTAGAGTCCCCCTTACCATATCTACTTGCACAGCGCGAGGTTCCATTAACTGTCCCATCAGCAGCGATTTGGATAAATCTCTGTGTTTTGCCAAACAGACGAATAGCCTTTCGAAAAGATGGTTCACCGGCTGCAATACTGCTTATCTTTGGGTTGACTGTGAAAAGAGAACGGCGCTGTCGTGTCGAGAGGACATCGGTTAGTCTCCAGGCCACAATGGGATCAATGGATGCTGCTGAATGTTTTGTCGATTTAAGAACCGCCGAGCGACACACGGTCAAAGTGAAGAGTACTACAAGAATTGCATTCTGTAGAAAAAATAAAACAAAATTGAATTCTAAGTTAATAAGTATGAAAGTATATAGGCAGGAATGTTAGAAGGAGGAACGAAGCGAAAAATTGAAATAAGGAAGTACGAAACGAAGAAGCTAACAAACCAGCAAACAATGAAAGCTTAAAGTAATAGTTAAACTGTTTTTATATCTTATGTGTTTTTTTTCACTAGTCCTACTTTATTTATCTGCGATGATGCCCACTCTCATTTGAGTAGACTGGGCCTTGTTTCACATATAATTTGGTTTTATCAACTGGGTTGATTGTGTGAATTGGCCACCGTAAAGTTATTCGAAAGCTTTTTCACATTATCAAGAGCGCTGTGTAGACTTAGTGATTATAACACTAGCTATTGACTGGTTTTTCAGTTTCAGTAATGCAAGGTGATAGATCCAGTGTCTACGGCTGCAAGCAACTACGGTTTGTTAACTCGATCTAGATTCTAAACAAAAAGGACCTAAATCCTATTTCTCTGTACCACTAAAGTACTAGTTGACAGACTCTGACCAAAGAAATATGATTGTACTAAGTGAAGAAATAATAGTGAATTGGCCATCTTATGTTACGTGCATATCCGACAAATACGAACATTTTCTGCCAAATTATTTAAAAATGAAATTTTGTCTTCTAACAGGTGGAGTGGTTTTAGGAGCGATTGTAAAAAGCACATTGCGGTACTGAGAATTGTAGCAGCTTAAATCCGACATGGATTCTGTAGACCTCGGTAGTAATTCAGCACACACAAACTTACCACTGTTATCCTGAGCATTATGGAAGAAATCAGGTCTGAAAAGTTCAAATTTAGAATGTTTTTTCCCTTATCTGGTTGCTTGCTTGCTTCTCCAGCTGTCTGAAATGTTGCCTCCATCCTGCAGCTGCAGACCTTTTTATAGGTGAATTTAACACCACTCTCGTGGGTCAGAATAGATACAAAATAACAGGTCATTTTCACATAATGTTCTAATTCGAAAAATATGTTAGGTAGGTGGGTGTTTTCTTTCTTACCCTTCCTATTTAATTATTATCCAAACTAAATCTTAACCATGCTCAGTCAAACGTGTAATTTTAGCGGAAGTGGCATTGTTATGCGTGCGTTCAAAAACGTTTTTGAATATGTCAGTGCATCGACCTTGCCAAAAAAGTTAACTGTTGACCATAGGCGGGGCTTTAAGTAAGTTCTTAAGACAGGTAAGTGAAATTTAGAAATATGATACAAAATTTCTAGTTTGAAGGGCATTTTATTTTTTGAATATTTTTTGATAACATCAATTATCATAGATTTCCTGTACGTAGTTATAGCACGCGACATGTGACAATGCAATTTGCAAGTTCAATCGTAAGTTGAAACAAGCCGTCTAAATATAGCGGTTTACGTCCATCTGAAAGAATAACTTGGTTATCTACCTCCGGAAGAGGCAATATATATCTTTCTGTTTAAAACACCAGTTTAATTACATTTTATTGTCTTGCGACATGGTCCGATTGTTTGCAAAAACAAGCAAAGTTGTGCCATCGACGAAAAAAAAAACTTTTTGAAACTTTTTTGGTTAATAGCTTTGAAGAGCTTTTGTTATTTTCCCTTTGAAGTCATGAAAAGAGAACCATCTAGAATAGCAAGCCGGCAGAGGAAGTGAACCGATATTTCCCAGTCGTGAATAACACATGACTTAGCTGACAAAAAAACGTTATGTTTTTATACGATACAGTTCACACCGCAAGCAATACGACAGGAAGTTGACGCGTTGGCTTCCGGCGGCATCCACGTGTTTCAAATGAGCTCACACGACGGCCTAGATTTATAGGAGAGGTTAGGGGAAAAAAATCTTTCCCTGTTGAGGACTATTTATATCTCATGTGGAAGTTATTACTTTTTTTCTTTACAACATCGAAGACTAACTAACTAAGTGAAGTTTACAATATCTTAAAACGAGTTTACGCTTAGACCTACACGAAAACGGAACTTTTTGAAATCGCTTTGGGGCTTTGCGTTTTTGTGTCAGCGGAAAACATTTTGAAAACTTTAAAAACGGCGACATAAGATTTACCTTCCCTAGTTTTTCCAATGGTGACTTTTGCTTTTTCATATTTCTCTCGCGGAGGGTAGACAGGGCCTGATAAATTATTTTCGTTTGAAACTGTGTGATGAAGACAAGAATGTTCCAAACTTCTACACATGTACCTGTTATTACAAACACGCGCACCGTGCATGTTTCAATCATAGTGAACTAATTCATTTTCAGTTAGTTATATTGGACTAACATTTTTCAAAACCACTCACCAAGTTGCGGGTTGTGGAAATTAATTGTTGTCAGTGTGTAACACGCTACTCTGGCTTGATGAAGCGCAATATTTAATAATAAAAGATCGTGTAGATTTTCGAGACACATGCCCATGAAATACAGCGAAAGTAAACTTTCTTTAGATGCCATTTACATTTTCTCGTTTTACGAAAGAAATCCTCGAGACAATTTGAGAGTGAGAGAGAAAAGCTAAAGCTGGAGATCTTGAGAGTGTCAGAACGAGTTTTATTCAATGAATTTATATTCGCGTTATAGAGTGCTCGACCATGAACTGTCCTTTGTTGTCCAGTACTCTTTTTTAAAAGACTACGACAGTTCAGTAAATTTGCAACATGATTCCGCAGATACAAGCGCTTTGACAAGCAAAACGAAATGCGTGGGCATCTCTCAAAATTATGAATTTTTACCAAAATGCTGATCTTTCAATAACCCTACATTTTTTATCTGGAAATTTTTTGAGATTCCTCGAAGCAATATTGACATTTATCAAAGGACTCTTTCAATTCAATTCACCATACACTGAATTCATACTAAATTCAAACACGTATTTACCATGACTATAATGGATTTCAGTCAGCGATGTGGTTTAAATTATGAATATTTTGCACGAATTTTAATAGAATTATTCTACATGAACAAATAGTATTCCAGGTGAAATACTTTGCAATCCTTTGTTGACAGTTCGTTTTCATGTCGTCACTTACGTTATAATTAAACTCAGTCCCTAAGTATTGTGTAAGGTGACACAAACGCCACTGCTCTTACAAATATACTCAAAATCTGCGCTGGATGTTTTCGTTCGCCAGCACTAGATGACTATCATTGCCTCTGACAAGGCATTCCTAGTGAGAGAAACATATGACGAGTGGTGGAGCATCAGATAATAAGAAATATTTTTATCATAAGAGTTGTATACAACCTTTACTCATTTGACTAGATTATTATTTTAGATTAGTTCCGTCTCATCTTCTTTGGCTTTTCCTTGCCTTTGAGATTCAGTTTGCTGTTTATTGATTATGTTAAACAATCCCTTGCCGTGATCGGAAATTTCAAACAGACTCTTGGGAGGTAATAGAATCCAGCAAGCAAGGCGTTGGCCCACCTTCATCTTTGCAGACAAGAAGTAGCAATATTACTCCAAGCTGTTTGTTTTTTGTCAGGGAATCATAGGAGGCCCTTGTATGCGGCTTGACTTGAAGACATGTCGTAATACACACGATAAAAAACATCAGAGAAAATTTGAAATCTGAACCTTTCTACTAGTGGTTTGGTGACTGGAGACATGATTTTCAACTTGTTTTAGGTGTGATGAGGGTAACAGCTGGTCGTTTCCTCTGTCCCCATAGACACTTAGTATAAAGGGTGGGTGTGTCATATTAAGAAATAAAAGCGTCATTGTCGAATGACCGGGAAAGCTTCAAAAGGCTTTTCGTCTATGCCTGTGCTTAACGAAAATTCAAGCACCGTATTGAATCATCATCCGGTGTTCTTTGCTCTTTTTCTTACACGCTGATATCAAAAGAAATCTCGGAAATAACTAGGTAGTTTGGTTTCACCACGGATGACTTTTTTTAGTGGGCAGGACAAGAGCCAGGTAAACCGCAGATGGTTTTGCACGGGTTTGCAAACGTCTTCTTCCGTTTCCGGAAGCAATATCGACGTCTCCTCAAGTAACTAGGGGGTTAAATCAAAGATTTAATCTCACCATACTGTTTTATTTTATCAGGTGTTTTAACTTTTTTTATTTTAAATTTTCTTCTTGTCTGGTCTTTCACCTCGAGCATTTTTAGCAGGACAGGCACTCAGCCGACACAGTGGTTTTTAATGTTTATCGCATGCGCAGTTCCCGCTGCTCTTTCCACGAAGCAATATCACATGTCTTAACTTTATCAAATGCCAATACTCAAAAAATTTCACACGCGTTTAATTTCGAACAAGACTCATCTTATAATGAAGCCCTAGATTGAGTAACTATGTACATACTACGGATGGAAAACTACAAATTATTTACGCGACGAAGCATCATTTGCGAAATGCTACACGTAAAACCAATAACACGAAGAGAGAGAGTCTGAATATAGCTGCAATGCAATTAGGCTCGCTTTCCGTCGCTCTCTCGTGTCTGGTCCGCGTCCTTCGGGGGAGGAGCGCGGGCTCCTTTCCCGGACAGCGGCTGGTGATCGAGCTACACAGACTTAATAAAAGTAAAATAAAAGGATCTCTTTGTCGTTCCATTGATGAGCTAGTGTGGACGGGTAAGCGATGACTAGGTCGACAGTGGATGAACTTTGACAAGATCTGAAAGCTGATACACTGGTTCAACTATTTAAAAAAAGGCTAGTAGATGAGGGGCATCTCCACTCTGGTAACTAGGAATAGTTACCACTACAGCTGCCCTCGCTGTTAATCGTATCCGTTGCTACAATCAGTGCTTTCGCTTGATATTTTGGCTCTTCT
>OMLO01002598.1_pt1 | contig 14675 bp, 6 predicted proteins | sample 1674811 | NCBI WGS metagenome assembly OMLO01 (sample SAMN06265003, study PRJEB25207) | coral metagenome | isolation source: Coral host | place: Mexico:La Bocana,Puerto Morelos, Mexico | collected 2008-11-13
TACCTTGGTATTCTTCTTTTCTCGGAAATTGTAATTTTTATGATTAATTGGTAATAAGACTTCGTGTCGTCCAATTCAGTCTGTAATCATATTTGTGATAAACAAATCGGACTCCCTCTGCGCGGTCGTCCGATTTTGTTATCACTCGTATGATTACTGAACGAATTGGACTCCACTCAGTCCTATTACCATTACTTATTTGTAATTATCCCTTTTGAATTATGGAGAAGGGAATATAGAAGTTTGGTTATTATCATTAAAGTCAAAACGGCCACCTTGAGTACAGAGGAAAGTGGCCGTTATAAGGGGGGGGGGTAGGGGTGTGATATGAGCTCTGTTTTTGACGGGGAAACGCTTTTCTTTATTTTTTAAAAATGCTTATTGTAGCACTATGATAGAAATACCTAACACAATCAAAATCTATCAATAAAACAGAGACCAAACAGAACTGAGAGACCATCGATGCGCGGCACGTATCATGTGGGTTTATATACACCATTCGTCGTCGGTTGTTAATTATCTAGCCAGCGTTGTGGAGAGGGTGGTAGTTTGGGACTCGTTTTAGTGACCATTCCCGTTGTGGAGAGGGAATAATTATATTGTAATTACATTAACTCTTTATTCAACTTTTCTACCGTACGCCGGGATTAAAAAGTGGCCATTGTATGAAGGTAGCCATTGTAGGAATGTGGCCGTTGTAGGAATGTGGCCGGAATCCGGAACTTCAGTGGCAAATAGTACGGAAAAATTTCCAGAAAAATCTGAAAATTGTCTAATTTCCGAAATTCGAACTATTCAACCGATAGTTCCGAGTAATCGGGGAGTAAAATCAAATGAAACGGAAATTCTCGATAAGAGATTTTCGAAAATGTTGGTATGTCTCTTTTCAGGAAATTCCAGAAAATACTACACTGTCCACTCTGGACCGGAGAAATTTAAAAACGCCGCAATCATGGCATTTCTCCAGCTAAGTGTAGACGAAGCCTAAACGTTTTTGGTTGAATGTAAAACCTTTTAAAATGTTCATTGTTTTCGATCGAAACACAAAGCGCCAGCACGAGTTTTTAAAAAATTCTCAAGCGCATGATGATGAACAAACGATATTTTTCTCGTGACGCATTTAGTTTTTGTTTTCTTTTGTTTGATTAGTAATAATAATGTTTGTAACATATTATTGTTGTTATTGTCATTGATAAAGTGCCGCACTAAAAATAATAATAATTTCAAGCAACGTAGCCGAAAGCTGATGTGGAAACGTGATGTCGTCATGGTGACATCTATTGTAAAACGCGTCTATTTCTCACTTAGAAATTTCCAAATGTTTGGAACGTCTTCAAAAAAGCACTTTACACAGCCGCCTCTGATCGCACACTAAGCTTGCCAGGGAGTATCATTAACGGCTGTATTCCCAGGGTACGGTGAAAAATTGTAATTCGAGAAAGTTTACGTGCCTATAGAGAACTGATCTCCCTGTTTCGGTCTATCAACCTTTAAATACCTTCTGTGGTTGTTGGCACGTAGATATGGTAAAATATCTCTTGACGTTTCTTCCTTCGAACATCTACCAATAACCGTTTCATTTAAAACACGATTCACTCAAAAATGTCCTTTGTTCAGTATCAGTAACAACAACAACGATATAAACTTCTAACGTTTTCTAATCGGTTGCTGGCAGGACCTGGGGTGATGAAAGTAGTCCTCTTGAATCGGAATCGGAAGCTCAAGGAGCGTTATGATCCAGTGTAAATCAAACAGCGGAATCGGAAGCGGAGTCGGAAGCTCGACGGAATCGGAGTCAGAAGGATCAGAAGACCTTCTTTTTCTTCCGATTCCGCTTCGGCGTCCGTCGCTTCCGTCGTGCCGATTCACACTAGATCAGAACTTTCTTTCGACTCCGACTCCGCTTACGACTCCGCTTCCGTCGCTAGTGTGAACCAGCCCTTACCAATCATCTAGGTCGTGACGTCATCGAAGGCCATGGCTCAAAACACTCAAGAGACGTTTGACTGGGTTTCGAGCGCTGAGAAAATATATTTAGGGTATTTGTGCTTCATATTTTAACAAAAATGGACAAGACTTTTAAATGGAAGAACTGTATCATCTAGCGTCCAATTCAAAAGGAAGACACGAAAAATTAGCCGTTGTGATACACGTTCTCCAAAATACACAGAACTTTGCCATTTCACGCTGTTGTTTTGCAGAGGACGGCGAAGAAATGTACAAAGATTCAGAACGCACGTGCAGAACCTTTGTTTTGCTCATTAAACCTTTTGTTTAGTGACGTTCTAGTTGCCGTCGCCATAGTGGTTTCCTAAAACTCCCTAATTTGTGTGTACGAACATAAACATTGCGAGTTACACAAACTTGCATTTTTCGTACTAGTAATAAACAATCCTCGGACAAGATCTTGACTCAAGGCTCAGTATGGACAGTTTACTGTCCTTTCGTTTTAAAAGTCTCCTATTGTGTACGCTAATAATCTAAGTGTTGCGTTCTGTCCGAATAACAAGCTCATTCTGACTTCTTTGGCTCCTTTCAGCGCTACAATATCCCTCGGGTCGAATCTAAATGGTTCGTTTCACTTTCCTCATATACTTATCAATGTTTGATTCATTTTGACTTTGTAACTGAAAATTTTTTCGCTGCTCAAAGAACAAAACAGTTTTGTATGCAGAAGAGCCTTTGAGAAACTCATGCACCAATAGTGCGTGTAGTACTTGCGGTGAAAATGCACAAATTATTGATTAGTTTTGCAGTTCGCGATCAAAGCCTCACTAATCTTAATCGTCTCATTGTAGGACGTACGTGTCGCCGACTATTCTTTAAGAAAGCTCTCTTTTTCGAGGACATAAAAACTCGATGCGTATAATTTGCGTAGAATTATCACACCTAGTTTCCATTATTTTGGTCTGAGGTTCGTTCGAATTAAATAGTCAGATGGCTCCCAGCTTATCCCAAATACCTTGACAATGTCGAGCCGGACTTTGTACTAGAAGCTAGGAAAGAATATACTGGCCATGTAAATCTTTCGTTTTACAGCAGCGGCGAGCCCGAGATCGAAGAGCTGCTCGATGGCTCCTTCTTTCGGTCCGAATTCGCAGAAGTCAGCACACTTCTTTCGTATTTTTCTCGCTTCTGGACGAGTGTCATTGAGATAGAGGTATTGAATGAAAAAGATTCGTTGTGCTGATAAGAACAACAAGGAGATTATATAAGCGGAAAACAAATTTTGGGGTTAGTTGCACTTTGAGGAGAGTGATGTCAAAGCCCAAACTAATCACGCAAATATTTGTTTTAGTGCCTGTACACTCAGCCGGCGTCAGTTCAACTTGACGTACGAAAATCTGCTATCCCATATTATTTAGCAAATAAATGAAGCTTCTTTAAACGATGTTCTCAGTAACTTAGAGCCCAAATTCCAGAAAACTGTTTGCACCTACTTATTTTATTATTTTGTTATTATTTTGATGCACACCTGGTCTGCAAGCTCTTCTCTTTCCTGCTTCGCAAAGAGCATGCTCGCGGGCTATTGCAAACCACAAATAATCATAAAATGAACCAATGTAAAAGTGCCTTGCTGAAAATATATCGTGATTAAATATTGGTAATTGTCTCTTTTATACCGAGCACGTTCTTAAAAGCATTTCTGAACGATACTACAAGACGCTTTGACGTCATTCACGGACTTCTCAGTATTAAATAGGATTTTCTATATTCTTTTTCATAAGGATTCTTGAAAGTTGGTAAGTCTATAACACTAAATTATAACGTGCACTTATGTAAAGGATCGCGAAGAACTTGAGCAATTAACAGTTCTTCTATCCTAATTCCAATTTTCTTTCTTAGATGATACCGTGCCACTTAAAAAATCAACAACCAATACTGACAAACCGAAATCCTACAATTATTACTGAAAACGTTCGCTAATACTTCGTTCTGAATGAATATCGGAATTTATCTTTTCTACTAGACTAGTGAATTGACAGAAAATATCTTAAGCTCGATAGTTCTGTTTGTGCGAAAGTTATATTCAATGAATATACGAAAGTAGGCCAGTGTGTTTGGCTTATCTAATGTTTAAAATGAATATTGAAGCAATCATTTAATTTAGCTTCTTACCTTATTTCGCCGCACGTCGCGATTATTCCTCTTCATAATGAACTAAAAAAATTAGATATTAAACGATTAATCAGTCAGATATGAAGAAGACCACATGATTAGTACCCTGGTATCTGGGATTTGCTAGATTTAGGAATACGCCATTACTTTTCATTGGTATTCACCGGTAGGATATGGTGTGTATAAACGGAATTTGATGCAAACAAGGAAAAAAAACTTCACGTATGAATTTTGACATTAGTTTGACAATAGGTATTGTTTGCACGTATAGTAGATATACCTGCTGGTGGCGTCCTACATCAGTAGAGTTAAATTATGCAATTTTTCAAAAACCTTCAGCGTGGTCATGCCGATTATAAAATAACTGTAAACAGAAGGAATGAGCCAATAAAGCGAGGTCAAATAGGGAATTTATCAGAACAGTTTAAGACCTGCACGAAGTTTCATTTTATATTTTATTTTCATATATATTTGCATATATTGAACCAGTTTTCTTTTTATCCTAAAATAAATACATATAATCAAGTGGCCGAGTTTTAATTTTCCTTGCGCTGCTTCTTATTTTTTATAAATGCTGTATTCAAATCCTGAAGAATAAAAAATAAAAAATACAACAACGTATACAAGTATATTTGCGTTCTTAAATTCTCCTAATAATCATTTCAATTGTGTATCTCAACAGGAGCTTTCTAGAGGTTAATCACACATGACTAATTTCAGGATATCTGTTCATTTGTTGTTTACATCAGCCGTTTAAATGTTTGTTCCCTCCACCCTCATTGGCCTCAGTTCTCATCGAGTTCTTTGATAAGAACTGACCTTGGGTAAATACAGGAAGGGAATGGAGAAGTAATTCACCTTAGGAAGCACAGAAAGTTCCTTTTAATTAAAAAGAATGGACTACACGGATTGAAAGAGTGAAATGTTTGATAAATTCTTCACGTGATCCGCCGATATTTACTTTTTAAAACTGCAAAAACACGACAATGGTCACGGAAAACAAGAAATGACAAGTATTAATTTCTCCCAAGGACAGGATTCCATGCACTCAGCGTTTTAACATTGACGTTCTTTCGCTGCGTTCACTAGCTGTACTCAAATGGCAACCATCACTTGTTCTGGGCACAAACTTTGCTTCCGAGAAACAAAAACAAGTTTCTGCATTTTAGTCAAAAAATGGCTTCACGTGTTCACTTGACAAAATTCAAAGGGTCTCGCGAGATCGAGACGTGTTGTTGCGGCTGTTCTCTTCAGCGTGCATATCTTCAATGTAAACACACCTGCTTGCTTGCATTCTAAGGTTTCAAGATTTGCGTGCTTTTCAATTTAGCGATTTTTCCTTTCAAAATTCTTTCTTTAGTGAGCTCAATGACTTTTGGAGATCTTCCGGTGGTGATGAGCACTTTAACCACACTGACAATGAGACGTGAACTTTTTTGTGATGAAAAAGTGTACTATGATTTTCGTCAGCATTATTACAGCGCCAAACAGAAACATCCCTGAGTACATTGCTGTGAAAAAGAAATCGTGGCACAACAGAATTCTAAAGTATTCAGATCCGTCCAGACTATGCTGGAGAAATTCGAAAACGCCGTTTTTTTAGGCCTACCGTTTACACTGATCGTTATACGAAAACGAAACTTTTCACCGGAGAAATTTGACAACGCTGACTTAGTGTGGATGAAAACATTGTGAAAAAGACATTTTCTAAAACGATAACGTGACAATTATCATGTGATTTCCTTGACCGAGTTTTCCTCACACACAAATCCAAAATGATCTATGATTGTTACTGTAGTGTTCCCGTATTAGTACTTCATGTATGCGTATGTTGTAAACTGCAAAGCATTGTGGTTTTGATGGTTGTTGGCAGCCATCTTTGAGTAGCATGGCGAGTGTTATTAAACATGTTGAGTTCTAAGTGAATCGAGTGATATTGTGTGGCCATCCAACCACGGACAGTACAGTTACCTTTTTTAAGTTCCCCCGGGAAAAAGTTTTTATTTGATTTCAGGGTGATACCTCCGTTTTCATCCGGGGCCCAAGAGCGTTCAAGGATGCACAAATCCAGTTCAAATCGAATTCGGAAATGCAGGCCGCATTCTGATAGGATATTCCTGCTGTATTTCGAGTCAGGCGTGCTTGGATGCCTCGGAATATTTCGTATTTGCGGCGTGGACCAATTGTCATCAGTTACAATCTATGGCTTGGTCATCTAAACTACTTATCCTGTTAGTCTTTTAGTTTCATATTCATGTACAGAACGTTACACAATCATATAAATACAATCTCCTGACTTAAGAACTTATTTGTTATTTGTGCTTCAAATCGTTCTGCGGCCAGTAATGAACTACAGAGAGCTTTTCCTCGGGAATTACGGACACATTCACGAGATTGCGATTTTAAATTGCAAAAGTTTGGTGTACTTTTACGCTTCATGTCGTCGTGTCTTGAGTATTTTACTTTCAGAAACTAATTACGATCTGCCCCCCTCCCCTGGTTCCACCCTTAACAGTTCACTTAATATCTTCACGTTGTTGTCCTCAGTACAAGCATTTCGTGTCAAGCGGCTTGAAGTTTTTTATTAGCACTGATTTCACCAAATATGCAGTGAAAATGGTCTTGATAACGTCCCTTTGACTAACTTTCGATGGCAATCTCCAAAATCATTAACGAATGAATAAGTGATAAATTAGTAAACAAAAAGCTTTGCTATAATTTTAACTCAAACAGAAAATAATTAAACAATGAAGCGATGAGTTTAAAAAAAGGTATACTACCAAGCTTATAGCGAAAAGAAAACTAAGACGTTGATGTTTTCAGGCGACGTTAATACGCAAATAACCTATGAAGTTGCCAGGTCAATAAAACAACGTATTGCACACCATGGAAACCGTCAGGAAAATAAGTCATCGTGCTGATAATAATATCATGAAGAACAGAAAAATCCTTTTAGTGAGTTTAAGTTAAAAGAACGCGCACATATACGACATGGCAATTTGTAAAGTAAGGAATAACAATTCATAGCCGGAAACGTTATGATCTAAAATTTTAAATTTCTATTAAAAGTTTGGCATGGTTGTCGCTTTTCTGTGCCAAAATTAGCTGCACGAAATAAAGCAACGATAAAATCAATGATGTAAGAGGTGTGATATTCTTATGTTAAATCTACGTCGACAAATCTGATTCAGTCAATTTTCACCACAGCCCACTCTCTCAATTAATTATCACACCAGATAAATTCTTTTAAAAGATAACTCAATAAAATTATTCAGTACTTATACAGTTAACGAGTTGTCACTCTCCGAATAGATTTAATTTGTTCACTCCAACATTTTCCCAGACTTCGACAAGTTTTGCGAGCGTTAACAAGAAAACTTACGTTTGTTTACGAAGAGGCAGGCCACGATCAGTCAAGGCGGAGAATTCCACTGCGATAACGTAACACCGACAAACATAGTTTTGGCGAAAAGTAGAAAAGAATTCACAATCCACTTCAAATTTGTGGCACACTAAATAATTAACAAATTCTTAATTAACATAATCTGTTTTCTGCTTGTTTTCAAGTAAGTCACCTCGTTTGTGTTTAACGACACTACGTTAACATCCAAAGCAGATGGTAGCATCTCCCGCCGTTAAATACAATAGGTTTCATCATTCGGGTGACTGTAAAAACGGAAATTGTCTTCTGTTCCAAGTTTCGGTACATGACACCAATTTAACTTGCAGTTTTAAACTGTACGATTTCTGCAGGCACACGAGAGTTGATTTGCACCTAATTTAAAATCTTTTCGTTTTGTATTTTTTTTTTCTTTAGCGAATATAGAGTTTTATCTCTTATTTTGAAATGAACTCTCTCAAATTTTATGTTTTAAGCTAGGTACAAATGAATCAAAGATGTTCCAGTTATTTTGAAAACAACGCAAGTAAAAAATATGTATTAATTAGTCACACTTTGAAGTACATGGGGAGTAGCATGACACGAAAAACTACATTGCCCTATGTTGTTTTTATCACTGAACCTTTTTTCGTGTGTTTTGGTGTTTTCGCGAGATGATGATGCCGGCATCCCTCCAGGTCAATAAAAACAATATAATGACTTGCTATTATTAGCAAATATCTTACTATTATTAGCAAATAACTTACTATTATAAGCAAATACCTTGAGACAACGTAAAAAAAAAATCATCGAATTTTTCACGAGATGTGGGCGCATTCACCGGGAGGGTCGCAACATTTTACCGCAAACCAAAATATCAAAGTGAATTGCTCTCGCACGAAGCACATTGCAGAACGAAGATATGATGATGGTGAGATCATGAATGCATGGGCATGCTAAGGATTCAGTGTAAATGTACAATAAACGACAGAGTTCTCGCGCGTTCATTGGACGAGAAATGTACGATCGACATTATAATGAAAATAACGTAACCATTCCTGTGACGCTAGGTAACTTTTAGAAAACGCCAAGACATTTCTAATAAACGGATAACGGAGATTTTATGAAAAGTTAATTACAACATTTGGTGCGAAAGTTGCGACGAAAACATCTGCACAAAGGAGCCTTTAATTGCACACGCGACCTCTTAGTGATTTCCCTTTGCCTCCAATTAGTCGGAAAAGGTTCAATTTGTATTTTCAAGTTTATTTTGTTAAAAACAATTTTGATCGACAACATTTTCCCATGGGTTAAGCTCTTTTGGACCATGATAAATCACGCAAGATTAAATCTGGAAACTTTTCTAGTGAAACCACTAGCTTCGCTTGAGGTTGAGATTTGAACACTTCATGATTTAGTTTAGGAGTAATCTATCGAACACGAAAGACCATATTTAATCACATTTCCATACATCGAGAAGAAAGCTGAAAATACGACGCGGAATATTTTTGACGAACGTCAAGGTATTATGAAATGTGCTTAAGCACTATCTTGAGGGTTTGATATATCTTCTCAATCGAAACTAAAAAACTAATGACAAAACGGAGAAATTATATGCTTAAAAACTAATAGAAGCTCCGGCGCTCTGACAATCTGATGATTCATTCGGCTAATTGCTAAAATAGTATTCAAGTGAAGAGCAGACCGAACACCACTGGTAGCCATCAGTGAAACTTTATCGTACTAAGCAATCTTGATTTTAAAGGTATTTAACGTTTTGTAGATTTGACATCCGGCGCTAGTTTCCCCAAGCCTCTTCTAGGCGTTCAGTTAGTTAGCCGTTTTTCGTGCTGCGCCCGGCCCAACTAGCTGAAGCCTGGAAGAGGCTAATTTTCTCCATATATCCTAGGCCCAAGGTAACGTAATGAAAGCTTACCGCACATTTCAGTGTTAAATCCTCTTGTTTATGTCTTTTTCTTGTCACCTTTAATTATAACGTCCTGGAATGAAGCAAAAGTTTTGTCACTTAATTCCATAGATTGAAGTAATTTCTTCGCCAACATTTAGTTTCATAGCGAGTATTTGGAAAGTGTAAAACCAGTGAAAAAATGTAACACCAGTGCAAATTACACATCGTAATTCTGGATTATGATTGGCTGAAAGACAATATGAACTAAACTTTTCTAGGCCAATGATATCAAGTAAAATGATGACGAGAATTGTGCGCAAAAGCCTTAAAAAAGCTTTCTCGAATGGAAAAAAAGATCTTCCGGCACTTTCTCCACGCAAATGTTTTTCATGTTTATTATTATTAATAAGTAATCATACGGTTTTTCTCGTTCAGTTCGGAATTAATTGCCCCTGTGAGTCTTCAAAAAGCTGAAATTGCACTCCCGGAAGCGGCCTGTGCAATTTCAGCTTTTTGAAAAGCTTAACTGTGCAAATTAATTCCAAATTGAACTCGAAACTGTGTCATTACCTATCAGGCTAAGTCGCAACACGGTCCCTTTAAATACAACAGCACTAACCTGGACCTTTATATCGAGGTCCTCTTTGAGTTTCTGTGGCACGAAAACTTGTGTAAGTAAACTAGTGTAAAGCAAACTGGCGACGAAAAGACAAAATTACTATAGAAAGTAAAATAACTTATTAACACGTTTCTCGAGTGCACAAATCAAGGAGGTCGCACAGAGATTACCTTTGATTCGCAGTTCACTCACGCGACTTCAGTCAAGGCAGCTGCCTTCATCATTGACGACAGCTAGTTCTTTTCTTTCGCGAAACTTCGCTTACTTAAACCATTGACGTAAACGAGTTAAAATAGGATTTTGTGCTGGAAATAACTACAAACAACTTGAAGACAAAGTTAACAGTAAGAGACTGGACACCCACTGCGCTAAGACTTCGATTGAAAAACAGTCTGTGTTTGAGGAAAACTGGGTCAGGGAAATCACCTGACTATCGTGACGTCAATGTTTCCGTTATTAAAAGTTACTCGTCTTCATTACCCCGGGGAAATTTAATGTGTTTGAGGAAAACTCGGTCAAGGAAATCACACGATAAGTGTGACGTCATCGTTTTCGAAAAGCTCTGTTTTCAAATTGCTTTCCCTCCACACTAAGCCGGCGTTTCCAAATTTTTCTGGTTTGAAGAGAGTTTTCGAAAAGCTCCGTTTTCGTGACGGATTAGTGCGGACAGTAGGCCTAATCGTAGCGCACGTACAGAATCGTTGGGGTCGTCATGGCACCCACAAAACTTTTAGTTTGGAGAGACGCTTATCTACTTCACCCATGACTGGAAATATAGGAACGGGATGGAACGAATGGTTCCCAAAATTCCCTATAGGAAACTCTTTTTCCGAAATGTAACCCATTCAACAGAAAAGAATCGGATTAAGGGGAATTTCCTAGAAAATGTTTTCGATAAAACAACCACGGTTAGAGTCTCGTAGGTCGCTGAATATCTACACAGACTAGTTTAAAAACTGTAGCTGATGCTAAAATCGGCTTTGTGCCGGTGTTTGGACGTGTATTTGCAAAGAATTTTGAAAACAAGGACCGACAAACTTCGGCGTTGTCTTCAATCCGAAGTTTTTATGGCGCATTTTTCTTGCAAGTTGAGTATTAAGACGAAATCCGATAGGAAATCAAGCAAAACCCATTTCAGTCCTTTTTTGCATTTTCTAAAAGCTTGAGACAATTTTCCATGGAAACTCGAGGAAATAAATTTGAAATTTCAGAGAAATTCTGCAAACACAGGTAAAATTTCATCGTCAGTCTCATTTCACAAGTGATTTCAAGTGTTTCACAATTATGAACTTCAAACTTTGTTTTCGAAATTTGGTGTTGTTAGAAATGATTTCTTTTGAGACAGTCTCAAAGAAGTTTGCAATACGATGTAAATAATCTTAGTGCAAAGTTTTTGTCCACTTGTTACTCGAACGTCTGCTGGATCGATCCCTCAAAAGGTTTCACTTTGACTAAATACTGCAAAAGGACAAGTCGCAACAGTGAAAATGCTGAAAGATCTCAATTGCGTGGATGCTTGTTTTAGATCCTAAAACTCGAGTAGCCGGCTCTAACCAATCAGAATACAATAAGGTTCTCTCGACCAATCAAGTAAAGACAGTTCTATTACCAAACTTCAAGTAACTTTTCCCACGCAGTTTTTTTTCACTGAGCACATTCTCCAGGAAATATGTCCTCAAAAAAATCAGTTTGGGATAAGGTTAAAATGCCAAGAACATCAAGGGTTACAAATGTACTTTTTTCAATTTTATGCTAGTGCCTGCGTAAACTAATTGAAAACGTACACATACTGACAAAACAAAAACGTGAAATGACGAAGTTCTGCGAATTTTCAAGAACGTGAACGACGCTGGTAAAATGTTCGTACGTTCATTTGAAATTCAACGTTGCCATTTTATATTAAGCGCGAGCGAGTCCTGACACAAATAGGAGTTTTGAACAGATATGTTTTCTAGACGTCGCCATCGTCATTGCTTAAGGTCCTTTATGCCAGGCTAGCTGGTCACTTGCAGGGGGTGGTCATTCACTTGAACTTGGACCATATTGGGTCAAATTTAGCGTGCCCTTATTAACATATGGCAGTTTGGAGAAAAAAATCCGGTACTTCCAACTAGGATATTTCAGTCTCTTGTACTTCCCAGGAAGGCGATGTTACAACAGCACATCATCCAATCTTTGCTCTATTACAGTCTAGTGCGCTCTAATATGGGAAGTTAAAAACTAAAGACATTTTCAAACTTTAAGCTTTAACAGTGGTAGGCGTTGCTTACTGGAGCTTTCAAATATACATGAAGTGATTTGACTTGGAAACTTTTGGTATTTTGGAAAACACATCGCCAAGGACAGGTGTTCGCTTACGAGCGATGGTCGCAACCGGAGGTTCATCTGTATTTGACAAGTAAAGTTGGGCAGGCATACAAAACATTTGGGGTGTAAAAGACGTTCAAAAGAAGACACTTAATAGAGCATATCAAACATTTATTGAATTTTTCTACCACATTGTTCAGTCATAGCTTGGGAACTCGAACGTCACGTCTTTCCCTGTGAGCTTCTTGTACACCATGTAGAAAGTGTCCAGCTGAAGAAAAACAGAAGTTCGAACTGTTTTAGCTGAATGCTAAACTACGTGCGCAAAATGTCCACTAAAATCTTGATGGCACAATGATTGTCTAGTAATTCCCATTTTAGTCATACCAGTTGGGGATATTTACAAAACTTTGCTGCTTTCAAAAACTTTTGGTTTCACATAAATTAACCCTATTTTTATTTCAGGTAATTTGGTTATATCAACTAAGTTGAAAATGTAAATTGGCCACCGTAACGAGTTATAAAGCTGACGTTTCGAGCGTTAGCCCTTCGTCGGAGCGAAAGACGAAGGGCTAACGCTTGTTACCCCTCAGATGCAGCACCACAGTTTCTTTAGAAACTTTCACCCTTTATCTATTTTTATTTCAGCCCGTTGAAATAGCACGTAGATCTTTTTGTGTCTGCACTACCAAATTTGTGTCTGCATTTCACAGTCCCCAGTCTAATGTCTGCAATCTTCATTTTACTCTAACTGGAATGGGAAGTGGTGACAAGACTGATTCTCACCTTGTGATCCACATTTGTTTGCTGTGTTTTGTCAAGATGACTGAAAAAAATACGTGGAAATCCAATATTAGTGGATTGAGACAACATGGAGTCTACTAACCTTGATGAAAACATTGCAAGATTAGCAAAGCATAAAAACACTGTATTACAACCAATCTTTTTTCAAAAAAGCTTGGAATGGTTTTTCATTTACAGAGTGCTTCAATAATAATTTTTGAGTTATTGAGTGTCTGTGACACTTTCAACAAGTACAATGTATTTAACTGAACCTCTTTGTAAAAAACTTTGTTGGAAGGTCAAACCAGCCAGGCAAAATTGTCCTTACAGCTGCTCAATTTTCTCAGTGCCCAGCCCTTTACGAAGCCCCCTGTCTACAATTTCAGTAATGTCCCCTACATATAAATATTAAAAGACATGGAGATAACCAGAGTTTTCCCCTAGCTGACAAGTGCAAGGCAAATAATTACTGTACTTGTATGTGCCAGACCTCTTGCACTTACCACTTCTCATTTCTAACAAGACCACTGATTTACAATGGAACTCTAGAACTGAACATACAATTGGACCTTGCTAACTCAAAATCTTTTTCAAGCTACATAACTTACAAAAAATTCAGACCATTTGAATTTCTAACAAAAATTTTGAATTTGAGACTCTCACAAATTTTTAAGCATCCAAAAAAATGTCTGAAATTTGCCAAAATGCAATACACGTAAAAAGTGTCTGAAAATTAAATGTCCAAAATGTTTGGCAAGTTGTGTATAATTCTGAGTTTGCCTGAGAAAAACACAATTTCTTTGATACGTGAAGTAACCATAACAGCATACTCACACTATGATGAGCCTTGAACCATCCATCTTCACCCTTGTTCTCTTTCCAACAATTTCACTTGGGAAGACCAGATCCTCAAGGATTGCATCATGGACAGCAGTCAAAGTTCGACTACAAGGAAACAAAGGATCTTATATCAATGACACGGTTACATGTACTTCTACGTGTCAATACCATTACAAGGCTAAGTTTTGATTTTCTCCCTGTTGTGCAAATCTTATGATGGCAGAAAAATGAATCAAGCATGCTCATCTCAGAACACGTTGTCTTTCATCAGACGTCAGACTGGGGCGACAACATAAACTCATCACAGATGTGCTAGGACTCTTATCATCCCAAAAACAAAAATATTCAGGCAAAAATGCAATTTGAACTCTCTGTACCTTCTGGGCCTCTTTTGCTTTTGGTTTCTGGACTTTCTTGTCTGTCTGGGAAGGATTCTCCTCTACAGTGAAAACAACAGAAATTCAGTACTACATTGATTCATTGGTGAAGGTGACATGGCCTCATTGTTAATGCACTAGACTCCAGATCAAGTGGTCCAGGTTTGAGTCCTAGCCAGGAACACAGTATTGTGTTCTCAGGCAAGACACTCTCACAGTAAGTAAGTAACGTCTTTATTTATAGAGGGTAGTACTTAATAGCTATATAGCTAACAAACCTGTGACCCTCAACAACACACAATGAGCAAAGACCAGACCACAACACCGGGAACTCCGCGCCCT
>OMLO01002599.1_pt1 | contig 14674 bp, 9 predicted proteins | sample 1674811 | NCBI WGS metagenome assembly OMLO01 (sample SAMN06265003, study PRJEB25207) | coral metagenome | isolation source: Coral host | place: Mexico:La Bocana,Puerto Morelos, Mexico | collected 2008-11-13
GATAACTAGATTCTTAGATTTTTTTAGATTTTTAGCTTCTAGATTGTAAGTTTCATTTTGCTTTGTCATTTCGTGGGGTTCCTGGAAACTAGCTCTTAGCTAAGCGAAGTGCCACGTAAAATAAAGTTGTTGTTGTTGTTGTTGTATGGAGTCGAGATGTATTTGAAATGTCGTAGTTTCCTTTCGTTTATTTTGTTGAATGAATTGATTTTAAACTGTTCATTGCTTTTTTGTTAGAAATCGTTTTTGTTTTATTCAGTCTTTATCTGACTTATACTTTACTTTTACACGGCTGACTTTCCCTATTGTTTCCATTAGATTTGGGGTGCTTACACTGACAATCCTGAAAAACAACTGTACAGAGCAGATGCTGAAGAGTTCAGGTAAATGCACCGATTAACATATTATGTAACACAACCTTTTTTCTGTATTTCCCTGCAAAAGAAAGTGTAAAGAACGTTTTTCATGTTACCATTGAATAGATGAGTGCTCCTCTACGAATATGTATCTAATAGCATTTTACTTTTTACTCGGTGTCGTTAGATGAACTGGTTGATCAAATATGGCTCTGAAATTGTAGTTCCTACAGTGCCTTTGCTGTTGTGAAGCTTGTATTTGGAACATTATTTGCTGAACGCTATAAGCAATGAAAACCGCCTTGGTTTCACGAGCATTTTTTTCTGAAAATGATATTTATAGATGTTTATCTTTTAGATCTGGTAGTGTATATGCAGTTGTGGAGCTTGCATTTGGATCAACAGTAATCGACCCTTTGAAACCACTAAGGGATGAAATGAACAATGGAAAACTTGGTTCATTCACAGTTGACCGTCAACTGGATGTGAATCCAATCACTGAACTTACTACACTCTCACCATCAAGAACAAGCATGTGTAAGTGTGTCAAGTTTGTTAATCAATGTTATTATATTTGTGATAATAGTTAACCCTTTGACTGTCAGTTCGGCATGATAGCACTACTGTATAAAACATCACATGCTGCGTGTTATGAAGTTCTGTCAAAAAGTTAGCCGAGAGCGGTGAGCCGGGACCGATGCGAGTGTGTGGCATATGTTACATAGTGTAACACCTTTCCCTTTTTAAAAGCTTAAGTTATATTACAAAATCCAACAGACCGGTTTATCAAAGTTCATGTCCAAAGATAAAGTCTATTTTGACAGATCACCCCTAGTTAGTTCTTTTTTAGTCCTTAATTCTCTCTCCGAATCTTGAGGGAGCGTTCGTTGTCTCGTTGAAGGGCGTAATGTAGATATAGTCTCTTGGTATCTTTGTGGTGTAGGTTCCCACTCCATGGGTTGATCCGTTTCTGTTAGTTGAGTGTCAGGAAAGGATGCAATGTCCAAGCGGTCATCTTCTCTCTCTTCTGGTTCAGCCTTTGCTTCTCTGATCTGTGTGTGATTCCTCCCAACTGGTCCCACTGAGGCGTTTACAGTGCAAGACCTTGGTACAGCACTTCCAGTAACTTCATGATATATCCACAGTTTATGCTTATTTGCCGGTCTAGATTTCACAAAATCGCAAACACAAACAATCCCCCTTTGAGAACTCTCCAAGAGGCTGCAAAAAGCTCTTCCTGTACTAAGCTAGAGATCTTGGTCTTCTTTCTGCGATGTTTCCTTCCACTAAACTTCGGGAGTCTTTTTGGCATAAGACGTTGTGTTGGGGAGTAGTTGGAACCCTGGTGAGATGAAGGGAAAAGGACTTGGTGAGAATGATAGACCATGAAAATTGTCTTGAGCGGTTGATGATCTGTATGTACTGTGATATCGTGTATTCCATAAGGGTACTGGTGCCACATATGCATGCAAGAGATGATTGTGAGACACTTCTTTTCAACTTGGGCGCGTTTCTTCTCGGTGTTGTTCAGTGTGTGCGATGTGAAACAGAAAGGCCGATTGTTTTGTAACAACCACCAATTGCACCTTCAGACGCATCCATCGTAGTAGCGTAGTGTAGTCGTTGATGCAACGAGATTCTTGGCTGAGTTAAATGAATGCGTTTCGTACTTGTTTGACCACAGGAATTCAGAGTATCCTTTGTCAAATCCCACATTGGAAGAACTGTTTCCGACAGGTCATAGTAAAACTTGCCTAGCTATTTGCACATACTACGAAACGCTGTACCCCAGCCTTATCAGTGGGCCTTGACATCCTTGTGATTGCGTCTACTTTAGCTGGTTCCGGTTCCGGTTCCGGTTGAGCTTGTGCCCATGAATGGTTATGGTTAGTCGGAGGTAATGCTTGCAGCACTTCTCTGATAGGTTCGTGAGATTTTTGTCGTGATCCAGGTCAGCATCCTCTTTGAAATTGCCACATCCGGAGACACAGATATCTTCAGCAATGTTTATTATTGTGCAAACCATCTCAGAATTAATGTTGCCGTCGTTGATACTTTCAGGTCCAAAAGCCTTCCCAAATAGCATCCTGGTGTAGCAGTAGTGACCACTTGTCCCCTGAAAACGTGGCAAGTAAGGATGATTCTTCGTCCAACTCGATGGTATGAAAGGCCTCTGAGACGTCAAAAATAGTGAAAACATTTGCATGGTTAGAAGTGGAGGCTTTTCTTTAATCGTCGGTATTGTGTATTTGGGTCTTCGGATGGCCCTATTGATGGTTTGGGTTGTATCAATGCATATTCGAAGTTTCCCGTTGAAGTTTTCTCTCACCAGGTTCTATGAGAGCCAGGTATGATGGCCTCGTTAGAAAGTCTCTCTAACTCTTCTTTTACTCTGTCCAGCTTCGCCACGGGAACTCAATGAACTATTACTTGGAGGAGTAGTGGCTTGACAATGGGATCCAGGTCGACGTGACACTTGAGTAGCAGAGTAGTACATCGTCCATCGTCAGCGCTCCTAGTGGTGGAACTGGTTGTGGATTGTGTGAAATTTCAACTGCGTTTGTCGTCTCGTCAGTAATTTAGGGCTTGTGCTGGTTTCCCATCTGGAACGTTTACCACATGGAATTCTCTGGTGTGAATCCTCCCCCTTCTCTCACAGAGTTACCAGGCCTTCAGGACGCATAGTTTCACTTCCATACATATTAATTTTGTTTCTAGTCCTATGAACATAGCGTTAGGAAAGAGCTTCCTTAGAAGACTGCTGGGAATGATATTGTAGGTGGATGCAGAGTCGATTTGTGTTCTCGCGACTTCTGTTTCTTCTCCATGTATTAGGTGGAGATTGGCAAAATATTTTCTGGTGTTTTTTTCCCATTTCAGGGCAATGCCACTGGCGGGGCTGTTGATGTTTCCGGCAGCGATTTGGTTATATAGTTACCCTGCTCCTGCTGTGTGTTTCTGGCTCTTTTGATTAGCTGATTCGCGAACGTGGTTATCTCGAATGTTTTGGCGACTTCGAGAGCTACGGTTACTCTATAGTTTGACTTTCTCTTTTGTGGTTTTCTGCCTGTGCCCTATCCCGATTAACTTCACTCGAAGGGCATCCAACGTTAAGCCGGCGATAAATTGGCCCCTCATGATTTCGTCCGCAAAGTCTTGGCTTCCCATTTTTTTTGAAGGGGGGGGGGGGGTGTTTATTCAAAACCAGGGCTTCATTTGTCCGCTTAATGGACACTGGCTGTAAGGACTGCATCCTATGCTGCACATAATGCCTCTCAAGTCAAGTTATAAATTTTACAATTTAGTTAAAGATTTTAAGATTTTTCTATATCATAGATTACAATAACATTTTCATATAACTTATGTATATTTTATTGTAGTGATATTAGTATTAGTATAATTTTTTAGTAGTGTCCCCTAATTAGTATGGTGCTATTCACCAGACTATAAGGTTCTTGACACTTAAATAAAGTTTCTTACTTACTTACTTACTTACTCACGGGCGTCTTTTTTGGTTCTCTTATCAACTGGATGCAAAGATCAACACGAAGACAAAATTCAACTGTTAAGTCATGACAATTGGACGCCATCTTCCCTGCTCAATCATTGCTGCTTTGAGATTTAATTTTAGGAAGCTGCTGTATTTGGGGCATTGTATTTCTCGCGAGGCAACATATGAACGCGCAAAAATCGTTATGTAGACCATATTGAAATATCTTAGCTTAAAATTTCCCTGCGAACTCACTGGAAAATTAACCGATACCACCGTGTGTCCCTGGTTTGTTCAAATGGAGATCGATTCGCATACTAAAGATACTACCGATATGGTTGATATCGGGTTCAGTACAAGAGCAGCTATTCCTAATCATGATTATCTAATAATGTTCAGTAGTCTTTCACACTGCATTCATGTACTATTTTAAATGCTACTTGGGGTCTCAGCTTTTAAATTTTGTTTTGTAGCTTTTCGCTTTACAAGTAAGGAAGGTACAAGTAAGGAAGGTACAAGCATGGGTGAGTTACATTTTTTGCCCTGCTTCAATGTGTTGCATCTTGTCATTTTCATCACAATTTCATTTCGGTGCGTTTTGGATCTTATCCTTCAAACCGCAATAAATAACTTCATCAGTAGAATTCTGGTAACAGATGTTCGTTGTGTGCAATTAGCTAACTTCGATATATTAAAATGTAGCCTGAAATAATAAACCTCGGCACGAGGCTCTGGGGAATAACTACAGAATTTGTGATGTTTATTCCCAGGAGGCTCGTGCTGAGGTCTATTGCTAAAATTTAATATAACATAATTGGTCAATAAAAATAAACGGTAAAAGTTCGCGACGTTTCGACCGCTCTTCGGTCATTATCAAGCTAAATTTTGCACAGATATATATAGCTACAAAGAGGTAAGAATGTGTGAAAAATATTAATGAAGTAAAAATATGTAAAAAAGTATGTAAAAAGAATTTACAAAGTAGTTGCTTAAAACAATAAAAAGCATGCAAAACTAATTAATAAAAATTATTTAAAAACTTTCGCACGAATAGAGTCAGATTGTGCATTGAGACTTGGTCTCAGTTCGTGAATAAAAAACATTTCAAAAATAAGACAGTCAAACTTGGTTGTACATTTCTTTAAAATCGAAAAGTTATTAGTAAGATCTTTAGGGGCCAAAGAATGAAAGATCTTAGCATGAAAACAAACACCACCATCCAACCTGTTTTCATCAGCCACAAGATTGAGCGAGACCTGAAATCACGTGAAGTCAAGCCGCCAGTCGTTAACCAACAGTCCCTTGTGTATCATTTTAAATGTCGGCACTTGCACCAACGCGTCGATGAGCACAAAAAAACCCATCGTCATCAACTGGAAAACATTTTTGCGAGGAACATTCTTTGGCCCCTAGAGATCTTACTAATAACTTTTCGATTTTAAAGAAATGTACAACCAAGTTTGACTGTCTTATTTTTGAAGTGTTTTTTATTCACGAACTGAGACCAAGTCTCAATGTACAATCTGACTCTATTCGTGCGAAAGTTTTTAAATAATTTTTATTAATTAGTTTTGCATGCTTTTTATTGTCTTAAGCAACTACTTTGTAAATTCTTTTTACATACTTTTTTACATATTTTTACTTTATTAATATTTTTCACACATTCTTACCTCTTTGTAGCTATATATATCTATGCAAATTCTACTTCTTACATCTAGCTTGGTAATGACCGAAGAGCGGTCGAAACGTCGCGAACTTTTACCGTTTATTTTTATTGTCAAATGTTTTAAAAACCCTTACTAACATAATTGGTCTAATGTATATCTCATTGTGACTGATTGTTCAAATTCATAGTTCAAGTTCAAATACGTAGCCTAACGCTTTTTCCGTTTTCCGTTTTCCGTTTTCAAGATGCTAATTGGAGGAAACAAAGACAAATTCTTCACGCCATTTATTCAACTGTCATTTGTCTCCTTGTGGTGGTTGTCATTGTTCTGGTGATTCTGCTTTGGAGAGGACGCTATAAAAAGAGTGGTATTCTTAAGTCTTTCATTGCTTACACTATGAAACATTGCGATAACATTTAACACGAGTTTGTTCATCAACAACGTTTCCTTGAGACCACTCAACTTTAAGTGGTTAGCCATGTGCACGAATTAAATTCAGTCCAATTCAATTTCTGTAGACTTGTTTTAGTTACCTAAAATCCATGTAATTGACAAAGATACAAAATCACACTACACATATGTCACATGTTATAAAACGTTATGAATGCTCTCAGTTTGTTGAGGGTGACTTTCATCGATGTACCTACACTTATTTAATATATCGGGCATTTAAGAGGTTTATTCTATATGAAGTTAACCATGCTCTTTTTCTGTTTATAGGGCCCGGTAATACCACAAGGTAGGTAACATATGCCGTTGTCATTTTTATTTATCTCACTAAAATTTCTACTTGTTAACTCATTCGTTACTTGTGTGAGCGATCTTTCTCTGGCGCGCCCGTCCAACCTTTGACCAATGAAGACAGAATAGACTACTCTAGTCCGCGAAGTTTAAAGATGAGAAGATCACTGCAAAAGGCTTACTTTTGTTGTTTCCACCTTCATAGGGTCAGCAAAATGTACCTTTACAAAGTTATTATCCACTAAAATATCTTCACTGTTATCATTTTCGGAGTTTGGGGCACGTTTGGCTCAAAATAATAAGACTTAAGAGCAGCCATAACCTAGAGTGGTAGTTAAAAGCTATAGACAAAATCCCTTCGACAGAATGACGTCACGAAAATGCAGCTTCGGTGTGAGATTTTTATTAGCGTTGACAAAAAATTACGTTTTTTTAGTTACCTTCTCCGGATCAATTCTATAAATAGCCTACTCAGGAGTCTGATCGCCCGTTTTTTAAATACTGAGAACTTCTAATTGTAATGACTGTGAATTATGTTAGTACTTAAGATTTGGCTATTAAAATTGTAGCTTAAAGTTCTTGTTGACGCTACATCTGGAAATTTCGAACTCGACTCGAGGAGCCCGTTGAGTATTGAAAAATCGAGCGAGGTTCGACTAGAAAAATAAATAAAAAACACGTGAAGACAGAATATAAAGACTTACAAATGTTTCCTGACTTTAACGATGAGGGTGAAGCTAGGTAGAGTACAGATTATGCGACAGTATTAACTTGAAGCTAGAGAAAACGTTCAAAAGATTGGCGCGCTAGGAAACCGTGGCGTTTAAATAGTCCTAATTTGCATACATAAATGGCAAGCCAAAATAAAAATTCACACATGGAATCTGTACAACGTATCAGTAGCTATGGTTAGCAATATATGAGTAACATGCAAAAAGCAATCGGTTTTTTTTTCTCCCTGGGATGGAACAACGCACATACAACGTGTATCTATCATACGCTTATCTACTAAAACAGACACCCACTGGCCGAAACTGATCTGGAACCAGCATCACCAACATTTCTGAGAGTGAACTATTCGTTTTTTTTTGGAATATCTGACAGAAAGTTCTTTTCTAGACGCATTTCGTTTGCTTGTGTACACCAGGTGTATTACAGCTGGATCATACATCAAGTCTCTGTTTTTTGTTCTATTTTAAAGCGAATATCGTGGGCCATGCTTCAACTATTATTCCATCTGAAAATAACTGCCATTTGTTGAAATACAATACTTTCCACTTATGTCCCCCCTTCCCACCAAACGTTAAAAGGGGGAATGGCTGTTGGCAAGAATTTATTGGTTGTATTTACCAGTTGATCATAATTTCAATCTGCATATTTCAACTGAGTTTTACGCGATGCTTATGAATCAAGTTTTCCAGAACACACCTAACGATCGAGTGTGATTTAAGGAATTATCTGCTTGAAAGCAACTAAAGTAGCAGTCTTGCTTGTAAACCACAAGTAATTCCATGTACTCGTTCAAGGTTGTTTGTAACACTGGCTGTCCTTAGCTGTATGTCTGCCATCCTTCATGCACATTTGACCTGACGAGTGTTTTTTCACACGTTAAACGTTGTTTGTTTTGTGTTCTTCTTTTGCAGTATTGGTTACCAAGTTCATTACAACCAGAATAGTCAAATAACTGTAAGTGCTTCGTAGCATGCATCAGTAATATAATAGTGGCTCATTCGATTCTTGTAGCATAGCAATTGTTTTCGCAAATTAGAAGAAAAGTAGGTCTTTACTTACATTTGTGTGTGTCGTGCTGAGACTGACGGTTAGTTATCAGCTCAGTGTTGATTGCATTTCGGCTTTCACGATTGTTTCTAGATGCCTTGTTAAATTATGATCGCAAAAAAACTTTATCATTGGGTATGGTGGCCGAGAACTGCCAATCGAAAAATCCGTATTTTGAAGGAAGAATTGTTTTATTTGTTATTATTTTTCTTTTGAATGGTATATTTTGTTTTATTTTTCCAATTTATTTATTCTAATTTAAATTAAATAAGGAGAAAGTAAAGTTAACAGTTCAACGTTTGTCAGCAGAAGTGACTGGAAAGGCACAAACGTACACAAGAATAGGTCCAAGGGAGTTTGTTTCCTACGACTAAAGTGAGGAAATGACTATTGGAAGCATCAAAAGCCCCTGGCAAAAGCCCCTGGGAGAGGCACTCCTTCGAAACATTTGATAGTATCTCAAATACCAGATTTAAAGGTTGTTTACAATCGCTTCTTTACGGATCCAGCCGATTCTGAAGGCTTTGTAGATAGAGAGACAAGAGCCTTTTATTCACACACTGTAAACAGGATGAACGTATGTTAATTCCTGTAATTTTAAATCTCTTTATGATGCACACAATGCATGCTGCTAATGGCAGCTCTCGGGTGGGTCGTAAATGTTCATTTTATTTTGTTTTTTTTTTTCATTTTTATTCAAATGTTAATTCATTTTACTTTCTCATATGTTTAAAATTAGATATATAGATATATATAAAATTGGAAAAATGAAACAAAATATGCAATTCTAAAGAAAAAATATTAACAAATAGTCTTCCTTCAAAATATAGATTTCTCGATTGGCAGTTCTCGGCCACCGTAGTAAAGTCCCTAATATATTGCGTACGTAATTTCTACAATCTTGGTTACGCTTATTAACTATAGTTAGTTAGAATTTAACTGGAAAAAAACAGTTGCTCACAGTTGATCATTTTTTGAGTTTCTGATCCAAGGAAAAGAAAGTCCTCTTTTGCCTTTATAGTTAGTCGCCATCCGTAGCTCCGTAGCTCATTCTGTAAATTGTGTCTCATAGTTTATTCATAGATTTAATCGTATTCTAGTGTATTTGTATTTTTTATTCTAAGTAATTTTAGAGGGCTACTGGTTTGTTAGTATTTTTATGCTATTTTAGTGTTACTCTCATCTAATAAAGACTTTACCTACTTTCTTACTTAAACTTCTTACATTACCCCGAGGCTTTCTGGCCCAGAATGTACGGTGGTTTTGACTTGACGGCTCGTGTTCCCACAGCATTTCTCGTTCTCCCAAACTTTCACTCATGTTTCTATTTAACAAATAGATTACGTGTTGCCGTGCTTCTGTTCAGTAATAGATCACAGATGACGTCAAAATGTGGTAAGAACAACAGCTATTGCCTCGTGTGCCACTTGTTTGTTCTTAACACATTTTGACGTCCTCTGTGATCTATTACTGAACAGATGCACGGTAACATGGAATCTATTTGTTTTATATAATATAGAAACAAACTACTTCAGCTTTTTTATTTCAAAATCTTTCTCAATCACTCGAACTGGCCCTTGCCCACTTTGGCGAACACGAACAAAGCTATTTGACGTAATTTAAAGTCTACACAAATGAATCAATCTCATTGGTTGCTATGTGTGGCAAGGAATTGTGATTGGTCCAGAAAAATCATGCCACTGTCAAACTTGACTCAAATGGCTTCTTGTGGAATGAGATCTTATTGAATTGCGAAATCTACAAATCTTAAAGATGATGCTGGAAAAATCAAGTCAGTTTTTGTCATCAGAGCAGCCTTGTGAGCCGAAAAGCTTGGGTGTTGCCTCTAATATCGCAGGAATTGAAAGAATATGCTCGGAAAACTTGAATTTGCGGTCAACACTGAAGGCCATTTGATTCGAATTTTCAATGAAAGGAGGGTTAGAGACGGTGGAAATTTGTGTCCTCTGTGCTTTGTGATTCTCAAATCAGTTTGACACATAGTATCGGAGACACCTTGTAGCTGCTATACAGTTGGCGGTGAGTTGTAGTGAGCTATGCTTTGCTCGCTGTTGTGCCCTGAAACGGACTGGAACATCCGCGTCGGAAAGCAAGGTTACGTGTTTATTTTAACTGATTTTAAGAAGTGATGATTTTATGTTTTATCCCTGACATCAATCTGTGCAAACAATTGGTAATGGTAATGAATTTATATAGCGCATTTTTCTATTGACATATTCAAACGTGCTTTACAAGCAAGTAATCTAAGGGTGAGATCAGACATCAGCATATACATATGGTCGAGTATTAATTCTGAGTCATTTTCGAAAAAAAGAAACGGCATTTTCTTACTTCTTCCTGCTTCTCGTACCTGTTAATGCCTCGACAAGACGTTTTTGCACCTTATCTTTGCCCATTTTAAAATGCAGAAGGAAAAAGTTTGTAATGATGACGCCAATCGTGCGTCTGTCCTCTAATAGATCATAGGTGAGAACCAATGAAAATGCAAGAATGACTTTGGCTACTATATAATGCTTGATAAAAACAGGGTAATGCTCGATAGAAACACGGAACGTCCCCGCGCGGGGATATAACTGAAATATATCTTCTCGTGCTGAAAATATCTCTCACGACTGAGCGAAGCAAACGAGCGAGAGATACTTTCAGCACGAGAAGATAAACTTCGTATGGCCGAGATCATCGACCGTGCGATTGCATAGTGACGAAAGCAAAGTTCGCCCCTCCCTCCTGGTATCCTTTGCCTTCCTATATAAGGCTCCATCCCTGCGGCCCTGCGGCCCGAGGAAGCTCCGCTATTTTCTCATATTAACTGCCGGAAACCCAGGATTTCGTGGTTGGAATCTTTGGGCTCCGTCCTTATAAACTGTGTTTCCAAATATTAAGACTTCGTATTACATTTAAATACGAAGGTAAACCATTCCTATAGGGCAGTTTAAGGCCTTATGCGTCCGATGGCGCGATGAGGACTGATGATAGGGAAGTTTCATGGCTTAAAGTATCTATTTAATCAACAGGAGTAAAAGGACGTACCACTCACTCGGCAGGGGGCTGGGAACATATTTATGACACCCATAATCCTCTGCTTTATTTGACAGCTGACTTAATTAAGATAATAAGTTTGTAAATAAATTATCATTGCGACGAATGAACCATGGCGGAAGTTACTACAAATAATTTCTGGTTCCTGGCGGTTGCTCTCATTTTTCTTCCTCTTACAGGTAAGAATGGTGTAGCTATCTCTGTTAGTTCGGATTGTAAATTTTAAGACACAGTCTAAAGGTTTCCAGTTAACAGATTACAAAATTACAGCTTTCTGTCATTACATTCCTGGGATTATTTGATCCGTAACTAGTGTTCTTTTACTCATAATGCAGTAGATACTGCCAGATTATGTTCACATTGCTCGTAGCTTTTCACAGTCTTGGACGGGTCTCTGGAAAACCCGAATTGAGATTAGCGAAAAGTAGGAATAGTTCGAATAGTGCGTGTAGCGACTGGAACTTTCTTTGCTTTTGGGTGTCAAGTTTTTCCGTGACCCCTGGGAATTATGCAACCAACTCCGTAAAAATTAAGCGTTCTTCATTATGCGTAGTTTTGTGTCTTTCGTTTTTAGCCAGTGCTTGTTGGCGCTGGAAGTTTGATCTGCTGGTTCCTACCGCGTTTTCCTTAGCTGCTTCACTGTTGTATGAGCCCTGAAGTACAAATTCTAGTATTCGAGTGGCCACAGTATTGTGATTTTGTTTTGCTTAGTTGCCAGTTTTTTTTTTGTGTCATTATATTTTGTACCTAAATATTTTGTCTCGTAAATCACACGCACACATCACACACCCACGATCACTTTTGTTTCTCTCGTGTTTACGCCTAGTATAATTAAACTTGTGCATTCAAACTGTAACGTCTGTAGCGCTTGCCAGACCTACAGTACGATTAGTGGCCAATAGTCACTGCTTTAGTTCAGCACTGATCTGGATTCGTTGAAATTGATCACGTGGAGCAACAGTGTTAATCGTAAAAAAAACTGTTCTCACTGCATACATAATTAGCCCGTCGCGCGGAAAAGGCGTAAGTTCTTTTAAATTCCAGCGGTCTGTACCTGCGCGCTAGTAGCATGATGCATTGCGACCATCGCTTCAAATATCACAATTTCATTCACCTCGTGGTCAGTTCAACGGAGTTCGGAGGCACAGTAAAGTTTCACCTCTCCCACCTTCCCTGGTGGCGGTCGACGCTATATCCTACATTTGACACGCCTTTTGCCCTGGCAGTCGCGGGTATCCTCCCATAACTTAGCTTCCCGTGTCAGGTCTCAAATTTCGATCGAAAGTTATTCGTGTAATGTTTTTTTCAATATTCAGAACTAATTTGCCACTATTCGCATTATTCGCAACAACCGTCTGAGACTTTAAGTCAACATGAAGACGCCCAGAATTCTAACGTTTAAGCTGCTACTACTGTTCTTTTATCATTCATTTCAAGGCATCAGCGCAGACGCGTGTCTTGCAGTATACTTCAAGCTGTGCATATATTACTTTTATGGACGTTTTCCGATTTCGGTTGGCAAATCAATTCAAGTAGCACCACAAGGTGTTGATAAGAAAGACCCTGTGTTCATCTGTTTCTTGTCTGACTGTAAATGTATTGTCGTTTCCGCTCTGAGAAGGAGTTCGTGCCAAAGCATTACGCATGAACAGTTGTCTGATAAGCTTGACTTCTTTAGATACTGTTTGTAACATTTCTTGTCACGATACATACATGTCACGCTTTACTTAATAAAAAGATAACATTATCGGTTTTATTTTTAAACTTTCTGTTTAGGAAATCTGATTTAATTTGTTCTCTCGGTTGTTCTTACTGCACTTAAAACCCTTTCTAGAGGCATGAAGTAAATTTACGGTAATTAGTCTGATGGAATTCTACGAAGTTCTCAGAACAGAAAACATGGCGGTTGATTTTGATGTTATTGTAATTCGCGCGTTTTCTTTTTCGTTTGCTCGTTCTTTGATTTGTTTGTTCAATTATTCATTTTAAAGTCTAACAAGCTAATGATAAAAGAATAGTACCTTTTTTTTCTCGAGATGGCTGTACTCAACATTTCTAAAATTTAGTTCTCATTGATTTTTGTGAATTAGCAACTCTCTAATATAGTGCAGTGTAACGCAAACCGTTTCTAATACTGAGAGAACCAATGTTCATTTCTACGCTACATGTACCAAACTAAAGCCAACGGGCACATCTTTCTCGTCCCGAGTGGCCTACGACCAAATAGTCCTACGGGAAATCTTTGACACTTCGCTCCCTCCCCTGTTGACCAATTGTACAGGAATGTCTCGGCAGTCATACCACATCATACTTGTCCATTTTTTCAGTTAGACCACGTCCCAAACATTCACGTCTCCAGTAGTTGTGGCTGTATTTTTGTTTACTGCTTTTGCGGCGAGCTTTTTGTATTTTCTCTCCGATAATTTCCAAGAATGTAGTTGTATTCAGTTGTCGTGGAAACCTTGCAATAAAGTCCATTAGGGAGCTTAAGCAACGACGACGACGACGCCTAGTTAAAAATGAATTTTAAAATTTTAAAAGCGAAATTCACGATTGCCTAGATCTGTTCAGTACGCCAATGGCTCTAAAAACGTGTTTAAGCCAATTATGCAAAGATGGCGTTCAATTCAAAATGGAAATACGAAAAATTAGCCATTGTTGTCCGCGTTTCGTAGACGACACAGAACTTGGTCATTTCACGCTGTTGTTTTGCAGAGGACCGCAATAAAAAATGAACAAAGAATTATAGTGCACTTGAACAACTTTTGTTTTGCTAAATAACCTTTTTTTTGGTGACGTTCTTGTTACCGACGTTGTCGTGGTTTGCTTAAGCTTCCTTTTTTTGCAGTTATACCAAGAAACATGGGAGGAGGGTTTAAAAACAATTCTCCCAAGTTTGATTTCAAGTTAAATAATAGTACTAGCTTTCAGTTTAATTTTCTGCAGATAACCACTAACTGATAACAGCTGAAAGCCCTTATCAGTTAGTGGTTAGTAATACGTTGCTACTCTGAAATACCAGCTGGTCTTAGTATATTTTGCTTTCGTTTTAGTAGCTTGTAACTCAAAAATTTAGAAAGAAGACTAGATTTCCAGTCAGGTTGAGAGAAGATTTTTGGCAGAAGGAAAGGCAGAAGGAGCGCTCGTGCCAGTCCTGCTTCGCGTCAGACATTGTCTAAAAAGTCGACTGCCTGTTTCTCCTCCCGAGCTTTTCACGCCCTAGCATGGATGCTCCGCTTGTGCGCCTTTGGCGTACATGAGTTCCTTCGAAGCGCAAAAACTTAATATACATGCGCGAGTTTGGCTGCGGGAATTAGGTCGATAGTGTAAACAAAAATAGTTACGAACTCTAGATGCTTTCCAGTTTTCCCCGTAAGGAACAACATTTTAGCGTCACTAATGGAAAGATGATAAAATGTTTTCGTGTGGATTCGGACACAATTAACCTAAAGAAGATTTCCGAACTTGATTTTTGTCATCTACAAATATAAAACATAAGCAAGCGAATATTAACGTTAAAAGCCGACGTTTTGGCGTCATCGTGACACCATTTTCAAGGCATAGTGAATAATTAATGCGAT
>OMLO01002600.1_pt1 | contig 14674 bp, 17 predicted proteins | sample 1674811 | NCBI WGS metagenome assembly OMLO01 (sample SAMN06265003, study PRJEB25207) | coral metagenome | isolation source: Coral host | place: Mexico:La Bocana,Puerto Morelos, Mexico | collected 2008-11-13
GTGAGAAACATATCTTTCGTGAGACGTTTCCTCGCTTTGGAAAATGGAGTAAAAAGCGAAATTGCAAAGAATTTAGGCAGTCACGATCACTCATTTCGCTGAATGTATAGCTGGAGTTGCCTCTGTTCATAAACGTCGCTCGTATAATCTAGAGTTTGCACTTCGCAGGGGAAGTAAAAGATATATTTCAGCTTTTTCGCGATGAACCGACGTTTATGGTAAATAAATACATTGACTTTAATTCATAGAACTATTTCAAGAAAACCGAAAGTATGGCGAACGAAAGCGGAAGTAGCCGCATGGGTCCGAGGTGGCTATCGCATATGAAAAGCCAACATAATCACTTATATCCTTTCGGTTCCTGAGAGAGTCGCTACCGGCCATACGTTCATGTACATAACAAGGAGGAAGTGGTGTACATTTCCAGCTTTTAATGGCTGTTATGCAAACAATGTTATTTGGCATAATGTAACAAATTACTTGGCTGGTTGGTGAACCTTGGTTGATAACACCAGTAGGAGATTAAGACAGCAATTTAGACTGAAGAACACCTTAGTGAATTTTATTAAGCCCTCCTGGCTCGCATATAGTGAACATTTTATAAGGTCTTGTGAGCAGCTGCTGGCTCACAGTTGGTTTCACTCCTTTAGTTCGCATACGCCACCAAAAAACAGACATTTTCAGAAGTTTGCATGGCAAGTATTGAGAATCCGAAATGTAACCATCTAAGCGTAATGTACGGCCTTGTACGTCCGATGATGATAAAGCGAAATGTAACCAATCAAATGAAATGTTCATTTAGCCAGTGAACTTCAAGTCTTTGCATTTCCGGTCTTTCATTTTGTCGGTGTTAATTTCCCGCGGAAATGGTTTCTATGGTTGATCTATTTCCTCTTCTACAAGGAGATAATAATACGGTAATAACAATAATGATTATAATAATAATAATAATGTCGCTAAAGAGGACTTATTACTAATAGATCTTTCGATTTCCCACTTTATGAATATCAGTTATTGGGTTGTGCATCAGTGTTTCATTGATGGCCCGTTAAAACTATTTTTTGAGTCATTATCGTAAGAGAAAGCCGAGGAAGCTCAAACTACAATGTTCTATTTCATTTACTTTGCAGCATGCCTTCCCTCTTGGATGTACCTGTAGAAGAAACCAAAGGAGATGAAACGGTTACATACATATTTCGAAAAGATAAGCATGCCAAAATTTTGTTGGAGAACCTTGCAGAGATGCAATCAGAAAATGGACTGCTCACTGATGTGAACCTGACCACCAGAACACAGGATTACAAAGTGAGCTTCCATTCTATGCTGCTGGCAGCTTGCAGTCCGACTGTCAAAAAGCTTCTTGTATCGAAGAGCTCCACTGAGGGTACAAAGGGAACTATAATGCTTCAAGGACTGACCAAGGAGCTGCTGGAGTGTTTAAGAGAATTCATCTACAAATCTGAAGTCACTCTGGACGAAGACATCCTGGATGACCTTCACAACTTTGCAGTCAAGTACGACATTGACGTGCTAGCGACGATCCGAGGGGAGCTTGAAGATTTGCGAGAAAGTGACCGGGTAAAATTTGAGTTTGATAATCATGAAGATGTACTTTCAGAGCTTTTTGACATGTTCATGGAGAAGGAATTAACCACAACATTTCTGCAAGACCAGAGGGACGATCATCAGTTTGAAGTTCATGGGCCTCTCATCGCGGCAGCTTCACCCGCGTTAAAAGAAGCTCTGTTAGACGGTTACCCCGAAAGGAAGAACCGTCGACTAGATGTCCCGTCCATTGCTCTAGCAGATGTCATCGAATACATCTACTCTGCGAAAGTAACCGTACAACGCCAAAACGCCGTTGGCCTGCTCAGGGCTGCCTGTACCTACGAGATGCCTGCACTTGCTAAAGTCTGCTGTGAGTGGCTGATTTCAAAACTGCACACTTACGACGTGGTAGGCCTTCTGTGCTTGTGCAGGGAACTAGATTCTGAGTACACTAAAAATCTTGAACAGGAGTCCAAGAACCGCATCATCACCAACTTTAGCGAGCTGTCTGCAGAAGACGAATTTTATGCTCTTAGTTATGAAGATCTAAAAGAAATCATCCAGTACGACAGCCTTGACATCGAGGATGAACAAGACGTGGTCGATGTTGTGATGAGATGGATAGGCCATGCTGAGGAGACTCGTTTACCTTACCTGCACCAGCTGTTGGCCTGTGCTCGTTTAATGCACACAAGTATGGATTTTCTTGACGAGCTAGAGCGAAATCCTAGAATTGGAAACTCTCCTGGTTGTCTTCAAGTGATCGAGGACGCTCGACAAAGGCTGCGCATGCGGGCTGTTGACGATGAATCCGAGACTCGCTCAATTGCAAGCAGTTACGATGAAGGCTTTCAAGATTTCGAAAGCCAAGATGAGGATACCCTGTCTAGGATCTCAGAAGAAACCTTTTTGGGTGAGCACGACGATGCACCATCCACGTCTGATAGAGTAGCAGCCTGGCGAGATAGTCTGCGTGACAGTTTTTCAAGTAACAGCTGCCTGCGTGATGGCTACCATCCTGATCGCAATCACAATTCGGACAACTATGTACCTGATAGCGACTCACGTGACTATTACCAGCCTGACAGCTACTCGCGTGACAGCCCCCAGCCCGAGAACTATTCGCGTGATAGCTACCAGCTCGACAACTATTCGCGTGACAGCTACCAGTCTGACAACTCCTCATGTGACAGCTACCAGCCCAAAAGAAGACCCCGCAAGCGCATCGACGGCCGACCAGACATGCGATGTAAAGAAAACCGCCAGCTACACTTGGAAAATGGAGTCAACAAAAACGGGACCCCAGACAAAAGGCTACGGGAGAATAGAACAAAGTTTTTGAACAAAGACGGCAGTCCAGACATGCGTTGTAAGGTCAACAAAGAAGCGATCAGAAGTTCGTATTCAACAAGTTCAGTTTCCTCTTCAGTCAGTGGGAAGCCCTCTAGCGGAAAACCGTTTCCATGGGAGGTGCCACTCCCCTCTGCTTGCGCCAGCGGGCTCTTGAAAAAAGATAGCACTCCTGACATGCGCTTTAAGGTCAACAAAGAGGCAATCAGGAGTCCTTATTCAACAAGTTCAGTTTACAATTCAGCCAGTGGGAGACCCTCTAGCGGAGTACGATTTCTCTGGGAGGTGCCAGTCCCCTTTGGTGACGCCGGTGGGCCCCTGAAGAAAAATGGCACTCCAGACATGCGCTACGCTGTAAACAAACAACGCTGTGCGGCAAGTTTTGCGGCAACGGGCCCCTCCTCGCATGGGCCTCTGAAGAAGGATGGTACCCCCGATATGCGCTACGCTGTAAACAAACAACGCTGTGCGACAACGGACCCCTCCTCACGTAGGCCTCTGAAGAAGGATGGTACCTCCGATATGCGCTACGCGGTAAACAAGCAACGCTGTGAGGCGAGTTTTGCGGCAGCAGGCACATCCTCGCATGGACCTCTGAAGAAGGATGGTACCCCGGACATGCGTTATGCTGTGAACAGAAGGCAGTGTTATAACCCATCTCCACCGTCGTCCAAGCCTCCTGGTCCGTTGAAGAAAAATGGTACCCCGGATATGAGGTTTAAGGCCAACAGGCGATAATGCAAAAAGGACACTAGACTTCTGTCAATAGTGGATTTGTTGTTCATCATTGTAACCACATACGTAGAATCGCACTTGTTCGGGCTTGTGTTTTAAGGCAATATATTTGTATTTTTTTTTAACCAAAAGGCTGGTAGAGCATGGTTATTGTCAGTGGAATCTTCAATGGGTAATCACTATGATCCAAAATGAATTTCTTGACGAGCAATAGTTGTATTCCTTTGCCCGTTTTCTTAGTCGTCCATTTGGCCCTAACTGTTTACCTACTTGTAAAGAGAGTAACGAGAAGTTAATTTATGACTGTTATTGTGTTAGGTACGGTTATAATGAAGGTCATGTCCTAGTTTCGTTGAAAATTGAGAGGCTGACATTTGCGTCACATTCTTTGGAGCGTATGCACCCTTCCAGAAATAAAGCTTTGCCACTGATTTACGATTTTATAAATGTCTACTACGAAGGGTTTCTTCTTCTTCCACTTCGCTCATGCCCATGACTTTTTCGGCGTTGTTTTTCAAGAATTACGGCTGCTCTGCTGAAAACCTGCCTTTCTTAGCACTTGATAAGCAGGCTCGACGGACACCTGCCTCAATCTCGCGAAAGTTGTGTTGTAAAATGCGAGCATAGTTAGCTCCACTATGATGCGAGACAAATTAATTATACAATCGTTTAAAAATCATTCTTCGGTTAAATATTTATAGTTCCAAAGATAAATCTTCTGCAGACTCATAGCCTGTTCCCAGCTCTCGGTCAGTAAAAAACAATCGAATAAGCGGGCGGCAGACGAGAGGGGTCGAAAACGCTCACCCGCCCCACTGCCCGAGAAGCGCAATGACGTCAACATTACCATAATTGATAAATAAACATGGCGAAGCCCAGGCGATCTAAACTGAAAATCAAACACTTCGTATTCGAACTATTTACAGATGTATCAACTCGAAACCCCAGAATCAGTTAAATTAAGTATACTTGAAAGTAAAACTGCTGTTCAGTCAAGACTCCCTCAACGGATGTTCAAAAATCGGAAACTGAAATTTGCTAACCCCCTTTGCACCTAGATTCTTGCTTTCTTCATCCTCCAAAGAATAAAAATCCATTGTTTTACCACCTTTAATTAATCGTCAACAGAGTCAATGTCCGGACTACAGCTAAATAAGGGTCACACTCTGAAACACAGAAACAAAACACCTCAACGGAACCATTCAGAACACAGCAAGACATGAAATGCTTCAGTAAGCTTCGACAATGAACCACTGCTTTAGGAAACACGGTTTTCCTATTGATTGGTTAAGCATGCACTGGCCCAGATCCCTGACGATACATGAAATCATGTCTGCTTATATAATTTTCTGGCTAAACATTTCCTTGGTAAGAACTGATAACTCTTATACAGCTTCAAGCATGGTAGAAACCAGAAAGATACCTGGCTGAGTGATGGTGAATGGTTATAGTAAGACCATGCAGATGCCTCTACGACGAGCTCTACTTGTTATTCTTTCTTTAAGTATATTCCGTGAGGTGTTTTTTTTTTCAGATAAACATACCAAATGTGTTAAGTTTTATGCCGGACTGACTAATCTAACTAGAAGAGAAAAGTTCCTCGCAGAATGTTTTGTAGTCGTAGGCTCCCGGAATCTCTCGGCCCTTGTCGTCGACGTACGGACGCATCCGCTCAATGCAATACTCGGCCTGCTCCTTGGTGAGAGACTGGAAGGATATAGAAAGAAAAGAAAAATAGTTGAGAAATTAATTCAAGGAGGGGCAAAAAACCGTACCACAATCGTGAACGCTAAGGCTCCACTCAACTTCATACGAGCTACCAATTGAAATTTACGCATCAAGAAGAAATAACATCGCAAACGGGAAAAAACATTACCTGGTAGAGTTCAGCCTCAGTAACATAAGGACGTTTGCCTCCTTCAGTGAGCGCCTTGAAGGCATTGATGACTTCCTGGCTGGAACCAACATTTTCCGTCTCACGGCTGATCATGAATGACATGTACTCTCCCATTGATACCACACCGTCACTACAAAGATACAGAACAACAACTTCTGTCAGCATTGTGTACAATAGACGTTAGGGGCCACATCAGCGTTACGAGACGGGCTTTAAGAAAGCTCTTCCATTTCGGTTAAGTTTTATAAACAAATGAAAACTTTCATTATGCTGTACAAAATGATGTTAACGTTTTTGTTAGAGGTCTCGGCTCGTCACGCAGTTTTTCCTGTAGGGCGCGTGGCGAGCACAAAGAACGATGCTGTGATTAGCACACGGTTCGCCAGTGTGCTTAATAAGGAGACAATTTTTCATCTTCATCACGAGAGTACACATTGCTCCTTCAAGGTGTCACTCCCACCTACCCGTTTGGATCCACAGTCCTGAGGATGGCCTGAAATTCTGGATCTTCCTCGCCCTCCTCCACTATAGACAGATCGTAACCGAGGGAACGCAGGCAGGACTTGAATTCCTGATGATCCAGGTAACCAGTCTTGTCCTTGTCAAAGTGCCTGGAAAAATAAAGGTATTTCAAACTGAACGTTCTATAGCCTATTTAACAGGCGCACACTTGGATATTACGTGCAAACAAGGGTGGACTGGAATTCTAAGGGTAGAAAAGGACATGGAAGTCCCATGCAAACACGGACGCGTATTTTCAAGGCCTACCTGCAGGTCCTATAGAGAGGAGGGATTAAAGCAAATTGATTCAGAATGGAGCGAGATGGAAAGAACAGGAAAACGGAAAAAAAACATTTGGTAGAGTTCACTACCAAACTATTATTTTTTTTTTACCGTTGGTGTTTTGTACAGGTGACAAAACTCTTACTTGAACATGATGGTGAATTCTTTGAGGGTCTCTTCGGACACACCAGTAGTATTGCGAGCCTGAATTTGCTGTTCCAGGTTGTGTTTCATGCGCATGGCCAGTTGATCCAGTTGGTCCCACTGTTGGGCAAGATCCACTGTGCTGTGTTCTGTGTATCTATATCAACAACAGATCACATGTGAATGACGCATTGTCAAAACAGTCCGCGTCCGGTTATGTGAGCCATCAGGCTGGAGCTTATCCCAGCTTATGCAGCATGAAGCGGCTAGGAGTATTTCTACTTTCCCCGAGTAGGATGATGCAGTCCATCGCAGGGTTAAGGGAGCTCAGTCATAATACTTTAAGCTATTTTGGCCACGTAAAATATTACTCTTAAAGGGAAGGAAACTTGAAAATAATAGTTTACTAAGATAGAAAAACACCAAAGAGAGAACAATACACCATAAAGGAAAAAGGGCGGTTAAGGATGGAGAATATTGACACGGATTAGAAACGACGAACTTGAAAGACTTTGGCTAAACTTTTCAAGATACGCTAGCCGCGACGTAGCTACTCCGTTAAGCGACTCAGAGTATTTCAACTCCCCCCCTGGATGGGATGCTGGTCCATCGCTGGGTTAAATGCATGTGTACTATAACCACAAATCAAAGGGTGATGATCGTGTCGTGGAATAAGTAAATAGGTGCATCTTAAAAACAATAACACGAGCTAAGAACCCCTAACAAGAACTCACTTGTTGTCCAGGATGAGGGCCTCTTCCATTTGAGCGCCAAGATCTTCAATGATCCTTAGGTCCTCTTTTCTGTCAGCTATCTCAGCACTCTTCTTCTTGACCTCTGCTAACTGATCTTCAAGGTCTCCCTGTCCGTCAACCATTGCCACCCTAATGAAAAATTCGTACAGTACTTAAGACGAAATTCAATAGGAAATCGAGCAATTTAAGTTTTAAGCTGTCAATAGTTGCCCGAAATAACACTAAAAACAATTTCTCATGTAAACTCGAGAAAATAACTTTCAAAGCTCAGAGAAATTGTGCAAACGTATGTAAAATGTTATCATCAGTTTCACTTCACCAATACTTATGAGTTTCAAAATTTGTTTTCGAAATTGTCGTTGAAAGAAATGATATCTTTTGAGAATAGATTAAAAACAGTCACACAAAAGTTTGTCATACAGTGTAACTAATATCGGTAAAAAGGTTTTGTCCACTTATTACTCGAACTTCTGGTGGATTCCTACTACTAAGACTCTTTTGCAGTGAGATACGCCAAGCCATGATTTTGATAAGTAATCTTTACTTATGACCTATTTTTAGCAAGGAATTTGTGTCTGTCTCACCTTGTGTCCGAAAGCCAGGCATGGAAGGAGTTCGCTGCTTGTGCAAACTCTTGTCTTAGGTTGTCGTTGAATTCTTGACGCTGAGCTTCCTTGCGCAGATCATCCTCACGCTCCTAAAAAAAGTAGAAATTTGATCCAGTTGGGCATGAAGTAAAGTGTTCGTCTGCGTGACACAGGGAAATGAGACATCTTTAGCAGCTGAACCTGATTCGTCATTTTAAACGAAAAACCATTCTAAATATTAGCAGCGCTTTTCTATCCGTTTAGCGTCACATTAAAACAATTGAAAAGCTGCTCTGCCAAGATGAGAAAATACATTGTGGCCACTAAGGAGAAAAACCAATCAATTTATGTTCACTCGCAAGAACAATAGATGTTAAAATTAAGAACAGAATTTAACGAATTGTCACACAATTTACAGACCTCGATAATCTTCTGCAGATTTTCCCAGGTATCTTCCAACGCCTCCATAGTGAACCAGGTGTACCTAACACAAATAAAAACGCTTGATCAGCTCAAGTTTAAATATGTATGCCTTACAGAACCATGCACAGTATAAAACAGTTTGCTTCACTTTATTTTAGATCATAACATTGTGCGTGTCGTCCTCTTTGCTCCTTCTGAACCAGAATACTTTTAGATATCGACATAAAAGAGAAGAGGGCTGCCTATGTTTTTGATCGTCGTTAACTTTGTTTCATTGAAGTTAGCGTGTTTATCTTCTACTGCTGCACCGTAAGTTAGCGGAAAGCCGATACCTCTCTGATAATGATAGTTTGGAACTGGACGCACGAAGACAGTACGGTGTATTGTGTCCGACATCAACTGTACGTTACTTGCAAGTCGCAGGTGAAACAGACAATAATTACCTTGACCATTCAAGGTTTGCCTTTTGGTGCACTTACGGGTTTATAGAGACATTGTAGCTCTTGATTTGTCGATCAAGCTTCCTAAGCATCATGATATCATCTTCAGCTTGGTCCAGAGAAGCACGGAACTGCGTGTGTCCATCTTGCAAGGCCTGAGGTGATAACATAACGATGTAGAAGAATTATACTTGCACCCTTAAAATATCACGGGCTTAACATGTTAGGGAGAGGGCCAGGGGCGAGAATGACCTGTTACTTTAATCCCGCTACAACTGACTTGAGCCCGCAGTCTTTGTGACGGGTTTCTTAGTAACGTTACACCTCTCACTACGACAACCTGACGTCAAAACATTTGGCCTGGTGAAATTTTCTGTTTAGTTCAGGCAATTATGTTGGGATATGCAAAGTGACATGGTTGTGTTACTGATCATATCGAGTCTTAAATACAAGACAACTCACAATGTCTTAAATAGGTCTGTTTACATGGGCTGTACAACTTACACGAATTTCCTCAACAGAGTTGCAGCGGACTGGATCGGTGAGGTCTTCCTCAGCATTTTCAAACCAGCTGTTAAAAGCCGAAGCCTTCTTGGCGAACAACAGGAACAAGTCCTCCACCTTGAATACAAAAGATAACGAAGACTGTGAGCGAAAAACAAAAAACGACGACGACAACAACAGCTTCAAAACAATAGCATCAAATCTCTGTTTCGAACTGAAATCACAAGACAGCCGTCAAGCTAGGAAACAATCACCTTCTTGTACTGATCCTGTGCGTGTTGTAGTCGTTCTTTACGAGTCCTAGAGTCTTCCAACAGTTGCTCCCACCTAGACACAGTAACAAGAGAGGAATTTCATCTGTTAAAATGTGATGCACTTGACATGGTTGATCAGGGCTGATCTGAGTGGTCACTGACTTCCTAATAAGGACATTACACCACAATGATCTCGTAAATGATTGGTCAGAGGAGTTGCTCACCTCCTAATAAGGTCATCATGACGTTTAATGATGGCGGGTGACTGCTCGTGTTGAGACTGGACAAGTTCATCCTTCAGCACTGTCACACGCGCGATTCCTTCATTCTCAAAAGCCTGAAGACCCGAGTCGAAGGTTTCCTAACAGACGAAACAAGGCACAAAGGAGTTGTCAGGTATGATCAATACGTGATCTCGTCTACTTTCTCAGCCCCCCCCCCCCCCCCCCCCCCCACAAAGACAATATCAGTAACGCAAGGCAGTGTCACGTCTCCTTACCCTTTCAAAGTCCTCGCCCAAGGACATGATAACTTGAATCTGCTGGCCAATAAAGCTAGTTCAAAGTATCATATTCTTCACAATCTTCAACGTATCGTATTTTTACCTGTTTGGTGAAAAGTGTCTGCACTGAAGATAAATCTCGTCCCAGGTCATCAGATCGAGCGATTCCTTCTTTGTCACCTAAAAAGACCAAGATATGAAGAACGCTTGAGCCTTGAGAATTAATGATTCTTTTAAACGTAAGGATAGAAGGCTGAAGAAATAAAACGTCCTAAGAACACTGCTAAAAGTCGTGTGAATTTAAGGCACAAACTGCATTTTAAGGAAATGCAACAAAAACGCTTAAAGTAACAGAGTAATTTACACTTGAGTGTCGAAGAGTAATTGATTTGAATGAGTTTTCATCACGATGCTACACGGCTGGTTTAAAAAACACGCGCCACTTTTTCATCTAATTTAAATCCAAACCAATCGCAACTGGCCGTCACAACGCGTTCGCACATGTTTTCCCGCGCTTCGCGTAAGCTGCATAAATTTACTACGAGTTTTGATAGGTTCGTTGGATTGTATGCGTTCTTCGTGATTGGCTAGTGTGATGAGGTTTTGGTTTCACGTCACTAAACTTAAAAAACGCTCTAACAAGGTTGTACTTACCAATCCAAGATTCCACCACATCAGCCTTCCAGTTGAACTGCAAGAACGCCGAGTTGTCATTCAGCTTGGACTTTCGATAGGATGCCATCCTTTCCAACTCCTGCAGTTTGCTCTATAACAAAAAATCATCAATGCCCACAAATTAGAGAGTCATTCATGGCTACAGCAGAAAGGGTTTACGCCGCCACGCGTTAAGGGTGTTACGTAACATCCCAAATTAAGATTTCAGAAACCATTCTCTTTCAAAACGCGGTTACCTTGATGGACGAAATCCTGTGTTCAATCAGTTCAGATTGGTGATTTCCCTGCGGAAAAATATATGTTTGGTTTAAATTCTGGTGTTTGATTATGAAGAGAAATACACTGCATTTGATAATCACGGTTTTTCTTCTGAAAGAAGGAAATAACAAGCAATAGTAACACTACAGTCTCGTTTATACAGTGCAGGAAAATTCACCTTTTCAATCAGCTTGTTTCCAGCATCTTCAATGTCCTGCACTCTCTCCCTATGAACCTCCAGATCTGTTTCAAACGCTTCATGCTTCTTTAGAAGACCCTAATAAAATAGAAACTTTGACTTAGTGAGCAGGCCACTTTTGTTTTGAAGGAGACCAAGGGCTCTATTTACTCTACTCTGTAGAACAAAAAGCAGCTGGAAGTTGTAAGGCACGCCACAAATCGCATGGGACAGCTGTCTCACCTGAACTGCTGCTAGCGTGTCGCCATAGTCATCGCTTCCAACAAGAGTATTCTTCTCATTGATCCAAGATTCCTCTTCACCGACATTAGCACTAAACTGCTGGTAGGCAAGAGACTCGTCCAGTTTATGCTGCCTGCAAAATAAAAACCAATCAACAGTTGGCAAATGGGTTTGATAGGTTGCTATTGGCCCGAACACACTATAAATTTTCAAAGTGTCCAGTAGCTACACGAGCAATATCGCTCTCACACACCTCTGTTCTGCAAGGTTCTTGAGCTCATCCCAGTTTTCCTGCAGTTGGTCACACCGAGCCTTGATTTCATCCGAGCTGCTATGTCCCTCGTCGATAAATTTACGGCCACACAACAACACAGCCTAAAAGAAAGGTCAAGAAAAGATGTGATTGTGAATGCTAACTCTCTGCACATTGATGAAATATCTGTAGCCATGCTGTAATGAGAAGTCAGACGTCTTGTCTTCCTACCTGGATTCTTGCCTCATGAGTGTTCAGTTCAGCTTCCAATCGCTGATGTTTCTTACGTAAGTTCTGCACTCCAGTCAAATCTTTGCCGTAGTCTTCAGAGCTGGTCAACAGTTTTTTCTCTCTGATCAAATATAAAAAAAACAAAACTTAGCTTATGTCAATAGAAATGCTGGCCGGTATTCTTAAAACCTACTATGCTACTCACTTGATCCAGGATTCCTCGTCATCTACATCCCGGTAGAACTGGTGCAGAGCATTGGACTCATCCAATTTCTTGTGGCGATCTGATGCCATGTCCTTCACCCTGAATTTTGAGAAAATTTTGAGCTTAACTGTCTCCTTCTCAAAGTTCCAATAATGTTTATTGTTCGGTCAATATACTGATGTAAATAATTATACAGGGGTTTCAATAAGGTTTTCAACAGGAGGGTATCAGGATACGACATCCTATTCTTAGAAGGTGGCTCTTAAGAAACCCCTATATAATGAATCGAAGATGGAAACCCCTTTCCTCGTGAGTTTAGGATACTGACAAGTACTGTAAGATCTTGGATGCACAAAATGCTGCACTGTGGAATAAGAGCATTAAGAAAGCTAATAAGACCAAGCGGGCAAACTCACTTGTCGTAGCGATCAGCAATTTGACGAGACTTATCCTGCAAAGAGTCCGCATCAAAATGGCCAACTTCGGCAAAGTGTTGAGTTTGAGCTTGCAGATCTGTAATCCGATCCTAAACGAAAAAATCATAAAATGTGATGAGACATTACACCTTCACGGATCCACACTACAGAACGGAGAGTTGCAACAATAAAAGTCCTGACGAGAAAACAAACCTCGTGAGCGGCAATGTCTGCTTCCACAAGCTGGTGCTTCTTGATGAGATTCTGCACACTGGCCAGGTCGCGACCATAATCATCATGAGACAGAGACGCTTCAACCTAAAACAGATCATGCAGACAGAGCTTGTGAACATACCTCCGACAAGGAAGCTCTCCCTATCCACAACTTTCGTAACAAACAAAGCACAACAATAACTTTGCAATCTTGAGTCGCCCTTTCTAGGATTAAAACAATGGTAAAATGTCCCTTTCTAACCCACATGATGAAAACTACACCCAAATCTTCATCACCGAGAAAACCAAAGCGCCAACAAATACAATCACTTAAGGGTAAACAATTCATTCTAAGCAACAGACAGTTTGACTCCCTTACCTCTCCAAGCCAGAAATCTAATTCCTTGACGTTAGTGTTGAACTGTTGTTGTTGATTAGATTCCTTCAGATGCTGGCTCTTCTCACTTGACTTCTGTACCAGATACTCCCATTGCTGCTGAAGTTTGGTGATCCTTTCCTTCACAATCTCCTCACTTCCTGCACACTTGCGCTGTTCAATCAGGCCTGTTTATGACATTGTACAATGTAAGGCATGTAGTCTCGCTTACCATTATGGTGACCATGCATTAGGAGTTAGGTCACATGGAGCGCATCATGTCACGTACATTTTCATGTTGAACAGAGGACGTTACTCGTCATGTATTACAAGATTTCTTAATTTTTTTATGACTCAAGGTCTCCTCTTTGCAATATATCTGTACTATTTAGCATTTTCTCGGTTTTAAACTGTCAAAATAGACAACAAAATCTTTCCTCGGACCTCTTATAATATACGTGTCTCTCCAAATACAACACAATGACGTTTGAAATATCATTCCTCCTCAAGATAATAGTAACTTCCTTTTTTATCTGTTTAGTCCTAACTTAACCTATGTTATATTGGTTACCCACCTTCTGCCAAGTTAATTGTCTCCAGAACTCTTTCCTGATTGGCTGAAACTTCTGCTTCAAATGCTTGATGCTTCTGGAACTTAGACTGATCAAACATAACCAGTAAGCACGACAATTACATGTACTTGGTTGAAAAAAAAATTCCATAACTCACTAAGTTCTAAATATAGAGAATTGGATACCTGCAGGTTGGTTGGATCCTTGTAAGATTCATCAAGAACAGTCTGGAGTTTTTCACTGACCCATGCCTCAATGTCTTCAGCATCACGGCTGAACTGTTGAATGGTTTTTGATTCACCCAGCTTAGAGCGACGTTCAACAAGGGCTGCCTTCAGGGTAGCCCACCTATGAGACACAAACAGATACATATACGACTTGGCTTGGTTGTTTAAAAGTTGGAAGATGATACACAATGGATAATTCATTAACCAGCAGACAGCAGCAGCATAGTTCGTTTTGTTAACATGTACATGTATCCCGTGGATAACGATTTATTTTGTGGATGGCGTAGACTGGAAAACAGTCCCATTTTTTGCGAATCCAAACAACGCGGGAAGTATTCGAATGAAACGTCTGGAGAGAGTGTACAAATGGCAAGGAAGGTTGGGGAGAAATGCAAAACGGGTATGTAAGGCTTAAGCGCTTCGCACGTGAGGATTGCGCATACGGCACTTCGCGTGTTTCGAAAAGGGAAAAACGATTGTTTTCCAGCGTACGGATGGCGTTAAATCCAGTTTTAAACGACTGGGACCAAAACGATAACGCACAAACGTACACTGATTAGAGCACTGCAAACGATGATTAAAATGAAAAAGAGAATCGTCATAAACTCCACAAAGAGAGGAGTGGTCTTGGCAATTCTCTGGAGTATACTTCCAAATACTCGCGTACAGTAATCTCTTTACCTGGCCAACACTGCATGAATCCTCTCAGCAATAGCTGGGGAATCATAATGATTGTTGTCAATCAACCTGTCTGCATTGTCCTTCAGCGCATTGATCTTGACATCTTGCACAGCCAGTGTCTTGGTGAAGTCCTCGTGTTTCTTGATCAGGGCCTCTGCACCCTCGGCAGCCTCTCCTACATCTTCGCTCTGAATGATAGCCTCGCGGGTTGCCATCCACTGCTC
>OMLO01002601.1_pt1 | contig 14674 bp, 5 predicted proteins | sample 1674811 | NCBI WGS metagenome assembly OMLO01 (sample SAMN06265003, study PRJEB25207) | coral metagenome | isolation source: Coral host | place: Mexico:La Bocana,Puerto Morelos, Mexico | collected 2008-11-13
TATTATTATTATTATTATTATTATTATTATTATTAATATTTCTATTATTCTTCTTATTATTATTATATGTTCTAATGCAGATCTGTTTAAAATGCTCCAATTTTATTATTTATAACACCTACGTAAGGAAAAATAGTCATCTAGTCTTAAAACACTACAGTTTAAAGAAAGTTACTTACCTACTTACTTGAGCGGCATGCCCTCGGAACCAACATTTGAAACAGGCAATGTACAAGTCAACAATTAATTTTTAACTGATAGTCCTTAAGACAAAGACACCCAAGTCTAAGGTGGGTGTGAACATTAGATGCACGCTTTCAAGAAGAATGGTTGTTTGCTCTACAATGAGCGGCATTTAAGATGCCGAGAAACTTCACTGTTAAATGCTATTTTCTTTTCTGGAGGGAATACTTCTGCCCTTTGCCTGTAGATCACGTCACCTACACACAACATTGAGATGCAAATGAAGTAGAATAAGAGGTTAAATATTCAATAACACCATTTTCAAAAAGTATCAACTAATTCCATTGCCCATTGCAAGTACTGTTAATATAATACAGATATTTATAGGTTGAACATTAACTTAAATAATTACTGTTAAAATGTTATGTAGCACTTATATCATTTTTTGTCTTGGAGGGAAGTAATATATTATATTACAGGTAAATGGACATTAGATTTTTGTTGTCAAAATCAGTGTAATGAGCTGAACTTGTGGGGATGTTAATATAAGAAAAATGTTTACACAACTCCAATAACATCACTGATTAATCAACTAAATAAAATATAATAAGATATCAAAAAAACAGAGTCCTGCTTAGCTATGAATCAATCAATCAGGTCATTTTCCAAACATTCTGGGAAAAATCAACTGACCTTGAACAAAATTAACAATGGTAACACACAGATGTTCCCTCAGATTTGTTTTCCTTTGAGGAGGGCCACCATGATACAGTTTACAACAAAAACCCACACGGAATTAATATTTGGGTATTCAACTTCTCAGCTAATCAGGACTGAAGCTTTTGTTGAATTAAATTGAGTAACTGCAAGTTGAAATTATAATTTGAAAAAAAGTCATTAAACTCTTAGTTGTAACCATGTCAGAATTGAAGGTTTAGTTGACTTAAATTTAGTAGCTGCAACTTGAAATTACAATTTAAGAAAAGTCATTAAACTATTTGTTGTGACAATGTAAAAAATGGTAAATGTCAAGTGTGCTTTAAAGCGTGGTGACCAACAAGGCAACCACACACCTTCTATTCCTTTTGCTTTAGGCAACTTGGTGTATTTCTGCTCCCATATGGATGAGATTGTTGTCCATTTCAGTGATAAAGTGTTATACTATAACCAGTTGATCAGTGCTAAGGCTAAAATTGGGTGCCGTGACCTAGCCCTGTTCATTCCTGGTACCCATTCTTACACCTTGGTGGCAGAGAGGAAACTGTTCTGTGACACGATGATCTCAACCAGGGCTGGAACCCAGACTGCTGGATTCCGAGTCCAGCAGAGTGAATATTAGACTTCTATACCTTAGGGCCGGTTCACACTAGCGACGGAAGCGGAGTCGTAAGCGGAGTCGCAATCGGAAGAAAGTTCTGATGTAGTGTGAATCGGCACGACGGAAGCGACAGAAGCGGAAGTTGGCCGTTAGTCAGAGTTCCTCTTAAAAGGGTCTACGCACACTAAGAATAACACTGACTGGCGACTATGAAGGCTTACAATCAGAAAATGGCTAGGAACGTCCTTGAAAACATGTTTATTAATCACCAAGTTAGTTGGCTCTCTAGCTGGACTCCCTGGTAAGAAACAAAACCTAATATGAAATTTTCTTTGTCATTTTGTCAGGAATATACAATCGAAACATCTGTCGTGGCAGCACAGTATCAGGAAATCAGGTTCAATATCACGGTTAGCGGACAAAGAAACAATTCGAGATATAGGGACATCAAAAGTAAGCCCATCAAAACGTATTTTGGTAAAAATGACAAAGAAGATCCAAAGGAAGGCTCACGAAAGCAAGCATTGTGGCCAGTTATTTAAGAAGTTATCAGGGTACAAGGAGCATGAACGACCTCACACAGGAGAGAAATCGTATACATGCAAGCATTGTAAAAAGTGCTTTAGCCGGTCATCACATTGCAAGCGACATGAACGAACTCACACAGGAGAGAAACCGTATACATGCAAGCATTGTAAAAAGTGCTTTAGCCAGTCATCACATTGTGAGCAACATGAACGAATTCACACAGGAGAGAAACCGTATACATGCAAGCATTGTAAAAAGTGCTTTAGCCAGTCATCACATTGCAAGCGACATGAACGAATTCACACAGGAGAGAAGCCGTATACATGCAAGCATTGTAAGAAGTGCTTTAGCCACTTAAAATCCTGCAAGGAACATGAACGAACTCACACAGGTGAGAAGCCGTATACATGCAAGCATTGTAAGAAGTGCTTTAGCCACTTAAAATCCTGCAAGGAACATGAACGAATTCACACAGGAGAGAAGCCGTATACATGCAAGCATTGTAAAAAGTGCTTTAGGCAGTTATCATCCTACAAGGAACACGAACGAACTCACACAGGTGAGAAGCCGTATATATGCAAGCATTGTAAGAAGTGCTTTAGCCACTTAAAATCCTGGAAGGAACATGAACGAATTCACACAGGAGAGAAGCCGTATACATGCAAGCATTGTAAAAAGTGCTTTAGGCAGTCATCATCCTGCAAGGAACATGAACGAACTCACACAGGTAAGAAGCCGTATACATGCAAGCATTGTAAGAAGTGCTTTAACCACGTATCATCTTGCAAGAAACACGAACGAACTCACACTTCTGTGATTGAAGAAAATTCAGGCCAAGTTGAAAGCCTGACCTGCTGGATTTGTCAGGAGGAATTTTGTAGCGAGACAGGTCTTATCCGACATTATGATGATCATATGATGAGATAAAAGCGACGCTTAAATAAGCCTTATAAATGTTGAGCTTTAATCCTCCCTCTTTGTTGTGTTTTGTCCTCGTTTAGTAGGTTCACTGCGTCTTAATTTGGTTTGTTAAAGTTTATAGTGCTTGAGGGAAGTTGATGGGTTTTTGAACGCGCCAAATGGAGCTAAAACTGAATTCAAGTAGATACCCTGTTGTACTTGTCGCAACGTTTTCAGCAATAATAAGGCTGTTATATCAGTATGTTGGACGAGAATGTTAGATTAAATTTTTCTGGAAAAACGTCTTGTAAAGCTGTCTACTTTTTTTTAAAAATTTTCCCACCATTGTTTCTGGCGATCGAATTGGTGATGGCCGCTTTTTGGGATCGTAACGCAACTCTTGAATCTAGACATGACGATCTTAAATAGAGTCTTTGTAGGAGGGGGCTAAGCTGGTAATCGCTCTGGCGGTATTATTTCTTTGTAGCCAGGGTGAATATAATGTTGTCATGAAATATGAGCTTCTCAGTATGCAAGCAGAAATACACAGGCTCTTCATGTGGCTGAAGGTCAGCATTCAAAGGGTTTTATTGTATAGCTTTATAGAAGCCTTTGTGGTTTAATTTATCAGTCCGTGCGAGCTTGCCTTGTCTTAACTTCGTAGTGTCTGCTGAGTTTTGAGAGTTGAGTTGTTAGTTTTGCAACTGAAATGTCATGGTTAGGGACAACTTACTTGAATAATGGTTTTTCGCATGTAATGGAAGTTTAGTTTTTTCCAAGATGAAACTATATTAGTTCGTTTTCACTGAAGAGAAAAAGCAAGACACACTCTCCACACTTATTCAGCAGCATTACTCTGATTATCATGGGGCATCGAGTCTAGCGCACTGTCATTAGGGCTGTCAGGCGTTCAATTATTTGGGGCGCAACACAGTGAATGACGCTTTCTCTTCTCGCACCAAAACTCTTCGCCTTTTCGCTCCGCCGTCTTTTCTTTGTAGCCAGGGTAAAAAATAATGTTTTCATAAAATATGACCTTCTCAGTATGCAAGCAGAAATACACAGGCTCTTCATGTGGCTGAAGGTCAGGTCTTTTCCAAGATGTATCTATATTAGTTCGTTTTCACTGAAGAGAAAAAGCAAGACACACTCTCCATTCTTCATTCAGCAGCATTACTCTGATTATCATGGGGCATCGAGTCTAGAGCACTGTCATTAGGCCTGTCAGGCGTTCAATTATTTGGGGCGCAACACGGTGAATGACGCTTTCTCTTCTCGCACCAAAACTCCTCGCCTTTTCGCTCCGCCGTCATTCCGGGCTAATAATAACTCCCACAAAAATTGAACGCCTGGAAGTTGGTAACTGTCATTGAAATTGGAGCATTGAGTAGAAGGTGCCTCTGAACGTAGAACTTGTCTTACTTCCTGAGGGTGGAGTGGGAGGTGGGGGGGCTCTGCTCTCTGAAAAATTTGGCGGTCAGTCACCTAGCGATCTTGCCAACCAGGCGATTTTGGATTGTATGATGCGGGGAACTCTCTTAAAAAATTGGTGGCCAATCACTACCCGATATTGTCAGTATCCCAACGATTTTGGATAGGGAGAGGGGGTGAAGGTGGGTTACTCTCAGAAAAATTCGGTGGCCAGTCACCCAGCGATACTGTCAGTCACTTGGCGATTTTAGATTGTGTGGTGGGGGTACTCAAATAAATTTTCGTGGTGCATGAGGAAAAAACGGAACTCCTAATTGACCTTAAGCATAAGGAACAATCATACTAAAATATTATTACTTTTGTTTGTTTATTCATAGTTTGCCATTTTTTGCATAATCATTTGCGCATAACCATCATCGTTGTCTCTAGCCTTTAGTAAAAATCGCTTCTCCTCTCGTTTTGGATAATAACATTTGAGGCATTATTTCGTACTAGTTTGCATTATCAGATTTAGCTTTGAATATTCGCTCTAATCTAGGATGTTACCTTTCGCTTTATTGTAAGCTATTTTGAGAATCGCTTTGTTGGAATTTCAAAAGCTTGGTGAAGTTTTACTTATTGCAATTACAATGATCGTATTTAACATGTTAGTTATTTTAAGACACTAAGAAAATCCAACAGCAGTTAATTAGCCGAAAAACTATCTATTAACTTAAGTATTGGTCTTGTCGTTCTTATAGCATAGAAACTAATAGATTGCTCTTTTAATTCCGAAAGTATTGTGTTATTAAGTTTTAGTACAAACCGCTGTTTGGTTGATTTACCGGTACTTAATTGTTTTGAAAAGGAAAAGGGTTCTGCAGTTATCGTGTTTCTAAAACTGTTCAATTTTGTTAATAGTTCATTTAGTTTCTCGATTACTTTGTTAAATAAGTTCCGCGCCTAACTCACGTCCGCTGTTTACTTCAATAGGAGTAATTAACAACCTGTTGGTTGCTAACACACAGCGTTTGAAGTATGCCGGAATACAGTTGCTGACACATCTAGTTCTTTAATTAATGTTTAGTTACTTGATTTGTAAAAGTGTCTTCGAGCGACAGGAACGGCTAGTTAACTCTTCAGAATTTATATTACCTATTCACTAGTTGAACTGCGTTCGGTACAATCAATCAATCAACTTTCAATCAACTTTATTTAAGAGTCAGGTACGTATTTAGCGCTCTCGCGCTAATTGGGGACACTTGCCAGTTAACAACACACAGTGAGTACATCTCAATTTAGTGTAATATTAGTTGGAAATTTCCCCGATAATTGCAAACATCTTAACAATAAAACTCTGGATGTCGAGTTCGAGTTTATTAGGTTACACTATCCTCAAAGGACCTTATGTTCTGTTATTATAGCTTTTCACATCCTAGTGCTAGTTCACTTGTTATATTCGGTTAACAATAGACGTATGTACAGATCGTATATAAGCAATCGCAATTGCTGTTTTTTTTCTGTTGTTGTTGTTTTTTTGGGGGGGAGGGTGGGGTGGGGGTAGCATTACAAACTAAGTTGGAATAAACTGCTGTTGGAACCAAGTTGACTTTTTGCTGTTGCTGTCCGTCCAGTTCGTGTTAAGATCTCGGTACCCAAGAGTGTAACGGCTCTTCCTTGCAAGCGAGTGCCACGCGTGAGTCTATTTTCCCCTGCAAGTATCGTCCCAGTTGCTTCGTCATTACGCACTCAGTGATTATCTGTTTCCCGTTCGCTCAGATAGCAAAAATCCACCGTTACAGTGGCCAGTCACTCAGCGATTTGGCCAGTTTGGCCCAAGACGCTTTTGCAAGGTCGTGTAATTTCGGCCCAAAATGGCGGATTTTGTGGCGCGAAGATATGCAAATTTTTTTCGAGAGTTAAAAGCAGCCATATTTTACGCACAAGCGCAACGCATAAGTAAAATATTGTTTTCGGGAAAATAATATTCAACTACTGTGTAAGTCTGTGCTATGTTCGTTGTAAAACTAAAATCATTGGAACTTTCCGTGTACTCGAGAGAACTGACAAAATGCTATTACTAGTTTTGGTCTCTCGTTATGATAAAGAAAGACTAGAAGAATAATTAATAATTGTTGGATGAGGATAAACAGAGTATCGCGATTTGTCAGGAGTGAGTAGATAAATTATTTGCCGAAACGAAAGGCAGTAGAGGCAATTAATTAATCTCTGAGAATAGACCATTTTACAGTTGTCTGCTTAGTGACCTGGCCTTTGGATGACAGCGAGGCTAGAGTTGACCTTGTTTTGATACAGACCTCACTGCTTTTGTCATGTAAATGCACCTAGTTAGCATCAGAACAACTTGTTTTACACAACAAAAGCAGCGAGGTCTGTATCAAAACAAGGTCAACTCTAGCCTCTCTGTCTTACAAAGGCCAGGTCACTGAGCAGACAACTGTAAAATGGACTATTCAAGTCTTTTTAAGATACGTCACAGCTCCATTCCAGTCCTTTCTAAGGAGAAAGGTAAGCAAAACGTCGGCAAATTTGAAATTTATTTTCCCAAGAATGGTTAAGGTTCGAAAAGATTAACATGGATTAGAAATAACCAATTTTGTGCTAAACTTTAATGAGTAAGTCGAATTGAGAACGCATCTTCATTCATTTCACTTTATCCAAGGCAGCATTTCACTTATCATTTAAACTTGTCAAGATTTGCAAACTGTCTTAGCTCTTTTAATTAATTAATCCTCAATAGGGTAGATTTTTTTCATTTATTTGACGAGCTGTTAGCATAGGACCGGTAGTCTCTGAGATATACCTAAGAGACAGGAATACGGACGCAATTTTCATTCCATAACCTGTGAAGAGAGGAAAGGGAACTTTTGTGGGTTTAGCGAGTAATCGCATGACTGTATACCTTTTGGCCTTTACTCTCTCTTCTGTTTTCAATTTGTCAGTGCTCCAAACAATTCCTATTCTAATTTAGCACTTGTTTGCAGTAAATACTCTAAAAGCTTTTATAATCCTCCTGTTCAAGAGAATTTATGCTTTTACACTGAGCGCTTTTATCCATTGTGACGCAACAGAGGGAGTATCTGCGCGTGCAGTTATCATCCCGCAATCAGATGGAAGCGCGCGTGAGTAGTTTGTTTGCGTTATGATTGGCTCCGTTGGTTCGTGAAAAAGATATAATAGCGAGACTGAGCAAAGACATTGCGTCAATCGAAAGAAGAAAACTCCATTCGCTACAGTTTCCTGCCAAACCTTACCCTCGGAAAAAAGGAAAGTCGTTTTATTTGTGATAATTGAAATGAAGTGTGTTTTGAACCTTAAGCGTTGTAACAATTTTTAAATCTGGATTCGCTGAAGCTCTATGAATTCTCCCACGACCGATTTCCCGTCTTTCATATAAGCGCCCATCTATAAATCCCCATTCACCTCCTTAGAATTGCGGACCCGGAAAAGGAGTATGTGAAGAAAAAAAACTACTTAAAAAATCCTTGAAAGAGAAATTCACTAACTGAAATCTTATAGTAACTAGTCTCATTTCATTTTAAGACTTCAGACGAAAATGCTCCTGGTCACTGGCAATGAAACATTTTCCAGAGTTAAGAGACAATACGTGTTTATTTTGTCACTTTTTGACTGAAAAACGTATTGTCATGTATCATTTATACAATAATTATTAGAATATTGCTGCAATATATATCTACGGTACCCTTATCTTTGTATTGCAAGAGTGGTCTTGATGGTAGGACAAGTATATACATATGAAATAGTAAGAACATGAAACCACTCTTTTGACACTAGAAAATGAAGGGAAAGCGCCTTTATTCTCAAGGTTGTTTTTAGATCACATTGCAGAGAGATTACAGCTTTTCTTTGCCTAGCTGTGGCAGATTCTCCTAGTTAATGTCGGCAAATATTTCTTCGTAAGGGGCATGCTTTGATTCGTGTTTTGATTCCTGATAGTCCGCCATCTTGAACTTGGAATTTTTAAAAAGTCCGCAAAAATCCGGTAGTGCCAGATCCCCGCGCAGTATGAAATCGTGCAATGCTCCTCGCTATTCTCGGAGTCGCCGACGGACTGGGCGCTAGTGTAATTACTGTAATGGCGGCCTGTGAGTGATTGTTGTGATAGTGGTTTTCGCTGGTTTATGAAGGTAAGACAGTCTATAAGAATCCTTTTTGATATCAAACAAAGTTATAGATTACAAAGTCACTACCTTTCATCTCAAAGAATGAAAACTAGTGTTTTATAATGTAGAATACAGTAGATGGTAGTTCGTGTTTGAAGGTGGACATTCTGATGCAATCTGTTTTCGTTTTTCCCTGATGATTTAGGGTAGTAAAACTAGGCGTTTTGAAAAGCATAGAAGTACGATAATACATACATCGATCGTCCTTCGTATTGGTTTTGAATTGGTTGTAATCGCCTGTACTCATTTGTCACGTTGCATTGACAAGAATATAAGCTGAAATTATTACCAGTGTTTACAGTATAGTGGTACCGGTAACCAAAATACCACTATCACTGGCACATAGTAAGCTAATCTGGTGGAAGGTTGGTGGGCTGGTATTTGATACAAATGATTAATCTTGATTGATCTGCTCAATGGCCATGCTTTACCCAGCATATTATAAGCAGAGGTAAAGGGGACATAACCCCTCATTTACCCCTAGATTTAATATAATAACATATAGGAAGCACACTATCAGGTATACTGGGCCTAAGTTTTGGAATCTTTAATACCAAGGAATATTTGAAATTCATCAACACTGCTAGCTTTTAAAAAAACATTCGCAAACTTGACTTGGATATTTTGACTAACAGCTGTGGTAGTAATTGCACTCTATGTGCTTCTTAATTTTTTTACATGTACATACTTTTTAATCATTATTCTTATATTGTAAATATAAATTTAATTTGTATTTAATCTTTTATGTTTAAGTGTCCCCATTTAGTGTTTTTTCTTGTTGTTTTAACACGAAAACTTGCAAACATTATTAAAAAACTACTTACAAGACAAAACAAGATTCCAAATTATGCTGATCTCAGTATTTAAAATGTTCACATTTTATTACTTATAAACATCTACATAAGGAAAAGTAGTCATCTAGCCTTAAAACTGCTACCTCCTGCCTGAATTTTAAAGAAAGTTACTTGCCTACTTACTTGAGCGACATGCCTTTGGCAAAACAAAAATGTTTCACTGATGTAGAGACAATACCAACACTTGCAATAGGCAACGTACAAGTCAACAATTAATTTTTAACCGATAATCCTTAAGACAAAGACACCTAAGTCTAAGGTGGATGTGATCATTGGATGCCTGTTCTGAAGAAGAATGGTTGTTTGCTCTACAATGAGCAACGTTTAAGATGCTGAGAAACTTAACTGTTAAATGCCATTTTCTTGTCTGTAGTGAATACGTCCGCCCTTTTCCTGTAGATCACATCACCTACACAAAACATTGAGGTACAAATGAAGTAGAATAAGAGGTTAAATATTCAATAACACCATTTTCTAAAAGTATCCTAACTAATTTCATTGCCCATTGCAAGTACCGTTAATATAATACAGATATTTATGGGTTAAACATTAACTTAAATAATTACTGTTAAAATGTTATGTAGCACTTGATATCATTATTTGTCTTTTAGGGAAGTAATATTGCCGGTAAATGAAGATTAGATTTTTGTTGTCAAAATCAGTGCAGAGAGCTGAACTTGTGGGGATGTTAACTCCAATAACATCACTGATTAATCAACTAGTAAATATAGTATAATAAAATATCAAAGAAACAGAGTCCTGGTTAGCTTTTAGCTGTCAGTGTGCACACTCTATGAATCAACCAATCAGGCCACTTTCCACACATTCTGGGAAAAATCAACTGACCTTAAACACAATTAACAATGGTAACACACAGATGTTCCCTCAGATTTGTTTTCCTTTGAGGAGGGCCACCATGATACAGGTTACAAAAAAACCCGTGTACATAGAATTAATATTTGGCTGTTCAACTTCTTAGCTAATCAGGACACAAATAAAATAATAATGTATAGATAAATTGAAGCTTTAGTTGACTTAAATTTAGTAACTGCAAGTTGAAATTATAATTTTAAAAAAAAGTCATTATTTAAACTATTTGTTGTGACCATGTAAAAAATGGTAAATGTCAAAAGTGCTCTATGGTATAACCAGTTGTTCAGTACTAAGGCTAAAATTGGTTGCTGGGACCTACATCTAGCCCTGTTGATTCCTGGTACCCATTTTTACACCTGAGTGACAGAGACCAAACTGTTCTGTTACACAATGATCTCAACCAGGGCTGGAACCCAGACTGCTGGATCCCAAGTCCAGCACAGTGGACATTAGACCCCCATACGTTACTGTTGAGAGAAAATTAGTGGAGTAAACTTGTGCAAAATATTGCAAAATGACAATAGAAAAGCCATAAATATTCTACAAAGAACAAATATAAAATATAAATAATTTGAATAGGGTATTAGGCCTTTGGTTCTTAAATCTTGTGTAGTATCTTTAAAACGAGGTATTATGAGTGTAATAATATCAGTCTTTTCAATTATGGAGGTGCTTAGCCTTTATTTACCCATCGCTTTAATACATAGAGAACTCAACCTTACTTAGTGCAAACGTGTTGATAGGCATATGTACAAAAGCATTCCTCCATCGCAAGTCGCGAAACCCTAAACTGAACATCGGGTCAGTACTTGCCTTGAAGAAGCCATGATTCATGTGTTTCTCTAAAACGAAGACTTCTAAAGCGAAGACCCTAAGATCCTAAGACCCTGAGACCCTAAAAACTCTAAAACGAAGACCCCCTAATTTTCTAAGCATTTTTTACCTTTAGTGAAGTTTTGCTCCTTTATCCTGTCAATAACGCAATAACAACAAAAAACCGCATTGAGATTTTAACCGCCATCTTGAGCTGATCAACCAAGCTCTCACACTTTGGCCGGAAGTGGCGTTCACAGTATGAAACCTACATTTGGTGCTAAAATACAGGCCCGGGTTGTTGGAAAGGTGGATAGGATGGTTTATTTTGTTTACACTTATCCGGTGGATAGCGATTTATCCACTGGATAGCGATTTATCCGGTGAATAGCGTTATCCAGCCTTTGAATAACTGGGGCCAGATATATTGTTATATACCGGTACTCAAACCCGGCTTATTTTGGGAGAACCTTGAAAGGACACGTCATTGAAGTATGGAAATCTTTCAATTATACAGTTTTTCTAATGCAGTAATATTTTGTGGTTGTTGTTGATAAAACGTACACAGAAAAGATCCAGAATCGACGAACCACTTGCCAAACTATGCCGCTCTCTGCGCTCTTTCTTCCTCCACATGATTGACAGAAGGAAGCAAATCGGTAGGTAGCCTAACTTCCGGCCAAGTGTGGGAGCCTGGTTACTCAGCTCAAGATGGCGGATAAAACATCGACACCAATAACAAAATTGGCTGGATAAAGAAGGAGCAAAACTTTACCAGGGAAAAAAACTTTTTTAGGTAAAAATTGCCTACAAAATTAGGAGGTCTTCGTTTTAGAGTTTTTGGGGTCTTAGGGTCTTAGGGTCTTAGGGTCTTCGTTTTAGAGACATCCCATCCCATGCCTACTAGCTTTCCAATATCTTCGAGTTCAACAAGAATTTAGATAAGTTTGCGTAAAATTGGCCGTGAGTCAGAGTTCCTCTTAAAAGGGTCGAAGCACACAAAGAATAACACTGGCGACTATGAAAGCTTACAATCAGAAAATGGCTTGGAACGTCCTTGAAAACATGTTTATTAATCAACATGTGAGTGGAGCTTACCTTAGCTGAACTCCCTGGTAAGATGAAAACCTAATATGAAATTTCCTTTGTCATTTCCTCAGGAATATACAATCGAAACACCTATCGTGACAGGACAGTATCAGGAAATCAGGTCCAATATAACGGTTAGCGGACAAAAAAATAACTCGAGATGTAGGGACATCAAGTGTAAGCCAATCGAAACATATTTTAGTGAATATGGCAAAGAATATCCGAAGGAAGGCTCACGAAAGCAAGCATTGTGGCCAGTTATTTGAGAAGTTATCAGCCTACAAGGAGCATGAACAAACTCCCACAGGAAAGAAGCTGTATACATGCAAGCATTGCAGAAAGACCTTTAGCCGGCCTTCACATTGCAAGCGACATGAACGAACTCACACAGGTGAGAAGCCGTATACATGCAAGCATTGTAAAAAGTGCTTTAGCCGGTCATCACATTGCAAGCAACATGAACGAACTCACACAGGTGTAAAACCGTATACATGCAAGCATTGTAAAAAGACCTTTTGCGAATCATCATCCTGCAAGCGACATGAACGAACTCACACAGGAGAGAAGCCGTATAAATGCAAGCATTGTAAAAAGACCTTTAGCATGTCATCATCTTGGAAGCTACATGAACGAACTCACACAGGAGAGAAACCGTATACATGCAAGCATTGTAAAAAGTGTTTTAGCAACTTGGGAAATTGCAAGCGACATGAACGAACACACACAGGAGAGAAGCCCTATACATGCAAGCATTGTCAAAAGTGTTTTAGCAACTTGGGAAATTGCAAGCGACATGAACGAACTCACACGGGAGAGAAGCCGTATACATGCAAGCATTGTAAAAAGTGTTTTAGAAACTTGGGAAATTGCAAGCGACATGAACGAACACACACAGGAGAGAAACCGTATATATGCAAGTATTGTAAAAAGACTTTTAGCGATTCATCATCCTGCAAGAACCATGAACGAACTCACACAGGTGAGAAGCCGTATACATGCAAGCATTGTAAAAAGTGCTTTACCCGGTTATCATATTGCAAGCAACATGAACAAACTCACACAGGAGAGAAACCGTATACAAGCAAACATTGTAAGAACTGCTTTGGCGTGTCATCACATTGCAAGCGACATGAACGAATGCACACAGGAGAGAAGCCATATACATGCAAGTATTGTAAAGAGGGATTTAGCCGGTCATCCGCGTGCAAGCAACATGAAAGAAAACACGCAATAGACAGTTCTTTAAAACGAAAGCAGCCTGGTCAGTACCTAGAACTAAGAACACACCTTTCAGAGCCCACAGCAACTCACGTTAGCAAAGATTCTGGTTTGTTGTCTTCTGTGACTGAAGAAAGCCAAGTTGAAAGCCTGACCTGTTGGATTTGTCAGGGGGAATTTAGTAGCAAGGCAGGTCTCGTCCAACATTACGATGATCATATGAGGAGATAAAAAAGCTTATATAAACCTCAATATTCTTTAAGCTTTAAGCCTTCTCTTTTTGTTTTTTCCTTGTTTAGTAGGTTCACTACGTCTCAATTTGGTGTGAAAGTTTATAGTGCTTAAGGAAAGTTGATGAGCTTTTGGAAGCACCAAATTGTGCTAAAATTGAACAACCATTCTTGAATCTTGTGTAAATGATCTTAAATGTGACGGTCTCCATAGGACGGGACTTAACTGGTAATCGCTCTGACGATCTTATTTCTTTGGAGCCAGGGTGAAACTAATGTTGTTCCCATGATGCAATATGAACTTCTCACTATGCCGGCAGAAATACACAGACTATTGCCGATGTGTATGAATGTCATCATTCAAAGGTTTTTTGTACAGCTTTATAGAGACACGCCTTTGTGGTTTTATTTATCAGTCCGTGCGACATTGCCTCGTGTTAACTTGGTAGTGTTTGCTGAGTTTTGTAACTTAGAGAGTTGAGTTGTTAGTTTTGCAACTGAAATATTATCGTTAGGGGCAACGTGCTGTAACTTAAGGTACTATAACCATTAAAATGGTTATTCCCATGTAGTGGAATTTTAGTTTTTTCCTGGATGTACTGAACTACATTAGTTTTCATTGAAGAGAAAAAACAAGGCCCAATTTCCACCATTACTCTGATTATCATGAGGCATCGAGTCTAGCGCACTGTCACTTAGCCTCTTTCAGGCGTTCAGTAATTTAAGGCGCAGCGCGAAAAACGGCGCTTTCTGTTCTCGCGCCCAAGGCTCTCTCTTGGCTCTCCGCTCAGCCGTCTTTTCGCGCTGTCCCCCACGTAACTAACTGCACACTTGGAAGTGGCTAACTGTCATTAAAATAAGGAAATCGAATACAAGGTGCCTCTAAACGTATTTAACCCAGTTCAGTCCCCTTCATGAAATCCCGGCCTACCAAACTGTTTAGAGCTGAAAAACGTAATAAGCATGCGCGACTTTTGGTTGCGCGCCAGGCTTCAACTTTGAAAAAAGGCGGTAGTTTCCTCGATGGTGGAAACAAAAAATTTACGAACTTTA
>OMLO01002602.1_pt1 | contig 14669 bp, 10 predicted proteins | sample 1674811 | NCBI WGS metagenome assembly OMLO01 (sample SAMN06265003, study PRJEB25207) | coral metagenome | isolation source: Coral host | place: Mexico:La Bocana,Puerto Morelos, Mexico | collected 2008-11-13
CCCAGCAGGATGCAAGCCCAAACCTGCGAAAACCAACGCCCGCAAAAGTGCCTAACGTTGCGTTCTGAGGCCCTAAAAAGGAAGTTGCATAGTATGTGGTGTTTGAGGCGCCGTGAATGGTGCTCAGAAACTAGCATCTGAGATGTAAAAACAAATAAAAAGATCCTCTATTACCTGCAAATGATTTGCAAATGGTCTGCAAATGATGTGTTTGTGTCCAGCAAGTCTTTTAATTAACTTACTGGTGGAAACATTCAAAACGCATAAACATTCCATAATATGTTGAATCATACCGTATTTTATTTCTTTTCAATTTCAAGAATGAATTAACAACACAGGGGGGGGGAATTGACCAACACACATCAAACCATGACCAACATTGTGGGGGGGGATTGAAAACACACGCATCAAAACCATGATCAACCTTTCAACATAATAATAATCATTCAGTCACTTGGGGAAAACGATTGCGCAGTCAATGGGTCAGCCGCTAGACGTAGTAGTAGTCAGCTGTGCACAGTCAACCGTGCGTGCTGCCAGACAGAGTTTTTGGAAAACAAACCGCAGTGTGTCACCAAAAAATGAGGTTGGCTGCTCAAGAAGATTTGCAGGATGCCTGGGGGCTCCTTTGAATTGCAGGATGCCCAGTCAGCGGCTCCTAGTTGCAGGAAGCCACTGGCTCCTTCATACTTTGCAGGATGCCTGTGGCTCCTTCACAACAAACATGTAGTCACACCTGTGTACTTTCTTATTGTGTGATCCCAATGCACATGACCACACTCAACACACACATGCGCAAGACATCCACACACACACAGTAGCAGCGACTCACTCTGTCAAAGCATCTGAATCTAATAGCCAAGCCCACAGACACAAATAAGTGATTGAGAGCACTTGAACCAGTCTAGTCGAAAGTTTGACAATAAGTCATGGTGATGGCCGCCGTGATAGCTCAAAACAACGGCAATTTGCGGCAAAGTTCGAAGGGCTGGTGCAATTTTGTAATGGCAGCAATGGGTGATGCCAAGCCTTTGAAGGACCTTGTTCAAGACACAGCAGATTTGTCGGAGCTGGCTGCTGTGGGCATGCAAGTCATGGTCATGCTTGATGACATAGATGACAAGTTCATTGACAAACCTCACCTCCTGGCTGCTGTGAACATTGAAAGAGCTGAGGTGGACGAACTGTTGCGATTGGCCCGCAAACTCTTGGATGAGTTGCACACTGCGAAGGACACGACTGCTGATGAGGCGAAAACTCGTGGTTGAAACATCAGTACCAGGGTCCTGAGGCTAGGTTCTGGCAGCAATTTTGATTGGATATTTTTTTGTTGGTCTCCTTGGATAGAACTGGGTCAGTTCCGTTGACATTTTTTGAAACTTGTTTGATTTTAGTCAACGTGCTGGTGGTGGGCATGCTAGCGACTTCGAGGCCCTTGCAACATGTTTTCTCCAAACCGGTGAGAGCAACAAATCATTTTTTCAGTGGTGCCCCTTTCAGTGGCCTGGTGTTCATCTCCACAGACTCACTGGTATGTTCCAGACCGTTCATATTATCAGCATGCTTTCCCAAATTTTTTGGTTGACAGTGTCTGGGCATTGAAAAAATGAATCAAATCGCGGCCAGCTAGAATGGTGAAGTAGTATATGCCCAGGAAAAATGGCAGCAGTCTGTGAGTTGTGGAAGTTTTGGCAACTTTTGGATCTGTCAGATTCTAATTTTTAAGTGTTTCTGAGTGCAGGATGCTTTCAGCTCCTTTTTGCAGGATGCCACGCGCTCCTCGATTGCAGGATGCTTCAAGCTCCTTGATTGCAGGATGCTTCACGCTCCTTAGAATTGTAAGGCTTTCTCCTTTGTAAGGGCATGTTGTTCAAATTTCAATCATTTAATAAATTCAGTTCTTGTCATGGCCATTTTCAGATCGAAACCTTTCAGGGTGGCCTTAGTTTTGGATAGATTCCCGTTCTGGACGGGACTACCACCATGGCTGTAGATTTGCCGACAGATTCAGATGGTGAAGTAAGCCTTCCATCCTTGGATGATGATGGGCCTGGGCAGCTGACTGAGTCTGATGCAGTTGCAGTCACCAATTGGCATTGCGGTTGCAAGTTCTTGTGTGTGCCTCATCATTCTGACTTGGAGATTGGCTGTAATGCTTTGAGAGAAACGTTGGGGCGATGCGATCGAGATGAGCGCAGGAAACGAGTGTGGCTTTCTTTGCGGGACATGCGAGTCGTCAAGGGCATGCCCAATTCACAGTACGAAATTCTTGGCAGCCCTGTCTGCAGAAAGATTTGGCAAAAAGCCCACTTGTGTGGATCCAGCACCTTGAAGCAATTGCAAGGCGCAGTGCTGGCAGATGGGCCTCCTCCAGATGGCCGGCAGAAAGGCTTGCGTTGTCGTACTGCTGGCTTGGCCGCTGGACAAGAAGATGTCTCCAAATTCTTTTACCATGCTTGGAGCAATTGGGCAATGCATGTTCCAACGGAAAATGGGGCAGGTTTTGAGATTGAGGCGCCTGCCTGCGCAGCGCCTTTGGACTGTGTTGCCGGAGGTGCTGAGGGTGGTGGTGATAGCCAGGTCTCTGACAAAATGCCGGATTGTTTGGCTGAGCCCGTCTTGGGGCCAGATGCTTGCAAGGTGGACTCCAGACGATACCTTCCCCATCAATCTTGGCAAGAATTCTACGAGATGTATGTGAGTTGGAGCGAGAATCCAGTGCACAAGACAACTTTCAGGAGACACTATCGCAACAGTGATTGGAGTGACAAACTACGCATTGCAGATGCCAGTGAGCACAATAAGTGCACCACCTGTGAGAAGCTGAAGTCTTTGAGGAAAAAAGCAGCTTGTGAAGACCATGTCCGACAAATTCAAAACGCACATAGTTCCCATGTGAAGGCTGTTATGCTGGACAGAAACATGGACACGAGCTGTGAGCAACTGGGGTCAGATTCTGTCCAGATCAATGCCACGCTCCCCCGAGAGCAGGCCTTGTTGAATTGGACCCAGGACGGAATGGACCAAGCTAAATTCCGGGCCCCTCGAAATACTTCAATGGCAAAGGCACTGAGTGATGCTTGGCGGCCACAGGTTCAGGCCAATGGCTTGATCATGGATGGTGTGGGCAAGTTTTTGTTCTTGATGGACCAGGACATTGGTAAAAGCAGTGATTTGCAGTGTACTGTGACCACTCGCGCCTTGGAGGCTTGATTTATAGCTAGCTCAAAATTCCACTGGGCCACGGGTTGTTGCGTCACAATCTTCAATCGACCATTTCCCTGACGTAGGTGGCCTTCACTCGTCTGAAAGAGCGTGGAGTCGAAATGCCGCTGCACTTCCGCTGCGTTTCAGACAATGCAACCGCAGAAACGAAGAACAATGTCTTTCTGAAGCTATTGGCAGTGATGGTGGCTCGGGGACAGGCAAACACTGCAGTGATGTGCCAAGGCAGAGTGGGGCACACCCACAATCGGCAGGACGCGTCTTTCTCCAACGTTGCCTCTGTGCTCAGCCGGGCTAAGGAGCTGCAAGATCCAGATGATTTCATGGACCGGATTCGTTTCCACTTGATGGATTATTCTGTTGAGAAGATCCATGGTGTATTGGATTTCCAGGCATGGCTCCACCCGATTGGCACACGAATCACTGGGATGAACCAAACCCAGGAGGCGACAGCCCATAATCTCGAGGCATGCCACTCCTACAAGCTGGTTCGCCGTGAGTTGTTGCCTGAGAAATGGAAAGGCTTGGTGCACAAGCCAAGCTTCTTGCAGACTGTGCCTGAGAGCCCCCGGGATGTCATTCTCTTCAGCAAGCTTTACATTGCCTCCACGAACCTATCCCAAGAACCTATGCTTTTCGTTCCTTGGGAGCATGTTGCCAAACTGCCGCCCAAGCCACGTCCAGAGCCCATTCCCCGACATCGATTCAGTGACCGCCAAGCAAAGGAATTTCAAAAAACCGCAGAGCTGATGAAGCAATGGGGCTATGAGAAGGCTTGGCAGTACTTAGACCAGTTGGCCGCCTGGCCTCAACGTTTAAATTAGATTGTTGGAATTTGCCCTACCGAAGCCTGGCATCCCTCCTGGGGTTTTTGTGCCGGGCTCACACCGTTGGCCGGGTGTGGGGCCTTAATAGGAGAGAGCTGCCCTGACCAAACGTTTCTACTATTGAGACTTTGGTTGGTAGGCTTTGGGGCCAACCGACTGTGGGGGGCAGTCGATGACACCAGCACGATGGGCTAACGTGGCTGGTGGGGCCGAGGCAGCGCTCTATTAAGCTAAATCGGGAGGCCAATCATTTATCATTACTTCATTATCTTCATTTTTCTTCACTATCTTCATTTTTCTTACTACGTTGATATTGAGGTGAAGGAGAATTCCGTTGGCAAGTCTTCAGCATGGGTCTGCCCTGAAATCGCTTGGCCTTTGGATGCATCTGCGCGAGAGGCAAAGCTGCAGAATTTGGTTGGGCAGTTGGACTTGGGCTTCGCTTTCACAGGGCCATTGGAGATTCAAGTGGTGCGGCAACCCAAACCTGAGAAGCAGAAGTAGAAGCAAGACAAGCCAGATGCAGTGCAAGGTGCGCCACCTGGATCTGCTGCTGTTATGAAAGGGTGCCCGCTTGGGCAGCATGTGCCTGCAGTTGAAGTCCAGCCTGTGCCAGCGGAAGTTAAATCTGGGCGTGGACGAGGAAGAGGCAGAGGCCGTGGAAGGGGCGGTGGTCGTATTGCTACTCTCGCAGGTGGTTTGGATGCTGCTGTTGGGGCATCTGCTGCGCAACCGCCTGGACCTGACCAAGCTGCTGTTCCTGCGGCCGGGCTTCCGGCTGGTGCTTCTGATGCGCCAAAGCCAAAGAAGAGACGAATCATTGTGCCAGAAGGAATGTCTTTGGGTTGCTCTAAGTGCAATCATGACGAGATTGGATGCACCACTTGCCGGCCAAAGGCTGGTTTGAAAAAGAGCAGTGAGAATCCCAACAAATGGATTAAGGCTGATGAACCCTGAGCGGCTTGGAGCAATTCTGAAGTGGTGCGCCCAATGTGTGCTCAGTGAAAAACTAAAACCTAATGCCAGTAACTGTAACTAATTGTTTCAGTGTTTCAGTCAGCAATGGGTTGGCAGACTTCATCTTGCTTCAGATCACTGTCACTGTGACTCACGCATTTGGGTGGCGACTGTGTGATCCTAGAACACCAGCAGCACCCGCAATCTTGAGGGAAAAAGCAATGCCATCAGATAATCAATGGTGCCCACCAACTGTGTTTCATATATTTGTGCACCAAGATGAAAACATTTTTTCGTGATTGTTGGTAGTTTTTTTCTGCGATCGTAGGCGTTCATAAAATCTGTCATTGTGATTATATTATTATCTTGCGGCATTGCCTGGGACTAGTTGGCCTCAGACTGCAAGTGACAGTCAGTCAGCAATGGTACACACAAGACGAGGAAGAAATAATAGTGGGCCAGGTGGCGGTGCCAGGGGATCGTTGAAAACTGTGAAATGACTTGAATCAAAGCCAAGCCAGCTATAGTCCATGTCACACCAAATCTGAATTGATCCAAGCTATCACTGCAGCGACAAGTGTTCCAGGTAGACTCGCCTTTTTAAACATGTCGAGCTCTGTTTCGCCCGAGCAATGCCACCAGGAAATGAGGAGAGCCTTTTTGTCGGCTGGACAACCCTCTCAGACGAATAGAGCGATTGAGATTTTTTCCGATGACACCGTGGATGTGTCAGAGCTCTTCAGTCGGCCAAGACTGGCGCCCAGATGTCCATTCTTCAACCTTGTGGGAGGGAAGTCCTTTGATCTGAAAGATGATGAAGACATTGACTTAGGTACTGTCAATGGCAGAGCGTCTATTTGGCACCACATTGCCCTTTGTCAACCTAAGGTGATGGTGCTGTCCCCGCCTTGCACATTGTATTCTCAATTGATGCATATGTGGGTTCGCAAGCGGATTGGCGAGGAGAGGTACTTGCAACGCCGAGTGCAAGCAGATCGTTTACTGGAATTTGCTTGTCAAGTTGGAATGCACCAACTTCGGACAGGTGGCTACTTTATATTTGAACACCCTGATGGTGCTTCTTCTTGGAATGAAGGGCCCCTTGTGGAGCTTTCGCGGCAAAATGGTGTAATTACAAGCCGGTTTGATGAATGCAGATTTGGCTTGGTCTGCCCTGGGACTGGTCAACCAATCAGAAAAAGGACCCGTCTGCTTCACAATTTGCCACCGCTCGATGAGATTTTTGGCAATGCATTTTGCACCTGTGAGGTGCCTCACAGGCGCATTTGCGGCAGTGAAGCTGGAATAGGACTTTCAGCTTACTGCGAAACATACCCAGACCGCATGGTGGAAGGCATGCTCCAGGGAATTCGCGCTGAAGTGAGTGTTGAGATGGTGGATTAGTGTCCCGAGCTGTAGCGTAGCAAAAGCCTTTTAGCTTTCAGCGTTCGTGCGGGAGGAGCAGCTTGGACAATGACAGTGGCAAAATAAGATGAGAGGAACTGTTGACTGGAAGTTGCTCGTCGGGTGTGTGAAGTGTTTGATTGCAGGAAGCAAACTTGCTCCTTTAAGTGCAGGAAGCTACAAGCTCCTTACTACTGTGCAGGAAGCTTATAGCTCCTTGTTTGTCACTTGTTGGTTGTCATGTTTTGCAGGTAGCTGGATGCACCTCTTACATTTACAAATGCATTGTCACTGTTAGCATTATTGACACTTCAGATACTTGTCTTGAAAAAAAAAACAAAATCTACGGCAATCAATAATTTACGCCGGGCTGGTCTGTACATCGCTACTGGATTGTAAACAGCGGTGATAAAAGTTGAAGCATTGACCATTCCAAGAATGTAGTAGGTCTTTGGCTTCCCATTCCCTTTGAATTTGCCAATCTGCTAAAATTATACTAAACGCTCTCTAAATTCTGCTGCAGCACGCGTCTCAAGAGTTTAGTAACTGCCTTCCCTTTGCCAACCTGACTGGTGGTCAGTGCCTGCGCCTTCTATTTGGCAATTTGCTAGCGCCCCAAGAATTTCTTTAATGGAGTACGCAACCTTCCCAATTTTGGCAACTTATTCTTCTAAGAACTCAATGTCAAGGTGAATACCAGTCTTTCCTTTACTTGAACAGCTTGAAGTAATCAGTGGCAATTCCCTTTCTTTTTGAGAAGGCGCCCCAAGATTAAGCAATTTTTTGGCCTCCAATTTCAAATTAAATGTAGCCAACCTGGACCACTCAATGCCCTGCAGAAACTGTAGTGAACCTATTCCTTTTGTGATTAAGGCCACCTTCCCATTCATTATACAGCCTTTTTGAAAATTTGCAATCAATGATTGTCTCAAGCTTTCCAGCAAGAAAGAAACAAGGGTGTGACTGCTAACTGGTAAGGCCTTACCCTGTTTATATCTGCAACTGTCAGCCAATTTCATGCCTTGGGGTGACAGCTGACTGCTGGCACGCCAAGGTTGGATATGGACCAGTGACTGGAAATTAAAAGGTGCTATAACAGAAAACCGAAATCCTTAAAGGTTGAGGAAAATACGCAAAAATAAACAACAAATTATTAGGGCCAAAGTGGTTTTGCAGCAAAGTCGGCCACAAAATCTGCGCAAAGAACATCGCAGCGTTTCTGGCGAAATGCTGTGATCTCTTTTTGTATGCGTCCTTTTGCTGCGAACTATCATACGCAAAAAATGCACTGGACTTCGCGGGAAAAGTGTGCACACAAGATGACATCGCAGCATTTCTGGCGAAATGCTGTGATCTCGCAAACGCAAAATGTGTCGCCGACTTTGCTGGAAAACCTGACCAAACGAATAATTTCAATAGTAGCGATTTATAGACTGCCCGGTTTTTCCTGTAGTAGTGAGGGACGATAGTTTTTCTCATGTCTCTGGAGACTTCAAAAAACATACACAGTTTCAATCTCATTTTTGGCTTTGTGGAAATTGGCTCAGAAAGTTGAAGAGCACCTACAGACTTAAACTTCAACCTACAAGTCACGTGTTTTTTCGCAAAGAATGGTGAAAACTCACTGCCAAGTTTTGTTTATAGGTTAGTCAGAACAAAAAAAAAGCGGCTGTAGTAGACCATGTCGCGCCGTGCTCTGAACCACTTGGCCAGATCTCTGGTAGAGGTCTTGGCAGAAGATGAGCAGAGGGAGCAGCAGATGCAGGCTACGATGCAGCAAGCTCTGCAAATGCAAGCTTCGCAGCCACCACAACAGCAGCAATTCCTGATGGGGGCGCCTGCGCGACCAATGATGATGATGCAGCAACCAGGCATGATAATGGCCAGTCCATTCATGCATATGCAGCCCCAGCAGCCTGTCCAGTTCCAGCAAACTGCACATGTTGAAGAAGTGGTGCCAAAGGCACCGTCACAAGCTGCTGCTAGTCCGCTCGCTGGGCGTGGGGTGGTAGAGGAAGTTGGAGGCCGTGGTGCTGGGCCTGTGGATAGTCGTGCTGCAGCTGCAGCAGGACACGCTGCTTCTTCTGTTCCCGTTTCTCCAGTTATAGAGGAACCCGAACCTACATCCCCAGCAGGACCTCCGGAATCTAGTGAAGCGATCCTGGCTCCCAGGTATCGGTCTGCAACAGTGGAAGGGTGCTCAGCTAAGTCAGCCCCCCCTGTGCCCAGGGCTTTTACTGTTGCAGCTTCAGAAGGAGAGGGAAGCAGCCGAGTCTCTGAAGGAACGCGTTTCTTGTCGATGATTTTTTTTTAATTTTCCAAATTTCTTATTTCAATTTTTTCGGAACTGTTTGACTCTGAGAGCATATAATGAGGCTCTCCAACACGAGCTACTGCTGAGACTTCAACCGCGCCCAGTGAGACTGAGCGTCGTGACAAGGAGAAGAAGAGGAAAAGAAAGAAGGAGGACAAGTCGAACTCGCCAGACCGCCGTCGCAAATCACGCAGCCGAGGAAGCAAGGGGAAGAAAAGGGCTGAGTGGTTCGCTGAGCGTTATCCAGGCTATGTGCCGCCCAGGCCTCCTGGTCCACCTGGGCCTCCTGGACCTGGATATGGTGGTGGCTACTATGGCGGATATGGTGGAGCAGGCCTCGCTACCTGAGACATAGGACTTGGTTGCTCGGATTTTTTGATGGACTTTTTTTTTGGGTTGGTTTCAAGACTTCTGGTCCGTGCCGCCCCTGGAATCTGAGGTTTGGAGGCGTTTTGCCATGAGATCCTGCGAATTTAGGATTGCTGCTGATACGGAACTGTAAAGCACTGACCGAAATGGACAGGTATAAAAAAATGCTGGCCGGTGAGTTCTGATTCTGCAGTTTGCAGGAAGCTTAAAAGCTCCTAAAAAAAACCTCAGACTTGGCTGTTTGCAGGACGCTATACGCTCCTACTTTGCAGGAGCATCTTGCTCCTTTAATAAAGTCACTTGTCAGTCGCAAGTTGTAAGTACAGTATCTACTTTTTGCAGGAAGCATTCAGTTGCTCCTACTAGTTTGCGGTTTTTGGTTTGTAGGGTATTGAGTCGCCCCTTTTCAACATTCCATTCCATTCATAACAAAGCCTTTTTGGCTTCAAGTCTACTGGGGTAATAGGCACTGCGAGCCATGACAAAGGACGAACTGATTGACCCCAAGTTGGAAGTGGATGCCAAGTCGGAAGTGGACAGCCAAATTCCTGGCACTCCACCCTGCCCCTTTCAAGATTCGCTGGAGTTTGGTGGTGGTAGGAAGCCATTGACTGGTCAAGGTATCACGGACAAAGAAACTCTGAAACAATTGGTTCTGACAACCTTTGACCAAATTTGTGATGAGTTTGGAGGGCCCCAGCAATGGTTGGCTGACAAGTTCGGGGGCCCTGAAGCCAAATTGTTCCGAACAGACTTGTTGAAGCAATTTCCGATGATGGCCAGTGTTGACTATGTGCAGCCTGCTTTGCTTGGAAAACGCGAGAAGGTTTTTGTCCACGTTTCCATGCTGTCCTTTGATGCGGACCGTTCTTCCAAAGGCCTTCCTTACCGCCACACTTGCAGAGAGTTGCTAGAAGAATATTTGTGCAGTGGCTTCTTGACTGAGTCTCAGCCCTTGCTGCTTTGGGCAACACAAGAGGACAAGGCCTTGCCTCAATGTGATTTCGTTGTCCGCTATGTGAAGGGCATGGCGCGCAGTTGCACCTTGCTAGCCACAATCAGCATTCTGAACGACTTGCACATTTGTGCATTGACGCATTTCCCTGCACTGGCCCAATCACTCACGCTCATACATTGCAACTATGAGATGCACGCTGATTTGGCAAGCGTCGCCATAGCCAATGCACATCACAGCAATCGTGGAGCGATCCGGGCACCTCATGACTTAATGACTTGGGTCACCAAATTGCGGTTGCTAGAAACTGGATGTAGCATTGGGCCGACTGCCATCTTGGAGCGTTTCAACAGCACTGCTACTACCAAACGCAAAGTGGTGGGGAATCGCCGTGTCTCAGCTTTAGCCTTGCTGAACAAATCTTGCCATGCCGGCTGTGACAGGATGATCCAGCTCCTGTCGCACGTTGGTCTCAAAGCTGTGTGGTGGTCAGAGGATTCGTTTTGCAACAAGAAGCTGCTACCAGGGTTTACACCACGCACCAACAGGAATGCTTGGAATGCAGCTCTCACTGTGACGGAAGAGTCTTTTTTGAACTGGGTGGAGAGGTTGAACCGCCAGCAAATGGACAAGAAGCCCGCGGCCCGGCGAAGCTTGGACAAAAGTTTGCTGGAAGAGCATGCGCAGTTGACTTCCTTTTGGTGCTGGGCTGTGACAGATGCCGCTGCCAACGCCTTGGATGAGAAAGCTTTGAAAGCATTGCATGAAAAGTTTCTCAACGGAGATGTGGCCCTTTCTTTGGACCTTCAGACTCTTCTGCACGAGCGCAAAAACGATATCAGTTGGAATGATGTGAGACTTGGCGCCTTCAATTTACCTGGTTTTTCTTTTGAATTAAATCAAGTCTTCGCTGGAGTCATTAGCTAAGATTGCTATTCAAGGAAGTGCCTGCGTGAGTTGGAGAAAGCAAAAATCACTTGCACTGACCTAGCTGTGGTCGGTCATGCTCGCACCGAATTGGAAGCTGCCAAATTTGAACAAATGGAGTGGGAGCTGGTGCAGCAAAAGGTCAAGTCTGACATCCAAGCGGTGCAAGTCTACCGAAGCAAATTGGAATGCCATGAGTCTTTGGTGTACCACGCCAAATTGGAGCATCAACGGCGTAGACGTGTACATGCCAGGGAATCGATTGGCACCATGTTCAAAGGCACTGCGCCGCAATTTCAGTTCTGTGAGAATGTGGACAAGGTGCTTTCTGCAGTGAGCCAATTGCGTCGTGAGTACCGCCTCCAACAGCCGGTTTTGGTCTTGGTTGTGGTGAACTGGGCATCGCCATCCATTGTGAGAGATGAGCATTTGGCCTTGCAGTTGCAAGCTTTGCAGCAATTGGTGAATTTGGATGATGCAGACAGTATGGGCCTGGTTCTCATGCCAGTGTGGGAACGTGCGAAGGGATCCCTCTACAAGAGCGAAAATCTTTTGTTGAAGTCATTGAGTGAGAAAGACATCAACACTGATGAAAAAGCCTCTTTGAGTTTTGAGGACCCGCAATAATTCTAGATTTTTTTTCAAATCATTGATTGAGTTTGATTGTATGGTCCATTCCTTGAATCCTGGCAGGACCGAGCTGATCCTCGCGACCGACGACCATTGGAATATCCTCTTCGCCTGGCTTTTCCTCTTTCCTGCAGCGGTCCTGCTCGGTCCAGTGCCTGGCAGAAAAGCATGCTCCTTGTCAACAACCGCACCAATGCCCGAGCAAAAATGTTGCAGGTCAAGGAGATGAAGGTCCCAGAGACAGAAGACGAATTGCCCAGCTCAGATGTGGAGCAGCGCCTGAATCCTGCCGACAAATACGCGCAAATTGGCAAATCGGCTGCTTCATGCTTGCTGGACTCCGCAGTTCATGGCCTTGGAGGAGCTCATGGTTGCTGCGTGGTGGTAGATCTCAGCCCAAAGACAGGGGATTTTGCGCGAGCTGTGCTGAAGACACAAAATGCTTCGCTCGCACTGCATTACCTGGCCTTGGCCCCTGAGTCGCAATTTGAATGGGCCCAACAAGACCTTCTGGATTTGGCGGTGGACCTCTTCTTGGCCCATTCCCTCAAACTCAAAGACATACAGCCCTTGCCTGAAAAAGCTGATGACCAACAGACACAGGACTTGGTCACTCCGCAATTGAATTGTGGCAGTGTGGATGGGGTGAACCTCATTTTGCCGCAGACACTGATTGCCAAATGGGAATCGAGCTCTTTCAAGGAGGAGTGGCAGGCTTTGCTGGAAGAGTTGAAGCAAGTGATCCCCGACAAAGATCTTGGCAACCGCCCTTCCAAACGGGCACGTGTCGCTGATGTTTCGGATGGGCCCACCCCCGATGTTTCTTTTATTCCAACCAGTGACTTGGATATGACAAAGCTTTTGCTGCAAGTCAAGGGTGTGAACAAGTTGAAAGGGCTGACTTGGCAAATTTATCCTGACAACCGTATCGTTCTGTTGAATACTTTTGTCAGGCCGGGCACTTATGAAGTTATAAGTGAAGTTATAAGTAAGTTAACATGATCCCTACATAACTTATCCATAACTTATTTATAACTTCTTTGTAAGTTTTTGATGTCTTTATTTGGATTTTTAGTTTTTGACTGTTTTTATCAGCTTTTGTATCTTTTTCACCCGAGCAGCAATGACACAGTTTTGTTGTGCGGCTCTTCCACAGTTCTAATATACCACGCTGAAGCAGAGCTCACTACTTGCTGCAACGGGACGCATGCAACAGAATTATTGATTTGTTTCCAGTGTGACAGACCGTCATGGCTTTGTTCAGTTTTCTTTAGTTCATGGCACAGCAAGAAGGGCTGACCATCTATGAGCGCAGCGGCCTGAATTGACACTGCAACATCAGGCGTCAAAATGGTGAATTGTCCTTTGCCATATTTGACAGCCATGGATGTCAAATGTTGGGCAACCAGGGCTGTTTTGGCTTTCATTGCCGCAGCAAGTGCCGGCATCTGCCGACCAGTTCCACCAAGCTCTGTATCCAATGTGTGGCAGGTAGCTTTTGAATGAATGTCAAATTCGACACACTTCAGCAGGGCCACCTTTGCAAAGTCATGTAACCGTTTTAGTTTCACGCCCACATCCGACTTGAAGCGCTTGTGCTTTCTTTCTGTTGCGAATGCATCCACTATGCTACCTTTCCGCCCCAATTGCTCACTCAAATGTAAACTAAAGTGCAATTTCGGCCGTGCCGTTTCTGCGCCATAGCAAGACACAAATTTTTCGATGTGAACTGTTTGTTTCTTCAACCAAGTGGCCCGGCAAGCATTCTGCGGATTTTGTTTCGCGTGCAACCAAGCGAGAACGACAGAGTGCAGGGCACACAGACTGGCAATCTCTTTTTCCAAGTACGGACAAACAGGTCGCAAAACTTCGATGGAGAATGCAACGGCCAAGGGTAACGCATTCAAAGTATCTGAAGCATCCCCACGGAAGTCTTTGTGCTTTTGCCACAGCTTTGGACTTAGCAGCATGTTCAGGCTGCTGCTGAAGCCACCACGGTCTGAGTTCCAAGTCCACGTGTTCAAAACGTAACGTTGGAATTCACCCAATTGGACAGTCGATTTTGTGACGACTGCTAACCACCAGAGACCAAGCTCTTGGTTGACTATGCCATTTGAAACATAGCAATGCATTGGGTCATACAAAACATCTGGCAACGAAATGAGCGAATTCAAAGTTGGATTCAAGAGAAAACTTTCGCGCAGAGCTTCAGTATTCCAACCTAACATGGTTTCAGCTTTGTCCTTGGCCGATCTAACAGTCAGACCAGACAAATGCGCCAAAAAATCACGCAGACCTTGTGGCGTTTGCCTTTTGAACAAATGAACTTGGTTGGAGCTGATATGTTGATGCTCCGCCACATGGCAACGCTGACCGCCAAGCACATTGGTGCATTGAAAACAGCATTTCATGCCCGACGCTCCTTTGCAACCCGTACACAAACGAATCCCGTCTGCGTCGGACAAAAATGAAATGCACCGCAAGAATAACAATTGTGGTTCTGCATCAATTTCGATCACGAAGCCATCTTTTGTGTCTTCATGGATCTGCTTCAGGATAGAGGTCATCGACTTTACGTATCCTTGAGGAATGCCTTGCAAATCTTGCGTTCGGATCAAGGATAGAGTGAGCCAAGAAGTGTCCATGAACATGGCAGGGAAATCAGCAAAGGTCACATATGTGAGCGCTGCTTTCCTTTTCAGATCTGGATTTAATACATTTCCAGGGACTGCTTCATCCCAGAACAGAAGGAGCTCTAAACTAGGCCCCTTCTTTTTGATTGCCCACTCTAGGCTGCTACGGAACAGCGCGCAGCTGTTCACTTTGCTTTGAACCAACTGGGGAAGAGACATGACATGTATAGGTTTCTCTGCGGAATCCGCATGAATTGGAATCGTGCGCAAAGCCGGCAATGCGGAGGGATACTTATGCTTGGCTTTGGACGCCGCATGCCTGCCAGTAACCTCTTCTCCAGCGTGTAGCACTTCCAGAACTTGTCGCGCAAGATCGCCGGATAGTTTCGGAACTTCTGCGCACAGGTGCTGATATTGTTGTGCCAGGG
>OMLO01002603.1_pt1 | contig 14668 bp, 8 predicted proteins | sample 1674811 | NCBI WGS metagenome assembly OMLO01 (sample SAMN06265003, study PRJEB25207) | coral metagenome | isolation source: Coral host | place: Mexico:La Bocana,Puerto Morelos, Mexico | collected 2008-11-13
CACAGGCGCGGATTTCGAAAATTAACTGTACGCTTTCGGCCAATCAGAAAAGAGATAGTGAGTTCAATGTATAATAACTCAGGTAATTAGGCCTCAAAGAATTAGCAGGAAAATTCCGCCTTGGTGACTTTGACATCAAGGTTTTCCGAATGGCACGAAAGCGAGTGGGAAAAGCGACAACTTCGCCATCACCACGGACGACCAGTGGAAGCTGGAACTACCGAGCTTGCTGGATGGCACAGGAAGCGAAATGAACAGTATGTATTCTAATAATTCATATAAGTATGAATTATGCCAGGTAGTCCAGAAATCCTACTGGGTGCGGCTACGGTGTTTTAAATATTCTCGTTCCTATTTTTCATATCTCTCTATTCTATGTGACCACGATGTAATTGATACTTATTTGTTTCTGCGGTATATATGTATTGTGTGAAAAAGAGCTACTATGCATTACGTGTACCGTATTCTCTCGAAATCCGGCGTTTATTTCAAACGTGGCCCGGCGTTTATTTGATTCCAGCCAATTATTCGAGTTTATGAAACAATGGGGTTTGTTCATTATTTTTGACAGACTTGCACATTTTTTATTACAACTTCAGACCAATACAGGTTTTCATATCTCCACCGTGGAAACTCGGCGTTTATTAGAAACCAGCTTTTTCATTCCAGAAAATACGGCACTCGCGGTTTTACTTAAATTCTCACACTGCAAAATATAAAGAAAGGTCCCTATCAGAGGTCATCTTTGACTCAACACAATCGGCTCTTAAACCCAGGGACGGCGGAGCGTATTTCTAAGTGGGGGGCTGAAAACGAGCACCGGAGGCGCGAGTTTGTAGGGGGGTCTGGGGGCATCCCCCCAGAAAATTTTGAAATCTAGAGGCTCGGAAATCGTGTTTACAGCATTCTCCGCGAGATACTTCTTGAAATAATTAGCCTGGATAAAGCGTGAAATAAAAGGTACTTTAGGTGCTTACAGCAATGTTTTGGAGGTTATTTCTCGGCCTTCCTGTCTCCTACGCTAACCTGCGGTTTTTACAAGCTTCCCAGCGTCTGTGGGAAGCAAGCACACGCTGAGAAAATGTTAAAAATAAGTAAACGCAAAACGTTTCCGACGAGGTTTGTATAAAGTTGTAGCTTTGTGAATTCTTGTGACTTAATCAAGCAATAACAATTTAAACCTTAGTTTCATCTGGCAAATACTCTCATGTATTTTCTCGAATAACTACTGTACATGCGAAAACACCACTACACAGACGCATGCCCTGTACAATTTCTCGCGCCAGTCTCCAACTCGCGCCTCAGGTATTCCAACCCTCTTTGGGGGAATAACCTGAAGAGAATACTTTTGTTTTCTTGTTCTCCTTTTTTATTTCTTTATACGTACGATATACTAAAACAAAAACAAAAAAAATGTCATCCTCCTCAAAAGTGGGGGGGCTAAAGCCCCCCCCCAGCCCCCCCGGCTCCGCCGTCCCTGAAACCGCAAAAACATAAAACGGCAGAGAGACTATTGCCTTTTGTCACTACATACCACCTTGCAGTAAAAACACTTAACAAAATCTTGATGGAAAACTGGAGTTCCATAGAAAATCAGCCTCTGCTGAAAACAATTTTTAAAAAGCCTCCGATCACATCTTACAAAAGAGATAAATCTTTAAACTTGCTTGTAAGAGCAAAACTAATAATTTGTTGCGACGCAACCACAAAAACCACATTGTGGAGGCTTTTGTTTGTAATCATTAACCAGTAAATGAACTGACAACTGCCAAATGGCCTAAAATTTAACTGACAACTGACAACTGCCAAAATTTTAAAGTGAAACTTGACTTTTGCCCCCCCCCCCCCCATCAGACCCTCTTAGATGACCTCACAAGAAGACCGACCCAGATCTCACTATACTCGGTCTAACCGAGTATAGTGAGATCTGGGTATATTTAACGAGTATATTTTAAAAACGTTGTCATTCCTGTGTCTCATAATATGGGACACAGGAATGACAACTTTAAACGCCGGTAGAAAACCGGGGATTTTATCAGTCGAGATAATTTGTTCGCTGAAGTAATTAGAAAAACTAATAATTTTATTAAAGGAAAAATAATTGAGGGTTAGTTGCACTTCAAAATTGTTAAGCAGTCTGTGTAAAAAACCTGTTATTTGATTTTTGTATTTCTTTTCTATTTCGAGTAGTCTGTGTTCGAGCCCTGGCTGGGAACATTGTATTGTGACACTTAACATTGTACATTGTATTGTGGTGACACTTAACTCTCACAGAGCCTGTCTTTACTCAGGTATATAAATGGGTACTGGCGAATTTAATATTGGGGGTAATCCTGCGATGGACTAACATCGTATCCAGGAGATAATAGAAATACTACTAGTCTCCCCACGCCACAGAAACTGGGATAAGCGCCGGCCTGATGGGCCTCTACGTTTCCATGAAAATGACTTGATTTTCATGAAAATCAATGAACAGGTGACATACATTTAGTTTTACACTAGTTAACTTGGACTTGGCCTAATCCGAGTCCATGAGCTGGCACAGGAAGGCTTTGATTTCTTTTACCCCTGAAGGTTTCGAACCCTTTACCTTTCGCATACTTCTCGCTTACCATCTTCAACACCACTACACTTCGAGGTTCAGTTGAGAATTATCCCTCAAAAAAAAATATTTTACTCGACTCCTAAACATTCCCAAAAAAATTACATCACAATTTAATTATATCCATTTGTTGAAAGCATGTTTCACACTGCACGAAAACATGCATTGTAGTCTATTGGGTCCCTGGTGAGCTTTGTTCTGAAATGACCCAGAGTCACGATATCCTTTTGACCGCTGTGTTCTCGATTCTACGACGCTTTGACTGTTTGTCTGTGCCAGTGGAGGTGTCTTATGTTTTTTTTTTACTTTACACACGCTGTTCACGAACAAATAGTCGTTATTAATACAACGAACACCTCCTTTTTCTCTAAGATGAGCTCGAGAATGTTGGACACAGCAAACTTCAGGAATTTCGTCGCTAGACAATAACCTTTGTTCCAACACTAGAAAGAGTTCTTAAAGAAAGCAAAATCGTAAAAGGTGAAGCGTGACAGCGCACTCCTGGGTGCATGCGATCCATCAAGACCTTCAAGCCTTGCGTGACCGAGTAGCTTGCGCAACGAATGGTCCTGGGTCATGCGTAATTAAGATGAACCAAAGGATACCATGAGAGAGTGGATCTCACTTTGTACTGCAACCTTACACAGAAGGCCTACATTGTAGCTACAGTTTCCAGTCAACTGTAAGCAGGACTGAAGGGTCAGTAACCGATTACTTTGTGTTTAATCAGCCGGCACTATAAAATACGTAAGCAGATTCCGAAATTAGAATTCTGAGCGACAAAGCATCACATATATCCATATTATTTCGTGACCGTGAAAGGTGAATTGATTAACATGGGACACAAGCATGAGCTGAGTCCCCTACAGGAAAGTATGAAGTCCCGAACACCGTGTGGGCGCTCTGGCCTCTAAGCTATGAAAACTAATGGAGAGTAAGTGTCATGATCAATTCACCTTTCACATTTCGTTACCGAATTAAAAATTCAGGCCCCCTCCTGGTGTAGAAGACACAGTATACGTCACAATAGAAGACCGCCCCAAGAACCTATCGTTTTTATTGTTTTCCTAGTTCTTTTGTACTTTTGTTTCCTGTTGTTTAACATCAAGTGTGTCTTTTACACCAAGTAGGAGCCCAAATTCATCGTCTTTATTCGCTTATCACCTTATGTGACTGTTTGCATCGACTAGATCGAAGTGACTTTTTTGCCATTAACAAGATAATCTAGTGTAGACACGTAAAGGAAACTCGTGGATGATCAGCTAGGTGTGAAGTAGGTAATTATGTTCACATGAGAAGAAAGTCAATTCTGTGCATACATCATAAAGAACCCAACCGAATCAACCGAATTTGATCATCCAAAATAGCGTTTTCTCCTCCGTAATAACGTTGATCTTTTATTGAAAACTTTGGTGCTTAATCAAAATATTGATTATTAGATAAGTTTTAAACTCATTATCTTTATTATTGTTGTTTTGTGGACACAGACTTATCTGGCCACCATATATTATGAAATGTTATTGTTGAGTTATGTTATATAATAGGGGCCTCTCCTTAGAAAAGCTTGTATGAGCTTGTATGTGATGTTGTATTTCTGGGTGAAAACAATCACAACGTTCAAATCACGATTAGTCTCGCACGACCTGGCATGCAATATCGACCTAACATCTTCAGAACGTTCGGTAATTCAACTACATCAGGTTCTGTGATCTTGACCTCACGTTTGTAACACAAGGTGCTAATATGTTTCTTAAACTCTTTTGTTACATCATTAGGGGTGAACTTTCGTCGTACTATTTTCGCCGCTCCGTTTTTCTTCGTCTCGCTCCAACTATCTGCCCCTTATAGACTTGCTATATGAGTAACACTTATTTGGCGGGCGACTTAACATTGCATCGATTTCATCCTCCTTTTTGGCGTCGATAAAATTAAGAATATGGAATATTGTAAAACATTCGGGGACATCCTGGAACATCAAAAAACCGTAATAATCACAAGAAAAACTATGTAAAATTAAATAAAAAGATAACCAACAAAGAGAATGAAAGAAAAAATAATAAGTTGAAAAATAAATTAACTGGTGTCCATGTCCCCGTATAATTGCCCCTTTATGTTCATGTTTACAGGTAATGAAGTGTGATAGATAACTTGTCGTTCAGTGTATTTAAAATGATGGTTCGTGTGCGAGGAAATAACCTTTCCCTTACTACAAATTGCCATTGGCAGCTTCGTCTGGCAAATTAACAACTCATCATTACTCGAGTAGCTCGAGCTGCTTAGAAAATAAACCATGGGAAATCGTGTACACAATTGTCGTTCAGTTCGCGCAATGAGCTGAATAAAGAAATAAAATCGGGAATTTATCTAGACTGTTTACAGTGCCACATATTTCAGTCTGATGAAAATCTTCGAATGCCGCCATCTTGGTTTTCTACAAATTAAAACATGTATTAAAGAAATCAAGCAATCAGCACATAACCTAGGAACAGGTACTCGAAGATTTCGCTCACGTCAGCAAAACAATATGGTGGAAACACACGGTAAAATAAAGGGCCATCACGTGATTAAACTGATGGCGAACCTCTGGCACGATGGCTTGTGCATTTCTTCCTATATATATTTGTGAGTCTTTTCTCATTGCAGTCACTTGTATTTTTTTCTTTTTAGTTTGAATATCTGAGCTGACACCAGTTAATTTTTTGCAATTTTCTTTCACTTAATTGTCTTTCTGCGTTATTTCTTTATTTTACTTTAAATATTTTTCCCATATAATTATTATGTAGAAATAACAAATGCACTGCGGTGACAAACATGACAAGACAACGCTTGTCGGAGAAAACTTCGATTTTAAAAACTTGACGTTTCGTATGCTACATATACTGACATACATCTTTAGAAGTGACCGTTAACTAGATTACAATTGAAATTTAAATGCGAAAAAAAAAAAGAAAAAGGCTGGTATCTATCTTTATTTCTACTAAAGTTAAAATGGCCGAAAAATAAAAGTGTTAATAATTATTATGTTTTTTTATGTTCCACAATGTTCCATGTTGCCGCTTTTATCGACGGCCTCTTTTAATTTAGTGTTTCTATCCGATTATGGTTTGTTCGGATCATCTTCATCAACTGTAGAGAAAAAGTGCCTTCTACGGAGTTCACTGCCCCGGGATAAATGGCGTTCATTCGACAGCGTTGTCGAGCAGAGGCTATGACAGTCTGAATTACATTTGTAGAACGTATACGTGATTGTGCCAACTCCTTTTATAATTCGTAGAAATGAATTCCACGACACTAACTAAAAACTAGTATTGCAGACAATGAACTAGCATCCCACCCAGGGATAAGCTCCGGACTAATGGGTCACTTCTCTCGTATGTAGACTACCTTTTCTTTTAACACTCATCATTCTTTTTCAAATTTCCCTCGCGGTAAGCGACGATCAAAGTTTAATTCTTGCTAGTGAATTCCATGCAGGTAAACTCTTTTATCTACTCGTGCCGTCTAAAATTTAGGAGAAAGATCAGCTGAGTACAAAGAGAAAGTGGAACGCAGCAAAGAGGATGTCTACCAGCGAAAGTAAATTCGTACGTATTCCTTAATGACTTGAGGGGGAGGGGAGGGGGTGTATTACTCCCAGAAAAATAAAGTGTGGGTGTGTGCCCCGCCTTCTAAAACCATTGCCCCATTTATGACCAAAATCGGCGATTTTCCCTGCCCTAGATACGACCTGACCAAAACGTCGATACTCTTGTTTTGACTTGACCCTTAAATCAATACTCTGTTCAAAAACAAAATAAGATTTCAAAATGTTAGCTCTAAAAGTGGTTGCAGTCACTAACGAGAGGTGGTGGCCTACAAGAGTTTCCAAATGCAGTGATATGACTTGGAAACGTTTGGTATTTGGAAAACTGGTCGCTGATGAGGGTGGGTCACTTAAGAGAGGTGGTTGCAACCGGCAGTTTGACTGAAAAGCTATACTTGCTTGTGGCAAAAATGGTCAAAATCGATACCCTGTTTACAACCAAAACGCCGAAAATATATAGGGGAGTACCCCCACCCAGGCTTAATAACTATTAATACGCCCCCCCCCCCCTCCCTAAGAACCAAGCCTGAATTCTCCTGTCACTGCTATAACCTTTTTATAATTCCTATTCTGATAAATTATGGTAGTTTAGGGCCCAGGCCGTTACTAGTAACAGGCAAACCAAATTACCTGTGTCAGTCATTTTTGTTATTTTACTGGCTACGACCCTAAAGACAATGTTTAATTGTTTGGCTTATTCTCGTTTGTCCCTCTAATAATGCACATATCCATATTATGAACGTCGCAGCACAGTCAAATTTTCGGAACAACGATGGTTGTGAGCAGTGGTAAAAACGAGCACCTTCTGACTTGTGAGACCGTGGCCTTGTTACCCCAAAAAATATTATGCAATGCCCAAATGCGTGAGTGTTAAAATCGGGATGCAAACGCATTCAAATTGTACTCAAATTGCTTGAAAACCAAACCAGTATTTTGTTTACGTTGTAGAAGGGCAAAAACTAAGTATTTTTGGGATGTTAATGTTCCTATAAATGGTCATATTGAATTAATCCACCCTTCGGTTCAGATGTAGTTATGTGCATTGTCTTCACATGTCCTTTGTTTGAGTCAATGATCAGATGGCAAGAGATAAACTGTCAGTCGGTCTCTGCAGACTCCTCACAGTCACATCCTGCAATGCCCAGATGGGTCTGGGTACTACTCAGACAATGAACTTTGCTGCTATGACGTGAACTTTGAAGCGGTGCCTCTTGTTTTGGACGTAATCAAGTCAGCTTCCGTTGAGCCCGGATCAGTGTTCACTATTTGTGACTATGGTTGTGCTGATGGAGGTACCTCCATGCCTCTACTTTACGCATGCGTCCAGGAGCTGAGGAAAATACACGGCGATGATTTACCTATAAGCGTGATTTATGAGGATCAACCTGTCAATGATTTCAAGTCTCTGTTTTTACGTCTACAAGGTACGTTATGAAATTTCAACCCTCTGCCAAACACTCCTGAAGGGGAATTTTGGGGGCGTTTCAACACACAGGATGCGCTGTCCACGCATGATGCACTCAGTGCTTCAATCGTACCGCTGAAATGTGTCGGAAAGTTGATCTTTGAGGTCGATATGAGCTTGGGAATACCTCTTTCTGTTAATTTTAAAGAAGCACAGTTACGGTATTTTGAGGCTTTTTTTTTTGGCCACGGGCCAATATACCTTTAAATTGAAGGTAATCTGACTAAAACTAGTAGTTTACTAAGAAGCAAAACACCCAAGAGATAATAATAAACTATAAAGAACCAAGGATGGTCAAGGATGGAAAGGATTAACACGGATTTCAAACGGATTACAGCTCAATACCCTAGAAGGAACGGTAAAGTTCCTGATGTGGACCTTTTGAGACTAACACTCTAAGAGGTACCAGAACTGCTTTTTTGACCCATGAAAGATGCAACGAGCACCCCCATCCTTTTTGTTAGGGAGCCCTACCCCCTTCGCACGACACCCACTTCGTCCGAATTGAAGCTGCTTCCTGGATGTTTCGATTTCTCCACAGGTCTCATACCAGGTCCAAAAAGCTATTTCCTAGACTTCAAAAACGTTTTCGTCACGGCTTGCGGAACGAACTTCTTCGATGAATGCCTCCCCCCACAGTCAGTCAATTTAGGATTTTCTGCAACTGCCTTTCACTGGTTGAGTAGAAAGCCGTGCAACATTACAGGAGCATTACACCAACCAATGATAACGGTTAAGGATGAGGCAGAGAAGTTTGAGGAACAAGCGGCGAAAGACTGGGAAACAATATTATTGGCAAGAGCTAAGGAGTTGGCCCCAGGTAAAGCTTTGCTCTTGTTGTTGTTATTTGTTGTTGTTATTGTTGTTGTTGCTGCTGCTTTTATTGTGTTGCTGTAGCGGGTCGGTAAGCTAATTTCGCATGGTCTTACATGAATAGATTGATACGCTTGTAGAGAACAATAAAAAAAAACACAGAAACAATACCCTATCCCTAATACAGTAGCATCTGCCAGACTATGATGACAGATAACATGACAGGAGGTAAACTTCCTGTTTCAGCACTCACAGGATTTTGTTAAAAAAAATAGAAATTAAAGATAGCGGATCCGATATATCCAAAATGTTAAAATGTGTGATGTCATTTTTTATAAAGCGTACCTAGATTTGGGGGCCGATATCCATAATGTAATCACTGTTTCTTCGTTTAATTCTTAATCTGCACGAAGGTGGTAAAAAAAGGTAGTAAGTCTGCATAGGAGCCAAGTGACCCATCCGGCCGGAGCTTGTATTTGTTTCTGTAGCATGAGGGGATTAGGAGTATTCCACTCCCCCCTAGATGGTATGTTAGCCCGTCGCAGGAATACTCCTCAGCATTAAATTTACTTGTACCCATTTATACACCTGGGCGGAGAGAGGCACTGTGAGAGTAAAGTGTCTTGCCCTAGAACAAAACACAAAGGCTAGCAGAGATGAGCGCGCTAACCATAAGGCTCCTCCCTCTCGTTAATCAGGTTAGAGCTCCGGAGCATGATCTGTCTCTAAAGTTGCTACTTAAAGGAATTACTTACCTAATTGCATAACTTGAAAAGTTTAGCCTAAATTATTCAAGTTCGCCTTCTGTAATCCGTGTCAATCATCTTCATCTTTAACAATAGCGTTATCTTATTGAAGTAATTTTTTTTTTATCTTAGCGAACTATTTCAGGTTTCCTTTAAAAGTAATTTTATAATTAGTCAAGATAATCCAAAGCAGAAAGAATAAGGTACTTTGTCCCTAGCTGCATCAGTTCGAAAAGCCCTGAAAAGCTAACTAGCCTTCTACCAACAAACTAACTGACTGACCTACCGACTGACTCCATACTACCCAGATAAACCTAAAAGTACTTTAAAAAAGACTTGCTTCAAGGTGCACTAACTTTGATTATTGTATTACTCAAGGAGGAAGACTTGTTATAGCTCAATCTGTCGTCAACGACAAAGGGCACTACGAAGGAGAGGACACAGCAGTCTCCAGACATCACTTGCTAAGAGACTTATGGCAAGGATTAGTAACTGACGGCTTGATTTCACAGGTTAGACCTTTGTGCGTTTGTGGGGTGGATGGAGGGAGGGAGGGAGGGTGGTTAGCTGGATGGCTGACTGACTGGTTGGTTCGTTGGTTGATTGCGGGTCGGTGGATCGATTTAATGCGGGAATAAATAAAGTAAGGAACGAAAGAATGAATGAACAAATAAAAGAGAATCAGTTAATTCATTAGACTGCATGAAAGTGTTAACGGACGCTTGAGTCTGAAGCTTCCTCGTATCTCGTGTACCGTATGAAAGTTCGAGGTTTCAAACTCCCGGTGATACGGCGAGGCTTGTGATTGACATATTACAATACATAAAGTTATTGTTCATCCACATTTATGGCTACTAATTAAATGACCTCAGCCATCTGGCCAACCTTTCCTAGTGATGCAGTTAAATATATTCTAGTCTAAGGGAATTTTCATTTATAACTCGTGAATTGCGATTGTAAGATACGAGATGTAGATTATTCATCCACTTAGGCAAAACAGCCGTCTCCGCTTTGCAGCTATAATTTGATAAAGGAAAGTTAAGAAAAAGAAAATCTTTAAGACCAGAACGTCTGTTTAGTTTTTTATATAAGAGAAGAAATGTGTTAACTGTTGCATATAATGAGGTAGCTGGAAGAACAAAGGGTGCTTATCAGTCTCAGTGTTATTCTATGAATTTCCTTTTCCTTTACAGGAGGAATTCCATGAAACAACATTTGCATATCACTTGCGCACAGTGGATGAATGTAAGATACCTTTTACATCCCCAGACTCGCCCGTTCGCAGAGCCGGCCTATCTTTAATCTCCGTGGAAACCAAAACGGTGCCCTGCCCTTACAGGCAAAAATGGCTGAAACATGGTGGTGATCCTAAAGCGCATGCGCGTTGGTATGTTCCAGCCATGAGATCTTGGAGTAACTCGACATTTCTTTCTGGTAAGACTAAGACATTTTTAAGAAACAGGTGCTTTTATATTGAGGAAAGTTAGTAAGTTTGTAAGTTAGGTGCTCAGCTGCGAGCTAGGTTTTGATCTTAATTTTTTTTTCCTGTGAAATGGATAACGTGGATAAATAAAGCCTCAATACTCACATCAACTCGGAAAATTCTTGTTTTGTTAAGTGAAAAATGTTGTTTCTTTTTGGAAAATTGCTATTACTGTTATTATTATTATCATTATTATTGTTATTATTATTATTATAATTATAATAATAATAATAATTATTATTATTATTATTATTGTGTGACTGTGACTGTAAAAAATTATTATTATTTTTATTGTTAACAAGTTTAGTCAGAAACTAATGAAGTGGTTAAAATGTTTTACGAGGAGTTTTCTTTTCAACACACTCACTCACGCACAAAAAGACAACTACAAAGTCTTAGTGATTAAGCGATTTATCCTCACTGTCTCGTCATTGTTTTCTTTTCATATTCAAAACGAGTGTCATTATTTTTGTCCGTAGGTCTCTCTGATAAACGATCACCCGAAGAAAAGCAAGCGATAGTCGACGAGTTGTTTAAGCGGTACGAAAACGAGGTTGCTAAGTGCCCACAGGATCATGGGATCGATCTTGTTTGTGCCTATATACTGATTGAGAAGAGCAAATAAGGAACATTTAGCTAGAAAAAAAGCATTAATTTCAAGGCAATGTTGTTTATTCGATCTTGCACATATGTTACTGGGTCAAATTTGTGTGCCGGTCGGCCTAATGTCAAACAGCCATTGAAGTCGGGCAAAGTTTCTCACTAGCGTCGGCATTCACTATTCAAGAAGAAGGATTTATAATTGAAAAAACATATCAACTCAGTTGAAAGAGCACTGGACTGCTGTGCGGGAGGTCGCAGGTTCAAACCTCGACCGGACCAACACTCAGGGTCTTTAAATAACTGAGGAGAAAGTGCTGCCTTTGTAATGACATCTGCAAGTGGTTAGACTTTCTAGTCTTCTCGGATAAGGACGATAAAACCGTAGGCCCCGTCTCACAGTACTGGCGTGAGACGTTAAAGAACCCACATACTGTTCGGAAAGAGGTAGGGGACGAAGTCCCTGTTGTGATGGTCTATCACTTATTCTGTTCTGGGGGCACCTGTGTGTCATACTATTCACTCTAATAAGATTGTGAACTGCGTGGCTGCAATTTACGGTAGGAGGTAGCAAGGCGTGACAGGCCACACAGTCTCTAACATCTCTGAAACATTTCAGAACCTTTGTTCTTAGGAGTCTGAGAGCTTCGCCCTTTATAAATACTTTTTTCACATTTGGCGGGCGACACATTTGGTGGGTGTACTGAAAGGTTTCTGTAGGTTTAAAGTCTGTTTTTATGTCAAGGATTGATTGTTCCCTGAATCGTTCGCCTTTATATATTACCGTGTCCAGAAATGTGGTTTCTGTGTTTGAGATTTCAATTGTGAATTTAGTTGTAGAATGATATGAATTGGCTTGTTCGATGAATCTTTCGATATCCGTTTTGCTGGCGTCCCACAGTGAAAATATATCGTCAATGTAACGTTTCCAGACTGTAGGTTTTTTGACAGTTTTGCTTAGGATTTGTGTCTCAATTTTAGACATGAATATGTTGGCAAAAGCGACAGCCATTTTCGTGCCCATCGCAGTGCCGTGAATTTGAAGATAGTTCCTTCCATTAAATTGGAAGGAGTTCTCTTTAAGTATGAGACTAAGCATTTCTCTGAGGTAGTGTGTGGGTATTGGAGGGCTATTATTGTGAAACTTGTCGTATGCTTCGCATACTGCTTTGATGCCCTCTGATACTCTCAAAAATACCGCACGGGTTGAAATTACAATAACAATCGGGTATTGCAATTCTCATAAAAAAAAAAAAAACTTTGCTCTTACATTCGTTCAATTTTCTTCATCAATTGTGATTATAACTTCAACCCGTGTGGAATGGAATATGTGAAAATTTCTTTCCACATTGACAATATTTGATGTTGCCATATCGACGGCAAATATCCCATTCTTTCCCCTTCACAGGAAGGTACATTTCCTTCCAGAGCAAAAGCTGCGATCTTTAATGATTTTATTTTTAAGGCAACTTGGTTTTCCTAACGTGCGAAATAGCGTACCAGAATGCAACCCCTGCTGGAAAACAGCCACAATCCTCTGGGTCAGTTGAGTACAAATCATCTGCGATGAGTACTGACCCAGTCAGAATTAAACCACAGTATTTTGACCCTCTGGACTCATGTTTCCAAAGGATGGACGCATGGTACTAGTGCTACCTGCGTGGCGTGGTTTCCGACAAGGAGTACGGACCCACCGAGTTCATCGACCAACCTTACCTCGGGACGTGAAAGTAAACAAGCACCAGGTGGAACGCACGAAACTCTCCACCCAGCTGGGTAATGCATCTTCGTGTGGGTTTGAATCCCGTTCAAGCTAAATAGAGCGCGTGAAACTCTCCACAAAGCTTGTTAATACATTCTTAACGGGTTTGAATCCCGTTATAGTGGAGTGTTTGAAACTGTCCACCCAGCTGTCGAATGTATTTTCGATGAGTTTGAATCCCGTTATAGGCGACACTTTCCATTCAGCTGGCGAATCCATTTTTGGAATTCCGTTATAGGGGACTGCGTTAAACTCTTTCCACCCAGCTGGCGAATGCATTTTCGATTAGGTTTGTATCCTGTTCACAGCAATTTTATTTTCCAGATTTGAGAATCTTGTTTTACATTGATTAACTTTTTTTGCAAGAAGAGAATACTACTTTGATTTGTTAACTTTAACAAATGGTCCAGTTTGGGAATGAAATAACTTACTATTTCCTTTCTGTACTTTTCTACGGTTTGTTCTTTTCTTATTTGAAGTTTTAAAATTCAGCAAGCCTTTATTTGATGGGTAAATTAAGATATCGTCTATTTTACTGGACGGGATTGTGAAATTCATAATTCCGAGTCCTGTCTTTCTTGGATTGATATTATATCTTTAGTTGTATTTTTGTTTATAATTTTATTATTTTTAGTTAATAGCCTATTCGTTACTACGGAGAAAGTCACTAATATTTACCTGAACGAATGCCCTGATTTGATCCATGTTGACGATCATCGGCAAGGTTGACACAAGATCCATCTCGCTAGTCCTTGGAATTGAAATCCTCTCTCTTGGAATTAGATGCGTTATGGTTGCTATGACAAGGTACTGCGCTTTTTCATGTGGTAAATCTCTATTAACCTGTCTGTCTTCTATCTGGCCCTGTTCCACTCCAGCGGTAATCAGTTAAGAACTTTAACCAGGGCGTGTACTTCCTGCGAAATGATTTAATTGTTTGTAAATGGTTAACAGTCAAAGTGACCGGGCATTTAGATGTCGTTCGGTCGCTTTTCAGAATGATTCTTCTAAGACTGAAATTTGAGAAAGAATGAACTCTAGGTTGAGAGTCTAAAAAGAATATAATTGTGTGTTGAAAATTCTTCCTTTTTATAAACGGCAAACCTTGCAAATAAGCAACAATTATAACATTACAACATTTCTGCTAGGGATTATGTGCCTGATCGTATCAGGCGTAAATGCCTGAAGGCTAGGGTGGCTTCAAAACTCACATTAATACCATCCAGAAACCAAATACATTCGAATTGAGAGATATCATACGCTATAATTTAAGGAAAAATCTAGAATCTAAAAATATACAGGGTTAGAAAATAGAGTGTACTGATAAAATATTTTTCTACTTAAAAAGAAAAAGTTCAAGAGCGCAATTGTTCGATGTCGTCTTGTTTTGGTAGTTTATCAGGATCGTTGCGGGAAATGATCAAATTATTATACAGAGGCGCGTTCAAGTATAGCTGTGTTCAAAGGTCGTCATTTGTAGTTATTGCAGAGCACTACCTTGGCGATGGTAAAAGTACAACATAGTCCGTAAAAATGTAAAAAAAACTGAAAAATGGTATTGTACTTAACTGTAGATAAAATAGACTGAAAAGCTATTTGTGTTACCTCTTGTTA
>OMLO01002604.1_pt1 | contig 14663 bp, 13 predicted proteins | sample 1674811 | NCBI WGS metagenome assembly OMLO01 (sample SAMN06265003, study PRJEB25207) | coral metagenome | isolation source: Coral host | place: Mexico:La Bocana,Puerto Morelos, Mexico | collected 2008-11-13
GAGTAGAAATATTCCTAGTCGCTTCATGCTATGGAAACCGGGATAAGCTCCGGCCTGATGGGCCACTTGGCTCGTATACAGACTTTACCTACTTTACCTATCCTAGTGAGACAAAAGGTGTTCTGGATTGTAAATTGATCGGTTGAGATACCCACGAGAAACATGCTCAGTACTACTGTGAAAGAAGATAGAGAGAAAAACAAGCTTCTTGATCGATTGAATTGATACACTGGGTGCCTTTTGATGTAGCATCACCTGTTGTAGAATCAATTCCCATTACTAACAGTTCCCGATCCTTTCTGCCATCCTCGGATTTTCTGATCTTGCGTTAAATAAGTGAACATCAGATTCTCAGTAAATTAATATTTGCCGTTTTGTTTTTTTTAGGCATTTCCTTTCAATCTGGCAAATCCAACCTAACACAAACTTTTCAAGACTGGAGCTGTGGCAATGGATGTTTGCCTAATCTGCATTGCCGCTTGCCGCGTTGCCATAACATTGCTTTTCCTGAGCCATTTAGTAAATCAGGAAAGGTAAGGTAGCCATATTATTAGCACTTACTATTTAATTTAGTTCCAGTAATTGTCGCTACACGATAATTCCATAATTGTTCATAATTCCAGTCTGGGTATTTCTTAATTTGCCTCTCATCTCAGTTTCAGCTCTTAGGTGACTTTTTGCACATTTTTAGGAAAGCTGAATAGCAAATCTATATAGCAGTTGCTACCAGTTAGTGCAAAGATGTCGTACGAGTTGATAGCGCATGCGTATTCGTTTTTCTGTTACAAACTATCAACCTCTTTATTCCTAGATCCAAGTTCACGTGTCGCTGAGCCATGGTGAGGAGTTTTCACTTGTTCATTCGCCTTCCGCTATGTGGGTTCAGTCAGTGACAACACGTGGGTTCAGAGTGTGTACACGTGAGACAGGCGTTGGGACAAATGGAACTGGAGTCGTCAACTGGTTGGCATTAGAAAGACATCCAAAAATAATACAAGGAACTGTTGCTATTGATGGAGTTTGGACAACACAAAAGAAGTGCAACAAAGTGAGTTTCAAGCAGGTTAGTAAAAAAACTTGTTCAACGTTCAGAGCGAGTAAAAACAGCCATTGAGGCTGCTCATCATCTCTTGTATGTTGGGAAGTTGAACAAGAACACTTGAAGGAAAATTTTGGTTAAAACAATGTAAGGCAATGCTAACAAATATTCCTCGACATTTGCAGAGCTTTAGTGGAAGGCCATCTGTGTTTGTGTCGGCAAAGTACACGCGAGACACAGAGCCTGATGACGCCATGTGGGTCTGGCTTAAGAATGTGAATTCCTTAGGTTTCGAGGTTTGTGTCCAAGAATTCTTGCCGTTTGATGGACAACACCAAGACACAATTGTGGTGAGTGAATAAACGTCATCGTTTTATGTGTCTGGCATTGTTAGAGAATGTCTGAAAATCAACTGAGATTGAATGAATATCCTACTCCCACCTTTGCTTCAGGTTCAGTAAGGCCATACTGAGAAAAATCAAGTTTGTTTGGAGAGAGATGTTGACTAGTTAAAACATAAAATACTATTTTTGTTTTATTACCTCATATGTATGTATTTGTTAATTTTGTTTTGGCAGGACTGGTTTGCTTTCCTTGGAAATGGCTCTGATTTTAATTTCACGTTAGCAGGAAAAGCGGTTTTTCCTAACAGTGGCGCCCCGACAGTTGACAACGACTATGGATTCTGCCAAGTCAGTGTGTCTGACATACATCTGCCAGTCATCTTATTGAAATTTGTGCTTGTTTGTTGTTCTTGTTGTTGTTATTTTTTGCCATCCGTTGCCAGCTTTGTATCAGTAATTGGTTAAACTTTGGTTCCATCGACAGCGTGAAATGAAAATGGGAAAATCTGACATAAAGTGTCGGGCTGAAATGTGTAGGTTTCTTGTTAGAAATTAGCATTGTATTGACATCTCCTTAGCATACCTGTGACTAACCGTATTTCTTCTCTCGACGGAAGGAGACAGTTTCAAATAAGAAGCTCACAAACCCGAGAAAAGCAAACTGCGGCAGGCGTGTAAGGCATTCCACTAAATAAGTATATCTCTCTTCACAGCAAGTGGACTTTAACACCACTTTTTATTCATCACCTGATGTCCTCGTATCTGTTCATCACTATAACAATCGTCAAGCGAATCAGCACATTGCCCAAGAAAACAACATAATCACTGCCTGGGTGGAGGTAACAAATTTCCCTTTACTATCATGTGTGTTTAGTAATAAATAAGTACATATATGTAGATATTTAAAACTTCCCTTCAGCAAGTCTCTAAACTTGAACTTCACTGTACTCGTCAGTGAAAATCCTTTATATCAGGCTCAGCAATGGAAAAAGTGATACAACTGGCATTCAAATTCGCTTTCCTTCAAGGAAGTTGATCTCACATCCATGAGGATTTGTGTCAAAGACATGAAAGGCACAGAAAGTCAACACGATCCTCTGTCTGTTAGCTACGTCGTGATTGGAGGTAGCTATTATTTTATCTTTCACATAGTACATTTTTACTTGTATAACTTTATCACTTAAAAGAGTGCTCCAGTAGCTGTTAATGGATCAAGGGACTCCGCATCGCATCTGTACTGTCAACTGTTTTACGGCAGATGATGATGAAGATGGTTCACAGTTCTTTAGTATTGTAAGTTATTTTCAGTCGTTAGAGGTAAGAGGTAACGATTGGAGTAGTTGCTGACGTTTTTGTACTGCCTTATTCATATGTACTTAATTACTTTTCACAGATCTTAATCCATGCCTTGACGTGCATTGTCCATCATTTGGAGTCTGTAAGACTTATGGCGCTCATGACGCTCGCTGTGTGTGTTACGAAGACTGCCCCTCCTATCAGGATCCAGTGTGCACTGCGAATGGAACAACATACGACAACAAATGTTGGCACCAGTTAAACTACTGTAGGGGACTGGAAAACAATCTAGTTTACCACCCTGGAAGCTGTGAAGGTAATTAATTAAGACTCCTTATTACAGCCCTTTTAATGGAACAGACCTTTGAAAAGTATTAACTCCTTGAAAGACAGTGTCGTAGAGTTCAGGGAAACAGAAAGTATGCAACTATTTTCAAATTCGACGAAACTGCATCTCAATAGATCCTGATGAACAGGAGCAGTGTCGCTTAGTATATTAAGGTTAAGGTGGAAGTTGATTACGATACCATTCATCCACTTGTATACATGTATTTTATATATCTTGAAATATAGGTCACACCAGTTGAATGACATATATCTCACCTTAAAAATTATTTCAAATTTGTACTGTCCAATGCATCTTGCAGGTTTCCCAATTGCCCGCGACAGAGTGAAAATGGAGGTCCCAAAATGGTCCGATTCAAGCTGCAAAACGGTTGCGTTTCCGCCATATCGCTTCTATCCGGACAAGAAAGTCTACGTCCAAATTTCCGTGAGTCACTTTTATCTAAATGACTCCGAAACTGTCCATGACGCTGTCACCACGTGGACCGAAGAGGTAAACACGATAAACTTTACAGTTTGTGCGATGCAGGCTGGAAGGAATACAAAGAATTTTAACCCTTATGCCACTGTGGACTGGATGGCGTACCAGGGAGCTCCCTCCGAAGGAATGGCGGGAGCTGTCAAGATACAAAAGTGGTGGTCTGGAACAAAGTGCGCAGATGTGACTTTTCCCAAGGTAGGATTAAGACTTGTGTTAATAATTAAGAGAGCTGCGTGCTTCTCTTTTTGGTTATCCTCCAGATTGGCATTCAAACTGAAGAAGAAGGATTAAACAAAGTGAACGAGTTGCCTCTTAAGATAATTAAGCTTAAAATCATTTTGTTTTGTTTTATTAAATCTAGGACAAGTTTAAGGAGGATCCTGTGGTTCTTGTGACATCAGAACATCTAAGGACTGGTAAAGAGTATGATGCCGCTTTTCTCTGGACCGAGGATGCCACAAAGGACTCATTCAAAGTTTGTCTTCGTGAAATGCAGAACTTTGATGGAAAGCATGAAGACATTCACGTGGTACGTGTTTAACATGTGGACTATTACGAGCATGAAAAGTTTTTTTTTTTAGTTCTAATTTGCAAAACCTTTTGGATCACGGCACTGTATGTGTATTAGGTCATGCAAATAAAGCTACGTAGTTATTGTTGCTGTTACTGATTGAGAGGACCTGGTGTGATTCTCGTACTTCTCGAAGGTCGTGAAAATGAGCTAGAATGGGTGCAAAATAATTTCTTATTTCTTATTTCTTGTTTATTTCCTTGCCTCTAGGAAAATTGCTCTTCATGTTTGCATCACTAAATGTTTATTATTTACTTTACTTTTACTCTAAGTTAACCGTTATATGTCGATATGTTGTTGAAAAAGTTCCAAATTGAGGGCCTAGTCTCAGCCATGTACAACTTTTGACGATTTCTCGGCGATCAGTTAAATTTTCGGCATAGTGTCCAGCTTTCAGATCTAATCTACCTGTTGAACAACGGCTATACAACCTATGACCAAGAAACATGAACTCTAATCTTTTACATTCCCAAACAGTTAGTCGCGATGAAACCAGATACTAATTATCATGCTTTATTACAGAACTGGATGGCGTTTTCAAAACTTCACAAGCCACTCTTTACTGAGCATGGTTTTATAAAGTTTCCAAACACGAACCCACCAAAGGATGAAGATAACAACGCTTACTGCGAAGTAAGTTATTATATAATAACCTGGGCTGTCTGGTAAAACACTTTTCTGTATATGGAATGGTGAGAAACATTGAAAAGAAGCATGGTGACCTTAACAGCATTGAACTGATGCATCGAATAGATTTAAAAGTAAGTTCCGCAGATGCCTCGACACTGATTTGATATCACGTAAAGAAAGTTTAAAACTACTTAAAACAAGTATCATAAATAAAATCAATTTATCAAAACCCAAAATTATTTTTTCATAGCTGTATATTGCACCATATTTTTCCAACCAGAAAACGTTTTTTTTGGATTTAACATACATAAGAATGTGGTTCCAAAAAGCTTAGAAAATAATTGTTTAGAAAAGTAGTACGAAATGTTTACCTATCTATCTTTCTTTGCAGTTCGTGCACTTTGCAAGAATTTACAATATAACACCATCAGTAATAATATCTGTCAATCACCGTACAACGGAAAGTGGAAACTCGGCACCAGTTCATAACGGTATCACAACATGGATCGAGGTAAAACTATATTTCTAATACTTAAAGGTAATCAGATAATACAGACATTACTGATTTTTAAAAGATTCTTAAAAGAAAGAAGCACAGAAGGGATAAAGGATATTGTCAATTGAAGCCAAGCCGAAAGTTGTGGTCTTTCCCCTCTTCATCAAGGATGATTAATGTCTGCATTTTTTGGTTTATAGTAAACACTTTTAACTCAGAAGCATCAGTTGTTGATATATGAGGACAACTCTCCAAAAAATTTGTAGCAGTTTTGACTGAACTTTTCCTTACTGGAGAAAAAGCCACATTAGCCCTAGAGTCACGTTACTCTCCTATGAGTTCCACTCGTGTTGTCGAAAGGTAAAACACCAGCATAAATTTATTTCAGTTAATTCTGTCCTCAACTGGAAGGTGACATTATGCGAAATGCTTTGATTAATGTTCTAGCGTTTGTATCTAGCAGCACCAAATCAGTAAGCTTTGTATTTTTCAGAACATGAATACCTCTGGATTTAGAGGCTGTGTCAAGGAACTGTACGAGACCAGATATGATCCCGTGTCAGTGGGATATGCTGTCCTTATAGGTCAGTAAGTAGCCATAAATGTTCTGTGCAGAAGACATGGAACGTAACCTATCACTGAAAAAATTGGATTTAACACCCCATGACAGTAGTTTAAAGTTAATCGCAAAAGGTGCAGACAGACCAATAAGCTCGAGATCTACAGTAAAGTTAAATTAACGACACATGTAATTAATTGAAGATCATCTTTATATTGACCAAGTTGACCAGTTACACTCTCACCGTTTTGACATGCCAACAAATTATTACCAAATTATTACCATGCAAGACATTTGCAAGCTTGCTATTGTGTTTTCGGGCAAGAAGGTCACCGACCTCTCCCCCTTCAAGCCCTAAGATGCCCGTGCGCCTATGTACTTAATCTGAAGGAACATAATATAGCCATTGTCATTAAAAATGTTTTAAAACAATTTACTCGTGCTTTTAGCTATATATGCGCCAGTAAATCGAGTTATGGGTGCACTTGGCAAGTTTAGGGAGGACTAAAAAGCAAAAGTTGCTCTTGGCAGCGCCTTGATAAGCTGCTCTAACGTTTCTTTCATATTCTCCAGTCTTCCCACAAATCTCATTACTCACGATGGACACAATTGAAGCTCTTGGTGATAAAGGCAGACACACATTTTGTATTTTCGCAGATATCTGTGATCCGGGATGGAGCTATTTCAATGGGTACTGTTATTTAACAAGCGAGACATGTACAAACTGGACCACAGCGCTGTCAAAATGTCGCCAGGAAAACTCGGACCTTGTTAACATCAATGACAACGAGGAGAATGTCTTTATACAGCACCGCCATAATGGAGACAAGTCATGGCTGGGATTGAATGACATATCTGTAGAGGGCAACTTCACCTGGGTAGATAAAGGAGATGGTAACTTTACAGCATGGGCTAAGAATCAGCCAAACAATTACCGAGAAGAAGATTGTGTGCACGCACTTGGTGTGAAATATAATTATGAATGGAATGATGTTCAGTGTAGCAATTGTCACCAGTACACTTGTAAGAGAGGTAAGGCTGAAATCACTGTTTATTATAGCAAATACGACTGTCAAAGTCATAACGTTAATTTTGAAAGCGTTGGAATTAAATCTTATTTTTCATGGCAACATCGATGTCTTGTATTTTTTTGCCTTGCAAGTGCTAGATTTGTCTCGTCTCTTCCCGTTTCTTTAATAAGTAGATTTTCGAAGAAGAAGGGTAAACTTGACAAAGTAACACTGCGTGTTAAATTCATCCCACTATTATGCAAACTAATGTGCAATGTTATCTGACCTCTTTCACTTGTGATAGTAAGTTGTAGGAAAGGTCTTTTCAATCTTCAACGCCTTATTTTTCTTTCAATTTTCCATGTTAGATGTAGACGAGTGCCATACTTCCCAAATTGAGTGCGGTCAGTATGCTCACTGTACCAATACCGAAGGCTCATATGACTGTCGGTGCAAGGCTGGTTACCAGGGAGATGGCTTTAACTGTCGTAGCTGTAAGTAACCAGTAATGTCAACATCATCTGTAATCCAAACCACGGTTTTCAAAAAGGTGACTCTTGTCTACCGGTTGGGTTTCGACTAGGCATTTACCATTTACTCCACAAACCCCAATGTACAGAGAGAGCTTAGGTTAAGTTCGACCTGATTCAGATTTTTTTTACTTACTGCGACTGCTTGGCGATCCAAGCATTGTGATACAGTTTAACTCCACTATTTCTAAACCTCAGGGGAATGTAAGAGTCCTGTAACGTTATGCCAGCTTGCATTTCTTGTATTTTCCACCGAGAGAGTCGAAACTAAACTATAGTTAAAGTTTTCGAAAATACGTCTGAAGCAACGTGAGGTAAACTGTCACGCTTTAGATAGATGATACAGTGCGCTTTTACTAGTCAAACAGAAATAAATTAACCAAAGGCAGAAAGAGATCACCTACGTTAGTGTAAAATTTAAAGTGTCCCAGTGGTAATTTGGCAGGTCGTGACACGGTCTGTGATATTAACTTTCAACTTTAACAGTGGGGTGAATTTAAATCAAGGAAAGCAAAATTTAGTTCCAAATAGCGGTAGTAACTGAATTCGAAATAATCGACAGTAAATGACGAAAAACAATAGAAAATCTAAGGGAAATAGGTTTCAGTTCGAAATAATGGAGAACTTCGCACTGACCAAGTTCGACTTAATGGTATCAAACTGTAAATATAAATAGATGCTTGGAGCGCTTTCCATTCAATCAGAAATTTCCAAATCTCTCGAAACAGTGGCATAAGTACGGAAATTTGCCTGGGAAGATTTCTAAAATTTCAAAAATTGCTTTATTTCCAATATGCGAACCATTCAACTGAAAATTCCTGAAATTTCAGGAGGAATTTCTATCAAAAATTCCGTTGCGAAATTTTCGAAAATTGCAAACGCAATTGCAAAATTTGGATTTAATCCTTTCCAAAAAATTCAGAAAGACACTGTTCTATTCGCCACTGAAAAGTTCGGGAAATAAATATCAGGGCTTTCTTATATCAATAATCGGTTAATATTTATTTATTATAGTAACTCTAGGTTTGTATTCACACGACCCGGCTCATTCCTGTAAAGAAATCCAGGACCTTGGAGCCTCTAGAAAAGACGGAAAGTACTGGATCGACCCTGAGAAGAATGGAAACCCTTTAAATGTCCACTGTGACATGACAACTGATGGAGGTAAAGGTTCATTTTTGTAGATGGATCTTGAAGAACAATATCACAACTGCAGTAATTTAATTCTAAACACTAACTACTACACAAACCCCGGAAAACAGATTATATTCTCTTCAGCATCAAAATTTGCTCAAAATGTACGAAACAATTATTCGATTCGGCCAGAATGGTGCTAACCTTTGGGCTAAACTAATGTCGATATAGTAAAGTTTTACTTCCATTATTCTTATCACATCAAAATACGCCATTGCTACACAAACACAAGATAAATTAAAATGGTTTTCGTAGGCATCTACATAAATTAAAATTTAAAAATATCCTTTGCCGTTTCTACATTATAATCAATACGGTGCGTGGTTCAGACACGACCGCATGCATCTACGTCCTCGACAACTGCGTTTAGCAAGTTGTTCATGAGAATGTCATTTTAATAATAAAACTTGAGACTTCCATAGGCTGCATGACTATGGCGTTGACTATCTATTCTCGCTTGATTTAAGGTGGCTGGCTTCTTGTCTCTGATGTTGTGGTGGGCAGTTCTTCTAGACGTTTTGATTTCCCAATTGAGACGTCATACCGAGGAATAAGCAATTCTCAGAAGGTTCTCTCGAAGACTGCCATGAATCAGCTGAGAACACATTTGTCTTTTACTCAGCTGAGATTCTTCTGCCGGAAGAAACGCACTTTCCACATTACTACGACAAAGAATAGGGCTGGTGAAGCTGTAGTCCAGTATTTCAGCGGACAAACTGATACGATGCCAGCCTCATGCGGCTCTTATGTGAGAATGAGTGATGACACCTCGGTTTTAGCTGGAATATGCGCTAATTGGGGATACGATGGATCCTATAACATTGGCAAATGGGGCCACATGAGGGGTCAAACTAGGTTATACGACCACCCCGCTTTTGCTCCAGGGTATATCTTTTGGATTGCTCCTAATTCCCATTCCCACAGGTGGGAATGTGACGACCAAGGCGTAGGGGTGTCCTCTGGTAACATCTGGAAAATCTTTGTTCGTTGAAAGTTTAGTACCTCAAACCCTAGTTTATTTTTAATTTTTTTGTTTGTCTGCTTATCTGCGAAGCTTTTGACATTAAAGTAGCCATATGCTTTGTTTACCGGAAAGATTCATTCCTTGGGTTGGTTTAAATAATTTCAGGCACTTAATCTGTCCTCGTATTTTCCTATAAATATCATGCAATGGACCTGTATGTTTAGTATTCTGGCTTTAAATTGAGTATGTTTATTTTGTTAAAGCTAGTTTTTAGCCTGTAAAATTGGAAGCCTCTTCTCAAACGTTCAGACTGATTACAAGCCTTTATATTCCTGGCTCGCTGGCCTATTTTAGAGGTCTAAATTAAATGGGGTAAGGTTATCGAGAAACACTCTGCGCACGCTTCACTATTTTAGAGTTTAATGAATGAAAATTAAATAACTGAAGCATGAACCTTACTAACTCGTCAGACAATAATTAAGCTGCTGGTTTTCATATTCCGCGTAACAGCGACGGAATCTTTTGCTGCAGTTTTCTCTGAAGAATCTGGAGAACCGGCCGAAGAAGCGAGGCCAATTCCCATAGCATTTGTCCCTGTTCACGAATGGAAATAAGAATTGCGTTTTCCCGAACTACGAAAATAACCAAGTAACGTACTCTTTTTATTAACGTGCTCCTTTATTTACGTGCGCAGTGAAGAAAGCAAAATCGTGAAAGGCAGCTAAGTAAAGGCTGCATATTGCATATCGCATACATTAGTTATTCTCACTAGACGACTATAACGATTCGGAGGAATATCGGTTAATATCAGTTAATAAGAATATCAGTTAATAAGTCACGCAAAACTCTCAAGTCACAGATCACGAAGAATAATCAGCCAATCATACCCCTGTACGTTCCTCTTGAATGATATATAAAGAGAAAAACGTAATAATACGTTTTCTTGGCCCTCGCCTATATATCAAGAAATAGGCAGTAATTTTGATGTTTCAATAAAGGGGGCTTTGGACCTTTTGACCATAGCCATGTTTACTCATTTTTTTGTGTTCACTCTGTTGACCACACACAGCTTATGCAAGGCAGCAGCAGGGATGCTATGGCTGGTTTGTAGTGTCACGCCATCTAAAATAAAAGTCGTAATCACTAAATAAATTAAGTCAAGAAACTAGGATATAAAAGATGATTGATGTATGAGCAACCTCGCCAAGATTCAGATTTGTGCGGTTATATTCAATCGCGCGTTATTCGCAAATATGTTTCACCCAAATGTATAGAGCTTTGTATAGAGACGCCATGTTGGTACCCATCCAGGTGGGCACCAACATGGCGGTCGCAAATCCCCTAGAATTAAAGCTCCGCCAGCAATTATCTCTCTGAGGAAAAAAAAGTAAGTTTACTCCCCTTTTATGCGAAGATTCACTATCACGAATCTTTTCTCTCAACCAGAATTAGTCTGTGTATTATAACACTTAATCGTTGTGGAATAACATTGTTTTAAGCAGATGTCATTTTCTCATTATCGAAGCTTTTTACTTTCGTGATCCTTACCTGGCTCATAAAAAATTTCGAGGAATTAACTAACACTTATCTTCTTCAGAGTGATTTAACCCGACCTAAACTGATTCCATTCCCTGCCAAGTAGGTATTTACCTACGCATTAAGCCAGGTTGAGGTATTGCTATAAAACATTACTTGGCGAGATGAGGTGCTTGACATGAAGGTTCTGGTTCCCAGAGGCTGTTGAGCGCTTTAGGCTGCTTTTCACTTGCGTATAAGCATACGCCCGCATACCAAATGTAATAATAATAGGTTTGAAATTCAAACAATAAAAATATCAAACAGAAAAGACTGGTTTTGGGCTAAAACCAGCACTAATACTTCCTTAGATTTGAATCTTAAAATATGGCTTTACCTGGATTAACGAGAAAGGCACTCCAAGCCCCTAGTCCATTCGTAACATTCAAATTTTTTTTTTCTTAAATATTGTAATTGGTAAATTTTCATATCACCCAGTGTAGCTTCCTGTGGAGCTTGGTAGGATTGTTTGACAGTTTTCTCAACCATTAATTGTTTGAGGTTTATTGACTAACCTTAGGATAGTAACTTCGCTACCTTTACTTACCTTAAACCTCGCATTTTTGTAATAGTTTACTACATTCAGTAAAAAGACTTAAAGAAGTAATTGTAACATCGTTATATATCAGTGCTTCACATTTGCTGTTAATAATAAGTAGTGGTTTTCAATTTCTAGAAGTATATCTTCAAGATTAAAGAGTTGCTTAGCTCGTATCCTAAAAAAAAACTTATAAACGATGAAACCATTGACTAAATGTAGCGAGTACGTAAGTAAAACTTTATTTTCACAGTGTTTGCCAGTTTCCTCAGAGGCTGATGTCCAGCTAGCTCGGGCAATATAAAAAAATATGTCTTTTGCTAGGCGTTTGTTAAGTTGCATGGCGCTTATTGCATGTTTTATGACGAGAGAGCGTGTTTTGTTTTCAAATTTTCTGTCAATTACAAACCTGTAACATTTCACCCAGTTGGTTTGTGTAGATTGCAGGTCATTTGCACGTGAAAATAAGACAAATAATATAAAGTAAACTAAATGGAATGGAAATATAACTTAAAATAAAAGAGAATAAAATCAACTGTCAATTTGCGTCCTCCATGTAATTTTGACTTTTCAAACTTTGCTTTTTTTTTCGGGAAAGTGTTATTTCCCCTTGACCCTCAATGTCCCCCAAGGGAAAGTCGAGGGGCACATTGAGTACCGAGGGGAAACAAAACTCACTGTTTCCCAAGGGAAAAGTAATTAAATGTTTTGTTATACCTCCCGACTCAACAATACAAAAAAGAACTGCGAACAAAATGATCTGCTTGATGCCCTGCAGTTGCTGTGCCCGCAGTACGAGTGACAATAGAAACCGGCAAGCTGTCCCGATAAGAGTCTTTTTCTTCGCAGCTAACAAGGTGAAGACAATAATAAAGCTGCTTTGTCTTCTTCAAATAACAATCAACTAACAAGAAATCTAGATTCCTTCCAGAAGACAAGAAAACGTTCACGGAATACTTCAATATTGAGTTAGAAGAAATAACATGTTAATTTTTCTATTTTTTTAAAATTTAACACACATTTTGTAGGAAAATTTGGCCATGTTCACTCTTTCACTGCTGTTAGAATGCTCAAAAGGTTCATGAATAAAGAATGAATTCGGTGAAAGTGAAACAAGGCTGTTTAAATGCATAATTGTTGCAGCATGGCAGTCTAATATTTACCATTCCATGCTCTTATTCATAGAAAGCTGTAGAATACTGGGAAGCGCTACAAAGCAGATGTTTAAATGTTGTCTTCTTCTTGCCGTAAAATAAAATCTAAGAGAAAAAACCAAACAAAATCCAAAGTTAGTTATTCCATTTGTATAAAGCGAAAATTAAATGCGTGACAGGCTTGAAACTCGCGATCGAGTCCAATGTTGTAATCCATTTCCACCGAAACTCTTAATATGTATTTAAATACCGTGGCGACATTTTACATTTTTTTAATTCGAATGCTCTCATTAAAGGGAGCTGCGTGATAATGAATAAGGGTTTTCATGATATACAATTTACCAAAATTTACATCAGTGGAATAGTTAAATACCGAAAAGGGAACAATGTTGTTCAAGATTTGAGACATAATTCTCCGTCAATTTCTAACAACAAGATTATCCATTTGAAAGGCACTGGAGAGCTGGAAAAAAATCGGTTTTATCTCTGTGTAAACGTTACGGTAGAAGCGACACAACTAAAACGTCCTGAAAGCGATTTTGAGGATTAGAGTAGTAAGCGGCCCATTTGTTCGGGACAACTAAAATATTTTCAACGCGTAGTAGTAAAACTCAAAGCTTTAATCGCGATGCTCGACGTATACAGAAATGACAACTTGATCTACGCCTACGGTGAAAAACTGAACAAGAATTAACAACACATTCGGACAAATGGAAACTGTGAAACCTATACTTACATGTTCTGTGCGGTTTCAACGGGAAAAGTACAAAACTATAGCAAGAAACAACACTGTGAAAGCAATCTGTCCGGCACAAACTCTTTCAAAGACAAACCATGTGCGATTGAGTCATGTGATTCAACACAGTCCGACCAGCTGTGCACAGTTCGATCCTAAACGAGCGTCGGCTTATAACAGACCTAGATCATTTTCAGTTTATCAGGTTCGGCCGCTAGTCGGCCTCAACACCATTGCAGAGTAGATCACGATATGGAAAAGTTTACAAACAACTGAGTCAGAGTTTAATTGTTTTTTACTTTGGAGCTGCACCTTTTGAAATTACGTTATACTTTATAGCGTCGTTTGTAAGTTGCTTTTTATTTTATTTGTTTTTATATTATTTGTCTTTTAAGGCAACTTCTTTAAATGCTTCCAACAGAATATGAAACCAGAACAACTACTAATTTGGAAAACCTTTTTAAATGCTTACAAGAGAATATGAAACCAAAGTGTATGGTATGCGTTTATCGTCACGATTTGGAGTCGTCTGGATCGGTTGATTCTTTTTTCCAACCTAACTTGGGAAAACTGTAGTCCGATTATAGTTCAAAGAAGACTTTCTACTTGTCCTAGCTATACTCTAATTGAACTTACTGAATTACCTTTAAATTCTAAAAGAAAATCTTCTTCGTTTTTATTTCTAAGGTTTTCTATAATGTAACGGTCATAGCAGTCTTAAACCAAAGTCGGGAGTTTAGATAATAATTGTCTCAAGGAGCCCATAATGGGCTCGTGTTGGCTATATAAGCGCGAGAAAAAGAAAAAAAAGTGAAGTATTCTGGTAGGATGCCATCATGCAAATTGTCTATTTTTAGCATTTGGACTGAGTGGAGTGAGATTTGATCTGATATCATATGCGTGATTTCAGAATTAGAGGATCGAGCAACGCATTTCCGACTATAAATTGCAAGTAATAGTTTTGCTTTTACATCTCATTTTGTATGCAAAGACAGAAGGAAGTGGAATTTAGGGAAGGAAATAACGTGATTCATGAATAAATTGCTCTGGCTTTCCTGTAATTTGATTGACTTTTTTTAGTATTCCATTGCGCTTTGGCTGGGAATGGATGTGACTAAGAGCACAAAAATAATGCGATTCTAGAATAAATCCCACTGCTGAGAGCCAATCACACTGCAAGGACCGCAAGTGATTTTAAAAT
>OMLO01002605.1_pt1 | contig 14662 bp, 5 predicted proteins | sample 1674811 | NCBI WGS metagenome assembly OMLO01 (sample SAMN06265003, study PRJEB25207) | coral metagenome | isolation source: Coral host | place: Mexico:La Bocana,Puerto Morelos, Mexico | collected 2008-11-13
CTAACGCTCGAAACGTCAGCTTTACAACTCGTTACGGTGGCCAATTTACATTTTCAACTTAGTTGATATAACCAAATGACCTTGTTACCCCCACCGACGCAGCAGCACAGTTTCTTTAGAAACTTTCACCCTTTATTTACTAGGGATCCTTTGAATTAAAGATAATTAACACGACTTTCTCTTGTTACTTACGGTCATTGGAGAGGTACTCATTCAACAGCTGAAACAACTGAAAACTTTCCCATGTATCAGGAAGCTGCGCAGCCAGGACCGCATCCATGTCAACAGTGAACAGAGACCAGAAGATTTCTTGATGTTCAACCATTAGTTCAGACACCCAGGCTAGTGCCTACGACAGACACAAGCACAAAGTCAGCTGATGCATGTTCTACTTTGGTAATCATTCAAATTCAAGCTTCTGAGCAGTACTTTCATACAGTACTATTTATTATGCTGGATAAGGCGGTCGTAAATGTGGCTTGTCTTGATGAAACCCTAGTGTGTGACCATTCAAAGGGACGCTTTTGAGCAATACTTTCATGTGGTACTGTTTATTATGCTGCACAAGGTGGTTCTAACTTTTAATTCTATGAAAGAAACCCTAGTGTGTGACCATTCAAGTAAAAGCTGTTGAGCAGTACATTCATGTGGTACTGTTTGTTATCCTGGCTTGGTGGTTCTAACTTTTAAGTCTGTGGATGAAACCCTAGCGTGTGACCATTCAAATGAAAGCTACCAGGCAGTGCTTTTTAAGTAGCACTACGCTGTCCGCTGATTCTAACTTCCAACTCTGTAAATGAAATCCTATTGAGTGACCAATCACAGCAGCACAGTACTATTTATTATGCTGTACAAAGTGAGTTAAGTCTGAAGATGAAACCAATGCATCTTAAAAAAAAATTTCATTTCATTTCTTTATATCCGAGACATAATTCAACATTGTCTTTGTTCTCAGTTTCCTTGGTGTGGAAGTGTCAGTCGAAGAAGTGTTTCTCAGACTAACCTTTGTCTTACCTCAGCATGATGTTCTTCATTCTGATGAAGTAAATCAACGCATAGCTCGGCAAGATGCATGATGTCATTCAGTTTGGTCTCAGGTGGAACATCATCCCCAGTGGACTCTGTTGAGCAAAATTTGAAAGGGTTACACTTGTTTGTCAAGATTTCTTAAAATCTCTCTGCATTTTCAAGTGACAGGTAATGAGAATTATTAAAAAAACTGCTGTGCTGTGTTTACAAACAGATAAAACACTTGACTATTTAGCAACTTGAAGTTGATAAAGTTTAACAATTATTAACTTCAGGACATTTTAGGAATCACCTTCAATTTTTGCAAAAGTTGAAACCCGTGTATAATTGACAAGAGCAGCCTGATGGAGGCAACTTCTAATTTCTTTTCTGAATTCCTCTGCTGGAACTGGTGTGGATATGTCTTTCATCATAACCTGAAGATGACAACAAATAATCAAGGAGAGTTAACAAAATTTACAATTATTAATAATTGCTCACCCTTATCACACTACATGATCCACAGTCCAACACACAAAGCATAGAGAACACACCTCCAATATTATTGATTGAATCAATTTTGCAGTTAGCACTCTCAAGACTTACCCTTTCAAATAATGAAAGTGTTGCTTTCAGTGCACCTTCAGGTCTTCCAAAGGGAAACGAATATCTACAAAAAAGTACTCAAATTACATTATCAGCTCAAGAACATTGAAACCCAGTTTTAATCTTGCAGGTAGAACAGTAAAGAGATAAAAAATACAGAATAAGATATTGATCTACCTGAAGCGAGTGACTTGATAGGCAAGAAGATTCCAGAGTCGTATCTTGATTTCTTCAAACCAAGTTTTCTCATCAACCGTGATGGTTCCTAAGCCATCTGGCCTGTAGTAATAAACAGCGGGATAATGTCAAAAATACAATCACTACTGGCAGAATGATTGACGGTGGGGTGACTGACATAACAATGATTCACAGTGGGGTGACTGACATGAGGATGATTGACAGTGAGGTGACTGATGTAAGAATGATTGACAGTGAGGTGACTGACGTAAGAATGATTGACAGTGGGGTTACTGATATAAGAATGGTGAACAGTGGGGTGATTGACACAAGAATGATTGACAGTGGGATGACTGACTTAAGCATAACATAAAAAATAGTGTGATGATTGGCAGTGAGAAGTTAGCGTAGAGTGATATCATCATAAGACATTTCTTAAATGTACATGCAGCTATTAGAATAACTTAATATCCTCTATAGATTACTTTACAGATAGGTTAATGTTCTCATTACTTTATCATCATCATTGTATGTTAATATTGTAAGAGTGTATGTGTTGTGTGTGTGTGATGGATGAGCTGGAGGGTATTCTTTGTATTCATTGTATCTTACCTTCGCTGTAAAATATTTAATCTACATTATTTAAACCAGCTCCCTGACATTTTTAGCTTTTTAGTTATTTCAGGGAGCTGGTAACCGTTTAAACTATTCTAAATCATTTTCTTTTTAAACAAATTGTATTGTAAATTTCTAAATGGGTACTAAAGTGTGTTAATGTTGTTGTTGTTGTTGTTATTGTTGTTGTTACACACCCACACACCTGTTTCCATACACATGTGAGGCACAAAATGCAAAGCTGTAATGTAGCAAAGTTGGGTCAATCATGACACCAGCCTCCGCCCTGTCTAGCAAGTCACTGAGGTAACTTAATTGCCGGTGACAACCACGTACTCCATATCTTGCACAATACTCGTCTAACACAAATATCTGACCTGGAGAGAACCAGCCCTGAAGACAGACAAGTTTTGTTTTAGTCAGTAATTAAAATTGTTTTTATTATCATATAGCAGCATACAATTCCATGACATTGTAAAATCATCAGCTATGTAACACGAAAGCATGTCATTGCAACATCTGAATTATTGCATTTGCATTCTATGTGCCACAAGAACAAATAGGATTACTATTAACTAAGAGAAAATTGTCTTTTGAAAGAATGACCATTGAAAACAATAACTTGGCTTACTCGTGAAATGTTTCAAATTACTCTAAATTTGAATGTTTTTTCAGAAAGAAAGTCAACTGAATTTCTGATACAGAATGGGATGCCACTGGCTTCTTAAAATACTGGTGACAGCTGATCTAGAAAGAGCACTGTTGATTGAAAATTTAAAACAAAAAATATGAATAATGTTCATACCAAACAAGAATATGAGTCATTTAGCCTGTGTGTCAGAGTCAGGTGCTGCAGCTTCTCAAATAGAACATGGTGGTTGAATGTGTTGGGATCAGCTTGAATTAAGTCGTCAAGTCCATGTTTTCTGGCACGGTCATGGTCTAAACATGCAAATAAACAATGAAGACAAAAGTAGCTTAAAACTGAGCAGTATTTAAAGCAGAAGGCAATGTAGACAGTACATGTACGTAATCATACTGTTAACAAAGTAACAGCTTCACCCCTCCGAGAGTAGCTATAACAAGTCAGGATCTCCCAATGGGGGCTTTACACTGAGTTGCCTATTAGTGTTTAGCCACAATACTGAGAGTAACCCGGAGACGGACTGGCATCCCATCTAAGCAGGGGGGGGGGGGGAGTAGGATAACTCCTAGTATGACTTCATGCTACAGAAACCAGAAATCTCAGGCGGTAACTAAAAGAAATTTATTGCCCTATCCAGACTTCACCTTACATAAAGTAGGTAAGTTAACTATGTTACCTTTTTATCTTTCAAAATGTAGGCACCAGGTAGTCTGGGGAACTCAAACCTTGAATGCGGGACAGGGCTTTTTATAAGAACAAGGAGGGGGTTGGGTCTTAATACAGCTTTCATTAAAAATTCAAATCTTCAATCCTAGCCTCAGTGTAAAAAAGCAGCTAACAACTGACCTCCTTGGAGCCGTGTAAGTGTGTTATTAACATGTGGCTGGACCGTGACAGCTGAAAGGTTTGGTGCAACAGGCTTGTGTGACTGGCCAGTAGCAGTGTACAGTTTGTTGACCCAGATCTGTCTCTCAAGTTCCTCTTCTGTCGCAAACAAGACTTGATCACCTTCCTTAACAGCTTTGAAGAAAAATCTTCCACCTTTGTGTTCTTCATCTACAGATTCAAATAAATTCTCATATTGACTCAAACAGATAACAGTGCAGTAAGTTAAGCAACACTAAAATTACTGACAAACAGATTTGTGCAATACTGGAAGTTAATAACCATGAACAGGTTTGGTAAGTGCTAACAGTTGCCAAGGAGAGCAATTTAGATCATGTTAAGCCTAAAATATGGGTGCGATTGGGCTTGTGTGGTGTGTTTAACATAGAGGAAAGAGGCAGCAGTTCGCTGGCCATGCTGGTCTATTTTGCCAGAATTTCTTCATTTTCATTATCCCACATTCATCCTTTTCACTGTTGTTTCACTCAAACAGCTGCCAGTTGGGCTTCAAAGGTGGCTCAGGGCTGAAAAAATATTCTGTTTTGGGGTTTTCTAAGTAACCATACCAAGTGGAGGATGTCCACAGAATGGTCCTTGACACTTATTTTGTCCCATATTGGACATAATGCTGTGACCACTAAGTATTAATATCTGCATTAATTACTTGTTATATTTTAGTAACCTACCATTAACAGCTTCACAGTAATCCACAGTATACCCATCCAATTGCATCATCTCTGTGGGTTCTGCCTGCTTCTCACGGTAACTGCACATGGCAAATGTATAATGACTCACCTGCAGCAAGAGAGGAAAGTGCATTTTGTCATAATGAAACTCTGTTTCCACTCACAGTGACTTTTTCATCAGGCAAGGTAAATGTCAAGTCTGTTTTAGGCCTAATGGTGACATAACCCGGTTTCTGTCTGTGACATGTCCTGAGTATTTCTACTCCCCCTGGGCGGGATGCAAGTCCATTGTAAGGTTACCCCCCCCCCCCCCCCCCCCCCCCCCCCACAGCGTAAATTCACCATTTATACACCTGGATGGAGAGAGGCAATGATGTAGTAAAGTGTCTTGCCCAGAAACATGATGCAATGATCCTGGCTAGATCTAGAGCCAGAGTAGATCTTGAGACATGCATGCAACCCACAAGGCCACCATGCCTCCTCATGATTACTCGTCAGGTATTGCTTAAGGTCATTCCCCAGTGTTGCACTGCACATCCCCACTGCGCATAATTTCACATGTGATTAGTGCGCGCATTAGAAAATTAGTTTCTGGATGTAAATGCAAAACACTCTAGATGGTACATTAAGTGTCTTGTCTAAGAACACAACACAAAGAGAAAGAACAGACCCTTCATTCAATTACACCAAGATGTGCTAACAATAACAAAGCTCAAGTTTAGCATCATACCAGTGTAGTAATAAATGATTGATGGACTCACCAGACATGGAAATATGGCAACTTAATGTTTTCATGAAACCTTTACAACGCACCTGCACCAGGGCAAAGAAGCGTTTCTTCCACTTTTTCCACACACTCTTCCCTTGAACACAAATCAATCTAAGAATAAAATGAAAAAAAACTGTCTCAAAAAGATGGGATGTCAGACATGATACAAAGATACTACGCACTTGAAAATTGTGTGGAGCATTCTATAGGAAAATTCATTATCTGACAAGGGAATTCCATGTTAAATTTCACATGAAAACCAATATTGCGAGAATTGTGAAGCAATGAGTGTGATATCAGATTTTCAAGTAAAATTTCAAGTGGAATTCATACGTCAGGTTTTATTTTTTCCTCGATCAAGTGGCCTTCTTTTTAAATGAAAGAAAACTCTGTTTCATTTACGTCTGTGTGAATGTTGCAATATTCAACATGACTCACTTTCAAGAGTTTCAATTCCACACTGAATACATCAGGGTTGTTAAGAATTCTCTGAGCTATGCAATTCTAGATGAAATCATGCTAATGGTCATTCCAAATAAGATGCAGTTTTCTTAATGTTTGACAGCAGATTGACGAACATTCTGTATTCACTCAGTTCTATAATCATCACCATTAGCTATAAACATGTACCACAAGACTTCCAAAAGAGATCAACATGGAATTTTTCTTGACGATATCAGTATATCAAGGAGACAGGTGACAAGAACATTGAAAATCGTCAACTAGTAATTAATTAAGGGGGCCTTATGTCTATGAGCACTGTTAGCTGCATTTGAATAGTTTATTTTGTCTATCTAATCCTTGTCTTCTTGGCTGCCATTTTGCTGTGATTATACTGAAGTTATCATGAAAATACTTGGAGTTGCTTTTTTTTATGTCCAACCATCATGACATGTATTGATGAACCTCCAAACTCTCAGAACTACAAGAAATATCAAAATAAATGACTAACTAAGACAACCAGGAAGAAGAACCAGCTCAGAACTGAAAGGACTGGCAAGAAACCTGGCAAAAGAGGAAAATAAAATAAACACTTCTTTAATTAGGAAAGGTCTTATATCAACCCACTAACCCACATTTCTTCAGGTTCACAGGTTTATCCATCTTGACAGCAATTTTTAGTTTAACTTTTTCACCAGTCCAACCTTTGGGTGTCATAACATCATACAGCTCAGGCAGCTCTGATCCTCCAGGTGTTGGTTTTATTATCACCTGTTGATGAAGGATAATTACACAAACACAATTAACATGTATCATCCTTTTTCTTCATTTTAATTCTAATTATTGAGCTTATCCTGACTTCCATGGCATGAAACAATCAATAGAAATGGTGCAATAGTATTTTTTTTTTGAGGGAAATGGATAATGGCCGTTTAATTAAAGGAGCTTGTTACTGAGGCAAAGCCCTCATCGCAACATTGATTACCGCCTGCCTAACAGGAGACTAGGTCTTAAATAGGGGTTGAACTGAATTTTTCTTCAGACATGTGTTCTTAACTTCACCCAACTTTACAAGACTTTTACAAACTCAAAGATATGTAGCAGAGAAAGAAAAGCAACGGAATACAGTACAATACACTGTCGAACAGTTGTTAACTTGGTTTTGACTGAAACCACAAAATAAGATTATTTGGTATTGTCAATACAATACACCTAAGTTTGAGGACTGTACTTTTAATTATTGACATTACCTTTCCTAACTCTTTGTCATCAAGTGCCAGGAGACCTGAATTCTCTGCATAGAGTTTGACTTTGACTACTGGACGAGGGTGACAAGTTGTAAAATCACCTTGAGATTCCCAGCTAAATCAAATCAAAACTTTAAGTTTGTTAACTCTTCAATTAACATATCACTTGTAGAACACCACTAATTCCAGTTAATTAAAGGTCAGTCAGAGATCGTCTACAACAGATTACAAGTTTTAACAGATGGTATTGTTTATGAGCTCTTTATTATGTATTTGATAAAAGAGCAGATCTGTTTGCAAAATAGGATAAAATTGAATTTTCAGCCATTTTACTTACACAGGCTTGTTAGCCTCAGCTTGATCAGTTTGAAATTTCTCCCCACCCTCAACCTAAGAATGGAATGAACATAACATGCATGTACATTTAATACTTGCAGTCTTTTCAGGGTAGAACAAGTTACATTCTGGATGGTTTAAGCCTAGTTCCGTTTCAGTCATTCCTGCAAAGTAGTTCTAGAATCAATAATCTGCTTGTAGACAAGGTATAATTCAGCCCTTGATGGCTCTGGCACAGGTCTTTAGAAATCAATGCAATCCACTCCAATAAATTTCAAGATAGTATAAAACTATCTTTGAGACAGCATTGAAAACACAAATATATCTGGCATGTTTTGGTTTGAGAATTTATTAGAAATTATTACCGGTATAAGTATTTTGTTACCTCCATGGTGCAGTAAACAATCTTCATTGGTGGAAGGGACTTAAGTCCTCTTGCCTCTACAACAATCACCTAAAATAAAAAGCAGTTACAAATAATTATTTTTATTGTAAAAATGATCTCTCAGTGATGCCCTACATGTACCTATGGTAAGGTACTACTGAATGGGATGCAATCTTATAAAAATGTAAGAACCAATAACACAAGTTGAATGTATGCAAGGCTAAGTTTATACTAGGTTGGGAATATGTGGCCCTTGAACCACAAGCACAGACCTCACTGGCCCCAGTCCAGCTCTCCCAGCTAGCCAATAAATAAATAAATCAAATTACCTCAATGGTGAAATTCAGCATGACATCAGACTTGGACAGTATTGAATCCACATCATCTTGCACCTCAACCATGGAGATTGTGTTCTGGGATCTAGGGATTAATTGCATGCCATAAGACCAATAGGGTTCCAGCAAACAAGATGATCCAGACCTGCACAATTCCCTATGCAGACACTCACTTCCAGGGGTAGGGGGACTCCCTTATGTGGACTTTGCATTGCCATGCCATTTTTGAATTATAAGTACCACCGGTAATTAAGGGTATTTTTGGCAGGTCAATACTGTTGCTATGGTAACCTATTGTGTAATAAAATTGATACCAACAAGTTCACCAATAATTATTGGGCAAATGTTTGATACAAGTGGCTATAATGACACATTAAAATCTATGTCTTCAAAAGTGCTGGAAACTGTTTTTAGCTATCTAAGCTAACTTCTACATGTAAGAGAAGAAGACTGTCAAAATAATACAAGAACAGTGCTTCATACCCTTTGACCCTGTTAAAGGGCATTGAGTACTTTGAGTCAGAGGATCCTTTTGTGACTGGCTGACTTTCCAAATTAGCCATAAGCTGATTGATAGCAGATTGCTGCTCTTCAACAAACAGAGCTTCCATGTCTTTGTGTATAAATCCAGGCAGACGCTACAGAAAAACCAGAAAGAAAAGAACACTTTTAGTCACATCAGAATGAAAAGATCATTTGAAAGACTTTGGTTAAAGGACACATTCCAAACAAATTGATGACCTTTCTTACCAGATTTGCTTGTTTCAATCGAGGCTCTGACATTGCAGTCAAATGTTGCTTTCAGATAGTCCAAAATCTCAATTAGCAGCATGATTTCTATGCTGTTCTACAAAATTGATGATCCTTAACTTATCTGACACTGTGTAACACTGACACTAAATTCCAGTGTGTTTTTTGGCTACATAATTTAACATTCTGATTGCTTGAAATGAAAGTAGTTGTTTTGTTGATCACTTAAGTCCTTGGTTAAATTTAATCAAGGTAAGAATTTGTTAACTTCAGATTGGTAGTCAAATTTACTTTCAGATTTTTATATCGTGTTTCAGTGTCTTTTTTATGCTATGATGTGTGGCTCAAGAAATTCATATTTACGTGCTGATTTCAGGGTAAATAAGTTATACATCGGTAAAAACAGTAATAATCAATACCTTTCTCTGGTCCACAATTGCTTTACATTTTCCATGCAGTTCTCTACGAATACATGCTGCTTGTTCATCGGCACTGTCAAGCTTTTAAGATAAAAATAAGATTCATAAACACTATGAAAGCCCAAGTTTTCTATTTCTTACTGATCAGAACTACGACACTAGGATTGGACCCGTCAGATATTGTAGCAGCAAATTCAAGAGTACAAATTATCACAGAAAATGACATGTACATTTTCTGATAAAATTTTCATTTTATCCAAAACTCATTAACAAACTTCAAAGTGGTTCACTTAAGGCTTGATTTCTGTTACAGTTGCACATTTTAAATGGTTTATCGCGGTTAGTGTCTGTGTTGTAGTTAAAAATTAAATTCAGTTAAAAATTAAATTCCTTTGCCTCTTAACCCTACTTATTCATTGATTATGAATAATTAGGGTTAGAAGACAAAGGAAATTGAGATTCAAACTGGGTTAAAATTATTTTTACCTGAATTTAATTTTTAACTACAACATCTACAATGTTTAATTAGTTTTGTGAGGAAAACTCTTGTGATAAGCCTCTAAGTGGATTAGTTCCTAACTACTTCACCCCCAAACAAAAGCAGATAAGAACCTACTTCTGGTTAGGGGCTAACCGAAGGGGATCTAATTGACCTGGCCCTAAACAAATCATTACCACTTACATGCAAGCTGAGTCAAAAATATATGTAAAGAGATTTTTCAAAGCAGCTGTTAGCAATTTACTTATTAACTTTGTTGTCTTGTTCTCAAATACCTCCTGAGGTCAATTGCCTTATTTTGCATAAATGTGTTTACTTGAAACTTCAAGTAAACACAAAAAATCCAAAATAAAGAATCAAAGTATTTTATGCATATTTAAATCCATTAATTAACATCCTAACTGCAGCTGTAAAAACACAGTAATTAACTAGCTAGTAAGCAATAAGATTTAATCATTTTAAAAGGCTTATTTTTGATTTATGAGCGTGCATGATCTTCTCGTTTCTTAGTAATAAAACAAAAATGACACAAAGATAATCTGAACATGGTTTAAAGACATCAAAGACTCTTGAGGAAACAGTCGAACATTTAAATTGAGCACAATGTCTGTGTTATACCTGACAAGCATTGAATAATATTTGGTGTTCGTATTTTTTCACTCCCAAGATGGTCTGGAACATTTCATAGAGCTGCTCTTTGGATAATATCAGTTCCGAAGCAGCAGAGGCCGCAATTCTGGGACCCTTTTTCGGATCGTCCTCTCCGCGAAAAATAGCGTCATTTTTTGCCATCCACGAACTCAAGACAGTCTCCTTACTGATGCCGTCGATTTCAGGCAGACTTCGAACGCGCTTCTCGATCATTGCCTTGAAAACCTCACGAAAATCATTGGATGAACAACCACCACTAATAACCATCTTTTGCACTCTTTCACTGCAAATAAATACATCAAAATAGGCCCGAACTGCGTTGTAGAACGCCTCATCAGAAGCAATTTTGGTATCGCCTTTGAGGAAATCATCGAATCTCTGCTTGATTTTTACCAGATCTTGCTTGCTGACTCTTGCGTGCCTTCGAGCCATGTCCGTTGGTTGTCGAGCATTGAATGGATACGCAATGCACCTCAAAACGAAAATATATAATTGTAGTCTCTCCCTTCTTTCGTCATCTTCTTGCTGTTCCAACAGTGTGGCTTCTGACAGAACGGAAGGTGTTGGACTCGGAGTGTGCAATGAAGGGCTGACACTTGGTGAAGAAGTGGCAGCTGTGGAGTTTGCTGATAATTGCTCCCCTCGCTGATAAATGCTAAGGAGCTCTTGTGTGTGCTCGTCTCCATCGATGATGTCTTCGCCATCCTCTTCGTCGGAGGACGAGGCAATCATTCTGCAACGGAAGGTTCAACCCACACTAGTACTCTAATGAACGCGTATTGAACACGTCTGCTGCCGTGATAGGTAAACATCGACCCACAAATGATAATCAAATCGACTGCTCATTTACTCTCTTGGTAGCAACCGCTGGTTTTCGTCAGCTGTTTCGTAACCTGCGATCTCTGAATATAGGGGAGGGGGGGTATGATCGCAGGTTACCTGTTTCGGGGCGCTAAGCAATGGAGGGTCGCTTTCAAGGGAACTTCGAGAGTCATATAATTGTTTTTATTGTGTTTAGTCGTCTAATCCCTTTATTTTATCTCAGAGTACTTAGGCTATTGGAAGGAGGTGCTTATTGGTTTAGGGACGCGTACAAAAACGGTACTAAATGGAGAGCGCTTGTTAGACTCGAATAATTTCGGCTAACATGCATCTAAACAGTAACGTGAAATGTCAAAACCATTGGGATATCAGAGGATCATATATTTGAACTGCGGAGAAAGATATGAAAACATGATTGATCATCGCAGTTTATTTACACAAAGCCTGAAAGACATTCACGCCTAAACAGGATTCGAACTCATTATGACAAACGTTTTTCAAAACCTTCCTGTTAACATTACCTATATACGCACACCCCTCAATACGGACAAAAGAAGCAAAACAAACCCCGCTAATACTATATGTTATATTTTTTGCGAACGCGTGTGGTCTACGAAGCGTTGAAGGAGACTAATCAAGTGACGCGAGGATCAAGGCTTTCAACGCTTCACGCTTAAACGTGTACAATGACTATTTTGCAGTATGGTAAAATCGCTAACCCAGATCCGATTGATCACTTAAAAGAACTACCGAAGGCATTACGAACTCTTCTAAAGAGCATAACAGCGGGCTAGCTTTAATATAACATCCCGGCAAATTGATTCGCTACAACCCACAACCAGGTTGCGAGGGGAAACCGGTCCCGTAATTATCCCTTCCCCGCCCTATTAAGGGTTGAACTGTCCAAAAAAATCCCACCCTTCCTGAAACTCAGTGGAAATGTGACTCAGATGGACTTCAGTGTAAAGGATTATGAATGCTCGGGGGGAAGGGAACTCCATGTTAAAAGGTCATGCTTGCTCGTCTGGGGATTTTTCGTAACATCTTTTGGGGGTCTGGTAAGCTCGAACCGCGCCCAGATGGGTCTCCTTCAGAGGCTTAATCCTAATTTCCGACGAGCATTCCCGACATTTTCGTAAGCGAGTACCCCTGGGATAAATACACTACGATACTACTCCCTGAAATGCCTTTAAAGACAAAACGTTCCGCCTAAAGAATGATTAATTAATGCTTTCATTAATCCAGAGCCGCTTCGATTCTTAGCTTCAAATTTCGTATAATCAACTAAATACTGTAATCATCCAACCGTAGTGTCCATTCATAGTCAAAAAAAAGAAACAATTTCTCTAACCAATTTATTTGTCGTTATTAGAAAATATCCTCAACTATCACACAGACCTCGCTAGAAAAAAAAACAGAACAATTGAGTTTACAGTGCTCCTTTTCATCTATATGTTACCAAATTTACCATTATACGAATATCTAATTAGAACATACAACATAGCTACAACTTGAAATCGCCGAAAAATGTCTGACTTGCTACATTTTAAAGTTGCTACAGTCAGTGATATAAAAGAGTTTTTTTAACAAAATTTTAATTGCAATAGATAGAAAACTAGCATTAGTATTGCAAAATGCGACTGAAAGCATCCAGGTGCAACCTTACAGTTGTAATGAAAATAATTTCTCCTTCAATTTTTTTAAGTCCTTAAATACAAGACTAGAGTTCGCGTTTCGTGTTCTTGCGTGTTCTCGCGTGTTTAAACTGTCACGTGGAAAGGGCTTCCAGGGATGTGCTTGTCTGCCCACAGTACTTTAAGGACATAGGTACCAGGCTCTTCTAAGGCGTAATTCACAGCATACACGTTGCTGCCCGTGTGCTTGACGTTGATTTCTTTGGCGGGTATCGCAGGGCCTTCAACGCCCACCATCAGGGAACCGCGACCAGCATTGCTAGCGTTGACAGTGAAGGAGTTTGGCTGGCCCAAAACAGCGCTATGGAGACCTGTTCCTCGCGAGGTGCACTTGGACGCGTCGCCCGTGCTGGAGTATTTACCATCGGACGGGTAAATCGTTACGTTATATGGGCTTCCGGGGATGTCTTGACTAGCGAATTTTATTCTTATCGTGTACTCGCCGGCTACGACTGGGTTGTACGTGACTTGATAGGTGCCGTCGGCATTTTCACTGCAATTCATCTTCACCTTGGCGGGACCGTCTACGGAGAGGGCAAGCGCACCTGAGCCGGCTTCCAGCGCGTTTACAGTAAACTCTGCTGATTCACCGACCTTTCCTTTGCTCAATCCTTCACCGTAAGCCTTGACTTTCTCTGGATGACCTTCTACTCCGCCTACTCTGATCTTGAACGGGCTACCGGGAATATGAGAGCCATCAAAACGGACATTGACGAGGTGGTCCCCATATTCTCTGGGGGTGAAGCGAATGGCGAAGTTCCCACCGCCGAGTTTGGATACTTGAGCTTCTTTTTCGTCTCCGGAAGGTGCCACGACAGAAGCAGTCACATCTCCTACAGCGGCGTTTGTTTGCACGGAGAATGAAGCAGGCTGGTTGACCTTCAATCCGCTCTCTGCGAGGTCGGTGACGTTGAGATCCCTAAAGCGGTCTTCCACTTCCGGCGATACATACACCTTGTAGGGACTTCCGGGAATGTCTTCATCCGCAAACCGAATATGACAAGTGTATTCCCCGGGGGTGGTGGGTAGGTAGGAAATGTTGCAAGACCCATCTCCGTTGTCGGTACATTTGATCTCTGACTTGGCAGGACCTTCGACTGCAATCGCAAGGCCCCCTGGTCCGGCATCACGTGTCCACACAGTGAAATCTCCCGGATGATTAACCACACCTCTTTCGAGCCCAGGACCTGCAGCGACGCATTTTGCCGCACCACCCCAGACTGGTGCCTCAACAAAGACTTTGAATGGACTTCCAGGGATATCCTTCTTTCTTCCGCTCTTGAACCTGACGTAGATGGTGTGTTCACCGCTCTCTTTGGGAACGAAGCGAATGGTGTACGTCTTTGGTGTAGTTTCGATGATGTCGGACTCGAGTTCCGTTCCGTCAGGGCTTATCACCATGGTTTCAAGATCGTCCATCTTGTACCCTTTGAGATCAAACACGAAGTCATGAGGCTGAGCGGGAGTGGAACCGAACGTTACAAGATCCTCGAATACTTCAGACACTCGATGGGGTGGCTCAGAGAACTGATCTGGTGCAGAAGAACTCACCTGCAAAAATGAGAGGAAGAAAACAGTCAATGAATGATTTGCCACTAATCGGATTCCACTTTATGCGCAAAGAATTCTGGGATCGCCAGGGGGCAAACATTGCAAGTTTCTCGAAGGAAATATATGGCGAAAAGTTGTTT
>OMLO01002606.1_pt1 | contig 14660 bp, 6 predicted proteins | sample 1674811 | NCBI WGS metagenome assembly OMLO01 (sample SAMN06265003, study PRJEB25207) | coral metagenome | isolation source: Coral host | place: Mexico:La Bocana,Puerto Morelos, Mexico | collected 2008-11-13
AGAAAAGCGATAGTTTCAAGTGAGTACGTGCCCGAAAAAGAAGCCACTTGAACTTCTCGGCTAATATTGGTCTGCAAAAAACTGGGCCTGATATTGCGCTGGTGTGTGTTTGGCATTTCTGTGTCAACTATCCTCTACTTGCGTAAACTATGACGCGAGCGAATTTCTTTACATGAAATGCTCTCAAACGGTGACCGAGATACAGATAAGGCGCTAGCCACAAATACTTCCACATAACTATGTTCCTAGAAAATACGCGTTTATGTTATATGCCTTCTACGATTCACACACACTTTGTATTTTTATCTCAATTTTCGCCCCACAGAGTGAAAACCACTAATTACTGAACGCGCCGGCTTAATAGAAGTATATTTTTAACACATTATATTGGAAAGATTTCTTGCATGGCATTATAGGCCAACTTGAAGCCATTAAAACGACACGAAAGCCCATTGAACAACAAAGAAACTCCAAAAAAATATCTGCCATTGACCGACAACCAACGTCAAAAAGCAACGCTTTTACCTGATTGAATCAATCCGCAAAATTACTTAAACTTGTCTCTTTTCACTTCTTTAGTGAAAAAAGTAAGTTTGATCAGGCCTGGCCTTTTCAGTAAATCAAAATTCATCACATTTAAGTTGACCAAGTGCCGGTGCACAGTATCTTTGTGAACTCAACTTCACGAAAGGAAGAAATATTGACAAATATCCAGTCCCTGTTTACAAGGTTTGCCGCGAAAACGTCCGAAAACAAAACGTCAGAAACAAACATGTCTTTGTGGTACATTTGCTGGATTTTTAACAAGCATAAGGGCACGTTGACGTTTAGGGCAAGGCAGCTAAAAATAGATTTGTTTTCTTAAGACTGAACTTTGTAGAGATCACACGACACAACTCAGTAGAGCGAATAAAAGTAGAATCATCACGCCTTTACAGTTCTTCTTACTGTTTTAGGTCTATTTCTTGTAGTTAAGTTGGGAGAATTTCCTTTGTGATCTATTTTATTACTCTCACACTTCGAATTGATCCTCTTGGCAATTTACCCGTTAATTACATTACTCAGCTAAGAACATTTAATGAACAGCTATTATAATTCGATTAACGCACCAAAGACCAGCTACAACAAAACACCCTACAGCGAAACCTAACCCCGAGGACTCAACATTCTACGATTCTACGATGCAAACACCACGCATAAATTAAACTTCACACAAAAAGCGCACTTTAACAATGAATACCAATTCGGCACTTTCTCAAGAATAACATTCCCACGGATATTAAATAAAAGTTAATGATTAATTAACCAAATTCTCAAAGTGCTCCCAAAGTTTCACCGCACCTTCCGCCTCGTTTAACGAGAACACAAAGGGAACTTGTTTGGTTTAGCTCAAAGTTATTTTAAAATGTCTATTTATAAAATGCACCAAAGCTTATATAAAATTGTATTGTTTTGTTTGCACACCAATTTAGACGCGGGTAAGCTTTTAGCACCCAAAAGTAAATCTGTTTTTACTGTATCGATAATTGAAGCTAATAGCCGCAAACTGACAAGACAAATCTGGCACAATTTAAGCGTGGATTAAATCAGGGGTTCGAGCTTAAAATGGACTGGCTCGACGTGATTCATCGTTTAATCGCTCACATCACCTCTTAGAGATGTCGCAAATCCTAAACACTTGAGGTTTTGACGTTTAAGTCGACGATTAATGATCAGAAACATGACTTTTGGAATTTCATAAATGAACGTTGCTGTACAGCGAGGAAAAGAGCAACTTAATTTCAATGACCGACCAGCTCGATGAATTCAGACATTCACGATAAATTCTGAAGTTATGATCTTTTTTTGATTCTTTTAACTAAGAGCCTTTTCAATTTTTTTGAGCGCGTCATTTAAACGTGAAATGAAGAATAAGGTAACACATCAAGGTGGTTACAAAAGCGGTCACAGCATCTGTAGTTTGTATCAGTGAATTTGACTGATTCGATAATGCACTGTTTATAGATCCATTGTCAACTTCATTGAAATGATAAACAAAACAAGGTTCTCGCATGCACTGTTTGTCATGAATCATATCAAGATTACCTCGAAAGTAACCTTTCCTAGCATACCATGATTACCTCGAGAGTAATCTTTCCTAGCATATCTTTCCTTGGTATCGGCAGGTAAGCACCATGCATGCAAATGGGGGTACGTTAGTCAGACCTGGATTAGCTCAAAGATTATTACATAAAAAATAACTGCGACTGGACCGATGATACGACAACTATCTTACCTCGTAAGCCTATTCTGCAATCAGCAACGAATCCAAAAAAATATGTTTTTAGACATCACAACGGCCATATTTTGCCACCAGATTGTGTGACGTTCTAGCTGGAGGTCGATGGAGCCAAGTAGGCTTTAAGACGTAACACTTCAAACTCTATATGCAAATACTGATGACTTTTTAACTTGTATAACTGCTTCGATAGCTGCTTCACTCGCTATCGATTCCACGAATCTAAATTATTTCTAAACTGGTCAACTGATGGTCGCATGGCTCTAGGAGTTTAACACTGAAACTCGATCCATCCTTAGCCCAGTTTGTTTGCATGGTCTGACGAAATAACTGACAACATGTCAAGAAATGTTAATTTAGCTCTAGCATTTTCCATACCTCGGGGTGTCAAAAAAAAAAATAATAAAAAACAATACTGCGTGCTGGCTGGCGTGCGTGCGTAATCTGCTGGTGCAGTGAGAGAAGTACATCTTCGGGTGACTTAGTTGCATGTTGAAAAATTTACCTTTTAGCTTTTCACGACCTCGATCTGCAATGGTCCATCCGGACTTAGCAATTGAAATATGAATTGTCCTTTTGCGACCTTTCCCCATTAAGCAAAGCCAAATGGAAATGAAAGTCCTACTTTGCAATATTTAACGCGCCCTAATTCCAGGATTCCGGTGTAACAATCGATAACTCAGCGAAGTAGATTACTAAACAAAGCTAAATAACTCTGGTGAGGATTATAAGATTAAGTAAGTTTTTCATTCAAATAAACCAGGATTATCACGGTAACTTCTTAATGCTGGTCGGTCAACGTCAAAGGAGGCAAAAATGCAATTATTTACAAGTACTGCTTTGAGTTAGCTATAAAGACTGATCACACATTTTATTTCTAATAACGCTCCCATTTGAAGCTTCAGTATTCTGCAAATATTTCTTGTCTCACTTTTTTCTTTGTTATTTCTAGGCTTATGCATTTGATCTTGCAATTTTTGTTTATTGTTATGTCCTGAAGAATCAAAAATTATCAAAAAACAAGTTTCATTATTTGTTAGTTTTCTTTCAATAGTAAGGGTTCTTGTTACTTTGTACAGACTATTCTTATTGCACAGTTATAATTCTCACTTAAAATGTATATTTTCAGGCGTAGTAAAATAATAAAAGTGAATTGAAAACAGCAAAGTGGGTACCTAAACATGACAGGGGAGAGGGTAAGAGGTGAAGTTTGAAACACATGTCCTGTACTACGCCTCGGGCTGAATTTTGAGGGGTGGGGTTGAGGTGAGACTATGAAGAAGTTTGGACGTGGCTAAGTGGGGTGGAAGGGTAAGGGAAATCACAGCTGTAGAAGTATACTACCGTAATATTTGAACAAAAAAATTGGAGCTACAATCCTAATCAAAAGTCTTGAGACACTTTGCACTTTTGCCAACAAATAGTCTTCCTGTCTGCCTCTGCTTCCCCAGCCCCAGCCATCCAAAATATAGCCATTTTTCCAACATTACTTTGGGAGAAGGGGTAGGGGTTAGGAAACTTGAATAGTGGCTTCCCATTTTAAATGATGTGTCACAAGTTGCCTTTGCACTTTGTCTCCCGGACTTTCGGCCAGGATTATAGCTAGCTATGGCACCACTGTGAGAGCTGAGGTTTTTCTCCAAAGAAAGCATCTTAACACAAAATCACCCAGCGGCATGCCATTCTCATGTTACATCTCCCATAATGCTAACTTACATAATTTAGCCTGCATAACAAGACAAAACTCTTATGGACACAGCATCAAAAAAGGGAACATTATTTATCTCATGTAACATTATATGTATCTGTAACAGAATCTCACATAAAGAAAAACCTTCATTTTCTTCTTTTTTTTGCTGATGGAAATGCCTTGGTTGGCCTGTTAGTGGCTTCAGCCTGTAAGGCCCTGTTGTTTCAAGTTTGACCATTGGGACATCAAATAATATGTGTACATTTTTAAAGATACTTATAAAGTAAAAACATTTTTAAGGCAATGGAAAATGGGGGAAAGCTTGCAATCAGACCAAACCCCATATATACACTACTAGTAACAGGTTTTATATAGCATGAATAAATAACAGAATTACTGGTTATCCATCCCACCCACCCCCCACACCCCACCCCTGCCATAAAAAAAGAAATAATCAAAAACGTAAAAATAAATAAATAGCCAAAACAAAACAAAAACCCTCAGTGAAAAGTATCCTAGTCACCGTAACACAGGTCACCTCACCCACCCCTCCCTCACACCCATTATGTTGTGACAGACAGGGCTTAACTTGTGTGAACTAAGTCACAGAAAGCAAATGATGATAAACAGTTCAACACCAAATAGATTCCATGTTACAGTAGCACTTTAAATAAGGCTGTAAACTATCAGACTGGGTGGCAACAATTCCACAACCTTGAAATAACCAAAAATTATTGAAGTCCAATTTCTCCTTTAAAAACAACATGCACTGACAGGCACAGACCTATTGAGAAATTTTGTAAGAAAACTTTCTACCAGGAGATAAAACCACCTCATTCTCAGAGTTAACACTGAAAGAAATGTGTGGCGATCACTGAGGCCAAGTCACTTAATATCTACAATAGTTTAGATGAGGCAGCATTCAATGAGTCTCTCAAGACATTTGCTAGAATCTCAAGACATAAAATTTGTCTTCAAAAGGTCTAGAAAATATCTGGGCAGCTACAAGTCCCAAAATCATCTGATTTAAAAAAAAATCCTGGTATGATTTCTCCCAAAATTGCATTCCACTAAGTCTATCCACTGTTGCTAAATTATATTTCACTGCTATTTAATGAAACAATATAACAAAAAAATACAGATACACAGTAAATGAGAAACTAAATGAAAAAGTAAAATCAGTTGATAACCTATATAAAAAGAAATTCACAAATTTCAATAGAGAGATAATATTTCTACGCCAATGAATCTGGATATTCTTATCACCTGTCTGGTCCAGAATGCATTCATGATGCAAGAGGAAAATGGATTCTGAAAAAAGTTAGAAATTTTGTCTTGCTTCCTATATTCATTGAATGGAAATTAAGAAATATGCATGCACCTGGAAAGTCTATTATAGACCCCTGTGGCCCATCATCATGTATGCAGGCAATAAACTTATTCTCAGGTTTATTTTAGGAATAATTGTTGTAGTTAAAAATTAAATTCAGGTAAAAATAATTTTAACCTAGTTTGATTCTCAATTTCCTTTTTCTTCTAACCCTAATAAGGGTTAAGAGACAAAGGAATTAAACTTTAACCCGAATTTAATATTTAACTACAACATAATTACTGTAATTTGAAAATAATATTCTCATTTGTCTTTATTTGAGTCCAACATGAGCCATTTATAGAATAAACAAAATTAATGTCCCTACCTCGCCATCCACATCATCATCATCATCATCATCAACATCATCATCGCTGTTCTCTGCTGACTTGCTAGGCCACTCCATTTCCGAGAGTGAAACACGTTCTTCAGGGATGGGTGAGTTCTGACGGATATCAGCAGTACCGAGAAACCCAGGCACACTGCGTGAACGACCCAGGCTCTTATCCAAGCCACCAGGGATGGAAAGTTCTGACATGATAGAGAAGGTGCTTCCAAGCTCGTTTTCTGTGAATGATGACGATGAGTTGAGAGACTGCAGTGAACTGTTGCAACTGTCCAACTGGCTTTCAGCACTCTGCGATCTATGCAATAGATGTGGGAGCTCAAGAAAAGTTCTGTCGCTATAACCACCATATGAATGACGCTTGCTCTTGTCAATCATATTATTAAACTCATTGCCAACAAAAGATAGAGAAGCAGTGTGTTTCATTCTAGTTTTTCTAATTATGCTCTTCTTCTTTCTGAGGATGACTGCTGCTGTGCATGGTGGAAGCTCCTCGAGACTCTGAATCCGTGGTCTGACATAAGGAGGACTGGTACATATTGAATTGTCATTGCCATCCCTGTCCAATTGTGAGCAAGATGCAGAACGGTTCTCTGTCTGTAATACCTGATGTAATGGTGACTTAGATGATATTCTTGCACTACAAGAACGCTGCCTTTCCTCAGGAGGTGCTGGACTCAAGTTAGACTTTAAGATACCTCCATGTTTTGAACAATTTGAAAGGTCATTGGAAAGCAATGGATTGTTTACGTTACCACCTCTGTCAATACTTCCATTGTTTTCAAAGCTGTTTTCCACATGCAAACTACAAGACGAAAAACTATCACTGCTGTCTAAGAGTTTTGATGACAATTGTTGAGAATGCAATTTTCTAATATCTGGGAAACTGCTATGCATTGTTCCGGCGGGTACTACAGTATCTCTAGGGGAGCAAGGCAAACTATTCACTTTGAGGTTTCTAGCCAATCCCTGACCGCTATTGCAAATCTCGCGTAAGCCGCAAGTGATTAACTCTCGTGCGATGTGATCACGCAACTTTTGTTCGCTCAATACACCGGGATTTACTTCTTGTGACGAAGTATCAGGAAATACGGGCAAACATCGCCTCAACTCAGTATCTGTCAACTTGTTTCTTGTTTCGTTACAAGATAAACAATCTCCTTGTTTATATGAGTCGTTGTGCCCTGTTTGTCCAAAGGTCGCAGAACAAAACTTTTCTTCGCAAACTTCTTCTTCTTTGTTTACTCTTTCGTTCGGTAAACGTTCCGTGTTTTCACAAGCACATTTTTCTTCGACAGGTTGGTTTTCTTTCAGTTGATTTTCACTACTGTTCCAGTCAGCTGTTGATTTAACATCGGAAAAATCTTGCGTATAATTATTTCCTTGAAGGGCATCAATCATATGTTCACTGATTCCGAGCGCTTCAGTACCCTCGTACAATGAGTTAGATTTGTCTTTTGTAAGCTCATTAACCAGGTTGACGTCTTTGGCGAGATAATATAGTCGCTCATTTTCTGGTTCTTGTTCAAAACTTTCCAGGTAGTCAGTTTGTTCAATGATGGGGTCCTCTTCTCCATCGTACGACTTGACATGGAAAGTTTTGCCATTTTTCTTGATGGATCGAAGCATTGCTGATTTGAACTTAACATCTTTCGAATTGAATTTTCGCGGTTTTTGCAGTCCATAGGACAGGTTGTTCCCCATATCTGATTTTAAAATGTCACTGCATTCGACGGTTTCTGAAGACGAATTTCCCTTCTCTGAAAAGTTCGACTGGCATTCATCAGTTTTACTTTCCAATTGACTCCTGTTCTCAACCTTTGCAATATCCGTTTTCAATTCATAGAAAATTGGCGATCCAATATTTGATGAGCTTTTATCAGCAGAAAATGACAAAATAGGTGGAGCCGACCGTCTCTTCCATGCGTCAGAACTCTTTTCGGCAACGTGGGTGATATTTGGCACTGTTTCTTGTTCAACACCATTTTTTCGAGCACCACTTGAATGCGAGGACGAGTCAAGCACTTCTGCAGTGCGTGAATCCGAGCATCCTGTCAATTTTTCACGACAATCATGTCCCGTATCGATTGTTACCGAGCCACAGGACCCTGGATTAAATTCTACCGTAAGTGACCTCTCGAAAAACCCGCAATTTTCGCGATATTCTTCTACTCGGATGCACGGTGGAATCGCTGCCAGTGTTCTAGATTTTTCCATCAGAGAGTCGTTGCAAGGATCCAGCGAATTGTCTAAAGAAAATGATCTCGCAAGGTAATTCTTCGGGAAAATCAAGGATTTTTTAGACCGTTTCAAGGAGTAATACTTGCCCTTGAAGCGGGAATCGTTATCACCAAAAGAATCAATCGACGAGGAACTCACAACAGTATCTGTTACCAAAGCATCGAAATCAGTACTGTTTGCTGTTGATGTAAAATCTTTCGATAACGACGTCTCCGCGTCCGCAAATGACGAATTTTTCCCACGGTTATTTTTGTCCTTTGAATGACTGGATCGCTTGAATAAATTCGTCAGTATACTTAAGCTCTTAGATTTCGAGAGTGATGTTCTTTCTGTGTTTGTGTTAGCTCTCTGTCGTTTAGATTTGTGTGATTTTTTTGGCAGGGCTGATCCAACTTGACTGCAAACTGCCAGCTCACTGACGTGTGCAGGTCTCCAAGTCGAGTCCGCCACATTTTTCTTTTTGCGCTGGTTGTTATTGCCGTTTGTTTTGTTTTGCTCAAATTTCCGTTTATCAAAACCATAGCTGTCAAGTGATGTTTTTCCATTCGCGTAATGCGAGTGAGAAGTTATTTTCGTGCCGTTTAGCTGTTTGGTTGGCGCGCCGTTGTGTTTATCTTTGGCCAAAATTTCCCGCACGTGCTTCTCGGAACGATTCGCCAGACAATTTTCGTGATCGTTTTCGAGAACAGCGCGATGCTCTCCGTCGACAAAGGAGGTTGATTGTGGTGAATTTCTTTTTTTTAACCGCACTGAACGCCTCAAAGAACTTTGAAACCTCTGGAGTCGTGATTTCCAACGATTCGGGAGTTCGGGCAGCGCCTTGTTAGTATTTTCAGCGTCTGCTTGTGGCGATGACATTGCCTCGGTTTTCATCGAGAGTTCACCATTTTTTCCTCCAGTTCCTTTATCTCCTCATAAGCAGCTCTTAACCACGGTTCCTGCGTAAACAAACGTCAAAGTTTACAATGATATCCGTAAATGTCGAGGTAATGAAAGGTCGATCTTAAAGTAAACGCTGTCGGCTTTCAAACTCGGTTTGAAATCCGCTCACCGGCTTCCGCTGTAACAGATCTTGTCAATTTAACTCCTGCATTATTAAACGTAAACATATCATTGCCCCAGCAACAAATTACGTCCACGCATTTACTTTGTGGTGTATTTTCTACACAAAGCTAGACGAATTATGGATTTTTAGGACTGACAACTTCAATTATGTCAAAACATACTTCGGCCAGGCCACCGCTGCACAGCAAATTTACATCCGGTGTGAGTTACAGAAGTTTTTTAATGGCTTCCAGCTCTTCGGGTATAAAGTTCCACTCAACGAGACTCATTAGCTCCAGTAAAATCTTTATCGATCGCAATGATGATGAGGTGATTTGTTTTAAACGCGGAGTGCTCGTCTTTTCTCGTGGATAATAAATCTTGTAACACTTTGCAAATTTGCATTCCACGGGCCATTGAAAACAAAAGGCAATTACTGCAAAGGGTTTGCTTTTATAAGACATGCATCGCAAATGATTGGTTCTACCGAGTTGTAAATAAAAGAACGATTAGCATGGGAGCCGTGGGATGCATCTCAAAATAATGTAAGGTAAACAAACAGGCGGAAAGTGAATCCGTCATCATTACAAGAATTGTTTGTTTAAGGGCTTACAAAAGCTTGTGATTAATTCGTCACAAATTTCCTTTCTCGCTGGGAGTTCAGGCAGTCCACGGCAGACAAGTTTCAGACAAAGATCAACTGAAGCAATTTTCAGCGAACAAAGCGAATTACAAATGGTTGTTTTCGCGAACAATTTGAGCACATGGCATCTGAGGGCAATTGATCCCGCCTCCCATAAAGCACGCTGTGATTCACAATAGCACCCTGGGGAGATTATGATTACCAATTGAGCGACCACAGATCAGCCTATTTTTCTTGGTAACAGTTATGATCGATGACGAAGAAAAACTTTCGAAAGATCGCTACACTCGCTGGACGAGAAGCTTATCAGCAAGAAAAATAAAAAAAAGGACCGGAAGAACTGACGCCGGAAAGTCGGGAGCGGGGGTGAACTCTCGTTTACAACAATTTGTTATTTAGTAGAAACTTTAAAAAAAGCCAAGTAACATTTTAAGACAAAAAAGGCATCTACAGCTTTTCGGTCAACTGGGCCGTTGCAGAGATCAGTCTGGATGTTTCATATCCGCAGAAGTACCGAGCTACAATTGTAGGTGCGTGACACATTTTGAGTCATCAATGCATGTGTGACATAAACCCAAAAGCATGCTCTTATCTGTTAATTGCTCACTGGCCGTATCCCTTCACCGGAGGTGAAGTCATTACGTAAGGCGTCAATAATGACTGAAACTATAAACTCGTAGTTTAAGCATAGATTGTAGCCTCCTAGGCACGCCACGCAATCTCTTCCTTCCCTTCCTCCTCACGAGGCGTGGGAGGCTGGCATAGAATCTGAATTATCACTCATTTGTCACAGTGCAGGCAAAAGGTACTGCAAGCTAGCCGCTTTTCCACATTCTAATTGAGCAAAAAACCGCTCGTCAACCGAGTCCCCTATCAATCTTCAGTGCATCCGTTTACTTTTGTATTTCTGGATGCGCCACTTCCGGAGAGATTTCTGAGATTTCAAACTTCAACGCCGGGATCGTCAGTGATACAGTTGGAAGTTGGATTAAAAACGGATATCCAAAAAAGCGCCTAATTTGTCGACTTTGTAAGCTTTTCTTATATAATTTGTAAAAACAATTCAGAACTTTGACTGACTTGTTACAGAAAAAAAACATAGAAAGTACTTTTTTATTCCAAAATTAATTATAAAACAACTGAATTTTGGCTTGAAACTAGTTACGCTGCTCCCTAGTTTTGATTGGTCGATGGGTCTTTCTAAAGGCTACTGACACGTGACAGAGTCAATCGCCAATTTTGAGACCACTTTCCATACAAATAGTCTATTTTATAAGATTGTATGCTTGCAATTTTCATTCTTCCGCCTAAAATAGCGTAAAAATCGTCAGTAACCGATCCCAAACTTGACAAACTCGTCTAATTCTTTAGCTTCTTTGGAAACCATTTTATGCAATTACCTAGTTTAAAAATACTGACTTTCAAAAGCCCATACAAGCGAGCCCGTGACTAGTGGTTTAAAATTTTCAAAGCCGGCGGTAATAGCTCTAATTTGGATAGTGTCCAAATTAACCTGTAATATTCACTATTAACAGGTGACACGAATGTATCCAATCTGGAGATAATTGAATTCATTTTAGAATTTCTCTGACAGTCAACTTGGCCTCTTGCAGTCCTCCGTCTATTCCCAGATCGAACAGCGGTAGCTCTTTTATATTTGCTGTTTTGCTAGATCGCTTAGCAGGCGATGTGTTGGTGTGTCCACCGATGTGTTTGTTTGGTTTTATTTTTTTATTATTATTATTATACTATTATTTTTTTTTTATCTATTACAAGAAATTTAAATGTATTAATGACATCAACTCGAAAAAAAACTCCGAGTTCTAGTCGAAATTAGAACCCACGACTCTCTCGTATCTTACCGGACACTCTAACCACTGAGCTACTTGAGACTCTATCATGAGCAATGGTGGAATGTGGTCTGGAACTAGGCCTTGGCGGATTGTGCTAGCATAATTTTTGGCGTAATTGGAGCAAAAATGCATAATTTCAGTTTTAAACGAGCACTGATATGGTACAATAAGCCAATTTTAACACTTTTTGGAGCATGAAATTCAGTAAATATGGTGTATTTTCTACAGAAATAAATTTAGATAGTATGTTCTTGCATTGCGTTTCGTTAAAGGCATTTTACAAACGGTTCAGAGATGCGAGCAGCTAATTTCGACAGCTGACGGCCGAGACAAACTGCCATAATACAAATGCATTTACAACAACAGTTAATTTGAAAAACATCATAATTTGGTGTCGTTAATGTACAGAATCTACATCATTTTGTGAGCATAATTTCGAAAATCAGGAGCATAATATGGGAATTCTGGCATAATTTTGGCATAATTTGGCACAATTTCGAGCACTGCTGGTAGCATAATATGCTACTTTTAAGAGCACAATCCGCCAAGGCCTATCTGGAATTAACCGCATCGCGAAGTCACAGAGCGAAATAATAACTTGGCACATATAAATTTAACCCACTAACGGCATCGCGCAATGAGGCCCCGGGAATGAGGCATATCAAAGATGCAACCAATTACCCTCCAAAGTGAGTATTATAAGGAATTTAGATGTAGAAATGACATCAACTCGGAAAAAACCGAGTTGATTGGAACCGCGTCAGATGTTGTTCCACGTAAATGACCCACATTTCGCCCACGAGGGTCGTGAGTTCAAATCCTGTCTGAAACTCGGATTTTTATCCGAATAAATTGATGTCATTGTTTTTGCTTTTTTTCTGAAAGTGTTTATTTTTATCCGCCTCCCCCTTGAGTTTTCACTCGTTGGTACCTGAATATCATACACTCAGCGGTCTGCGATCTGGACGAACTCAAGACGAAACAGATGTTCTGTGGACGGCCCCACATATGGTACTCTGACAAAATGGAAAACCTAGTTTACCTTTAACTCTCCTTAACCCAAAAACCGGGAACTCCACAAATACAAAAAGCAAAACTTCATTTGAATTTAAAGTAACGGTATCCCAGTGAATCGAGGCATTTCATCTGCAGACGTCATAAATATCAGTCTCGTCATCTTCACAGGGTATGGATGTAAGTCCAAGATCGATAACACGCCTGGCTCGACAAAACTAGCCTGATGTTCGCAGACAATTGCCAATGCAGTGCAAAATATATACCAGCCTTATAGTGTATAATTACTCTAGCTCCTGAAAGAAAATCGATTTTAGGCCATCCCAATATATTGGCCACCCTAACTAGTGTGATTCGGTTCCCATCGCCATTTTTGCTCTCTTGAAACTAATGTGTCAAGTGGGTCGTTCATAGGTAAGGCTCCCTATCATTTCAAATGGTGTTTGAGGCCTATTAGAAGGCGACTGTATGTCAGAGCCTTGATTAGTTATTGTAACACATTACCAAGGAAAGTGGCCAAATGATCAGTATATTTTTTTTTTTCGTTTTTCTCGGATGTTGGGTCGCTTGGGAGATGACAACAGAGCCATCAACTGAAGTATCTCCTGAGATGAGAAATAAAATTCATCAGATTATTAGAGGTGAATAGACCATTGAGCGGAAGAGTCGGTTTACGTCAAACCACTTCTCGAACTTGTAAGTATTTGAAAATTATGTTCTTTTTAACAGGTCTCAACGACAGGTTTCTGAAAATAAACAATGGTTAATATAAATTAAGTCTGTAAATGGCAAAATATAAATGTTCCAAGATAATAACGTTTTAATGACTTTGGTCGACGTTTGTCCGCCGGTTCTTGAAGACATCAAGACTCACGAGCGAAAACGACGACCACCCGTCAAATAGTCTATCATTCAATGAGTTAATCAAGGTGGTTTGTCTCATAAATACCAGCCCCACTGCGTGATCATCAAATTAGAGATTGTTCGGTACGTAACCTCCTTGATAGGGTGTCTTAGAAATCGTCTTTAGGTTTCCGCGACTGGATTTAACTTCACTTCAGTTCTTTTTATAAAAGACCAAGTATTTTGCTAGCGATATCTAAAAAAATTCTAGTCTTCGCTTCCTTAAAACGGTCTATTTCCAGTTTTGGTAATACTCTTTAGATGACAATACCTTTGACAAACAAAACAGCATCGTATCAACGATCAGTTACAACAATTTACAAAAACAAGCATCAAATTCATCAAAGGTTACTGAAAAAAAAAACTTCAAACACAACTTAAAGAGTAGCAATTTGACTTCTTAATAGGAAAACCTCAACAACAGATCTCCTTGCAGTGATGTTGTAACTGTAACCAAGTAAATAATAAATAAATAAATAACTGAATAAATAAAAAAAAAAAAGAGAAAAATATGAGAAGGTCAGACCGTGTTGTTACTCTGCATATTAGCAAAGTGGATGGGATCCTATATTATGAATATCTAGAGAGGAAACAAAACAAAAATCTATATCTCGATTTACACATGGGAAAATTCAATATCAATCTAACATCTGACGGATGGGGGCCTGTTCTTGTCCATTCGGTTACTCTTATACAGGCCGGTAGCTGTGCACAGTTTCCCGTACAAAATAAAGGCCATTTGTTATAACTAAACGTTGTGGTGATCACGTGCTCACGTGCTTTAGCGTGGCACCTTCACATTTGTTTGACAGCGTTATGTAGTTATCGATACTGACCATGGCTCTCAACTCCAACAGATTACTCTTCGAGGGATTATTATTCGTATTGACTGCGTTTTGTGAATAACTCAGTTCGCACATAGCAGCGACTAAAGTATTGACGTGGTGTAATGATATAATTGCTGTACGAAAATTGAAGGCTTTCACAGTTTCCAAGCCGGCGAAGCCGTAACCGGCACCAGGTACGAAATAAAAAACAAGAAGATCAATAGATCTTATAACCGCGCTTGTAAAATTAAATTTATTTTTTAGCATTACTTTCCCAATGCAGTGCACATTTCAAAACAGTCCTACAATGCACGATCATAAAATACTGAAAGAAAACTCTTGCATTTCTGACCTTGCCATGTTATCAAATCAAAAGTCATGTAGAGTCACAGGAAAAATATTTCGAATATTTTTAAAGCCCGACACACTTTGATAGCCTATCACTCAAGTGC
>OMLO01002607.1_pt1 | contig 14660 bp, 12 predicted proteins | sample 1674811 | NCBI WGS metagenome assembly OMLO01 (sample SAMN06265003, study PRJEB25207) | coral metagenome | isolation source: Coral host | place: Mexico:La Bocana,Puerto Morelos, Mexico | collected 2008-11-13
TGGGCAAATCTATTTTGAATTCTATCTACTTCAGGATCGTTATATATATTTTATTTAAAAATATATAAATTATATATTCTTCGCTTTCAGGGGCGTACAAAAAAAGGAAAGCCAATGACAGAAAGGAAATTCCTCATTCCTTTACATTTGCGAGGCGTGACTGTCCCCTGGTTCAACAGGTACTGTTTTGAATTCCCCATTTAAACATCAGTCTTAGTCCTCAAATTGTTTAACTTGCCAAAAAGCACTTGGTGCAGCCAAGGCATGCCTGAACACTTGGTGCGGCAAGCATCAAATCGAATCCCACCGCGCTTTGGAGGAGAGTCCGTGAATGACATCTTCCTGATGGTCAAGGGGTTTGTGTCTGACACAGACTTATGTCAAGATGTTCTGGTGGTGTGGCCCGGGACAATGGTCAATGAAACTATGGGAGCCCTTCGACGAATTGCGTCGAACCAAGTTCCAGGTTGGGGCAGGCAAAAAAAAAACGAAGTTTAACAGGATCTTTTAAAGTTCAACCCCATTTTCTTACCTGTAGGTGTTGCAGCATATTTGGATGATGAACGCAAAGAAGTATTGCTGGAGGTGGCTGAATATTTAGAGGAGAACTACCAACAATATGGGCGGGGGATTCTATATCTACGACAGCTGGCTGGCCAATATGCTCTTCCCCGGAGCCCTGCGCCCCGAATTGAATTTCTTTTGCTGAATCAAGCTGGCCGACAGCGTGGGGCAATAGTTCTTCCAAACGCTGAGGTTCACACTTTACATACAATGACTGTGCGGTTTCATAGGTACCACTGATGGATCGCAAAACACATGGGGAAAAAATTTGTACCTAGCAGCGCTGTTCCCGGTCCCATGTTTGTTTTAACTGTTTTTTGAAAGTCGTTTAGATTCACAATTCAACTTTTGTTTCTGACACCCAGACTTTTCAATTCACATATGGCCAGCGTTTTGCTGATCAAACCCAGCAACCACTTGGCATTGGATGACAGTGGCAATGTCGGAGCCAGTGAAGGAAGAACTGCCTGTTACAGCTGTCAAGGCTGTGTTGGTGGCTTGGTTCAACTTGATGACCAGTTTTGGGTATCTATTTTTTGGCCCAGACCATAGTTCGGAAATAAGTGGTTTTATGTTTCCGCCCAAACTCTTTAACTAGGCAAAAGATGATCCGGAGTTTTCCATCAAGAAGGTGTTGACAACCAGGATGGAAGAGGCAGGGTTTCTCATTCGGAGAAAAACGTTTCTAATTTGGGGATTCTTTTTAAGCTCCTTGACTGTTTTTTTTACCAACTGTTACCATCAACACCCTGCAGATCACTGCTACGCAAAATGTGGGCCAATGGCTGTGGTCCAAGTATGGGTCTGATGATGGGCTTTTGCAATTTGAGGAGGTGCGGAGTGGGAAAAACAATATTCTAAGTTCTAAGACAATAATATTGTTTAAGTTTTACCCCAAAAACATATCACCCCAAAAAACATATCACCCATATCACTCTGGAGGTCATTGACGCTACTTTTAAACTGCCAAATGTGGCAAAGCATGTCAAAACGGTGAGCCCTATGACCCATGTTCCTATGACCAGTGTGAAGGGAATGACGCTATCCTTGAAAAGGCTTTCTTTCGCAGAGAATGCGAAGTATGGAGAGTTGGGAAGGTGGCCTGCAACACACCAGTTCAAGGCTCATTTCCCCTCATTTCTTGAGGCAGGGTATGAGGATCATCGGGAACCCCTAGAAGTCAAGTTCGAAATGTCTACTGTAGAGCCTGAGAAGGGATTGTACGAAATCAAGCCTTTCTCTGTGGGCTACATTGATGGACAGAACAAGGCCATCATAATGCTCAGTGTGATTGCAATGATTGCTGAGCTGGACCCTTGAAAACTATTTTATGGTAAGTTGTCGTTTTACATTCATGACATTGAAACTGAAATTATGCTTTCTTTTAACTTGAATTTAAATCATTAATAATATCTCTTGTCTGGTACGTACCATCACTTCAGGAAATCACAAATGAGCTTTTTGAAGAAGACGACACCATGGCAAAAGTGGTGGCTTCAATGTGCTATGTCAAGTGCAACTTCAAGAAGTTTGCCTCTCCTGAGGGATTCCTCTACGAAACTCTTAGCAAGGGCCTTGGCAATTTTCTCAGTCTGTTTTTTTTTGGCGAATAAAAAAACTTGCCTGGCACAAAATCGATCAACACCCATGTGCGAGGCCTTGCGAATCGCACTGCTGAGAAGGTGAAGCCATCAGCCTTGGATTTGATGCTACTCTTTCGAGAAACGGTGCGGCTCAAGCAAATGACTCCATGGCAAAGAAAGCTTCATTGAGGGATGTGCTATTTGGAGCTATCGCCGAATACAACAAATCCATTGGCAATCATCGTGTTCCTTTAAAAAAATCTCAGACAATGGTTTACACCCCACACTGATTGATTAAATGGTTTTTTGTGGGGAAAAATGTTTTTGAATATCTTCATTTATTTGGGGGAACTTTGCAACAGCCCTGGTGAGGCATGGCGTGTTGGTGACTCTGCACGCCGTTTAATTTACAACCTTCTTCGCAGCCCTCCTGGACTGTGGGAGGCCTTGAAAATTTGCTACAACGAATCAAAGCCACAGGATGCAGGCGTGGGTTTAACCAAACATCATGAGCATTCCCTGCAAAACAAGTGGTTTTAAATCAATTGTTATTTCTTGGGATGTTATCTTTCCCCTTTGGCAGCCCTCAACATGGAGAACATGGATGGCGACTATTTTGTAGTTGGTACAGAGCTAGTGGATGGCGCTGGCGACCTTTGGAAGGAGATCCAGGCCAGATTTTTTTAAATTCCCCCCTTCTTTGCAAAACATTAAGTCTAACTAGTGAACCATCAGCTTAACCATAACGGCATCATTCCCCCCTTAACTGCCATAACCATCAGCTTCCCTGTCCAGACTGTCACGGGTGAAGCAGTGGAGTTGTGGGCAGATCGCGCGATGGGTGACTTTGAAAAGAAGGTTGGGAAGAATGCCCCTTCCAAACAAAAGGCCTGCATGGGGATGTTTTTTCAAATCATTCCTATGCCTATTTTGTTTTGTTTAACCCCCAAAACCCTGCCAGAAGCTGGCGCAAAGGGACGTCAGCAACATGACTGAACTCCTGCAGATTTGCTGCCTGATGAACTACGTTTGGCCCAAGGTGCAGTCTTACATTGGCAAAGGCAAATTGCTGGATGACATTCTGGACCAATGGAAAATGGGGTGCCTTGGAGTAAATTGCAAAAGCTTTCAAAACCATGCAAACTTGAGGTCTTAAGTTGGGGGGGGGCAAAGTGATGTGGTTTGAGAATTCCGCATCACAAACTCCTTTTGAAAAAATGATCCATGCATTTTTGGGCCTGGAAATTTGGGATGCCGAAGTGCACTATGTATTAAAAAAGGCCAACTTGTGATGTGGAATTCTCAAACCGCATGACAATCTGGCTTATGATTTCAATACCAGAATTTACACTCTTTTGATATGATTTGGTGGTCTTGATAATTTGGGAAAAAAATGAAAACCTGAGATTTGTGATGTGGTTTTCAAAAACCGCGTCACACAAAACCTGTTTGCATATTAAACCGCATCACTCCCATAATTTTTGTTGACCAAACCGCGTCACTCCCAGAATTTTTGTTGATCAAACCGCGTCACTCCCAGAATTTTTGTTGATCAAACCGCGTCACTCCCAGAATTTTTGTTGACCAAACCACGTCACTCCCAGAATTTTTGTTGACCAAACCGCGTCACTCCCAGAATATTCGTTGACCAAACCGCATCACTACCGTGCCAGAATGTTTGTTGACCAAACTATGTCACTCCCAGAAATTTTGGTGGCCCAACTGCCGCACTGAACCATGACACTATTGACACTCCTGTTTTTGGATTCCTTGATTGATGCCCTGATGATATCAAACTCATTTTGTGGGACCAGTGGGCCCCTGTCAAACCCCAAAACCAAACTATATCAAAATATCACGCACATAAAAACAGACCACCATGGCCATGATATGACAATAGTTTGCGAAAAAAAATCATAGAATACACTGTCTTTCTTCTGGTGAAAGTGTTTAGTAATAGGTATCCATTACCCTTGATTGTCAGCGAAATTGTTTAAACTGATTTTTGGATACTGCCAGCCGTGTTTCAAAGCAAACTTTCTGATCTTGCGGACAAGTTCCAAATTCCATTGTTTGCCAAGTTTCAAATTTCAACATTTCCATCCCAGACCATGCCACATTGTGATCATCATCCAAGGGCCCTGGACAGTGAGCTGCGTGTGCAAGTGATGCTTGGCTTGAGAGGCTGTTTGAAATTGAAAAAAATATTGGGTGGGAAATTCTTGGATCTCATTAATGAAAGGATTGGATCCCACTTGAAAAATACTGGGTGGGAAAGTCTTGGATCTCATTAATGAAAGGCTTGGATCCCGCTTGAAAAATACTGGGTGGGAAAGTCTTGGATCTCATTAATGAAAGGCTTGGATCCCGCTTGAAAAATACTAGGTGGGAAAGTCTTGGATCTCATTAAGGAAAGGCTTGGATCCCGCATTTGATTTCAAGCGACTTGCATTTGTGCAAGAAGCATGTGGTCGACAACAAGAAGAACAACTGATATCGGCTCAATCATCAGTGAACAATGCACGGAAGACTTCGTTGACTGCGGCATTCAACTTGTTTGCTACAAACCTTGCAAACGACCAAATCATGCAGGATAAATTCCAGGCCTCAGCAGAAATGTGCTCGCAAAGGCAGCGTTCAGTCTTGGTGCACAGCTTGGAGGCAAGGGGTAAACAAGGCTGAAGTTGCTTTTGGTTCTGATTCTTGTACTGTTTCCTGAGTTTTTTCCATTAGTTAAATAAAGTTGAAGCAGTTTTTGAATTTCAAGAACTGGAGCATTTTCAATTCGCCCCATACCCTGCAGAAAATGCACACAACTGCATGGAAGCTGGTCACTGACTTCCTCAATGAATCTTTGCCAACCTTTGATGTGTCTGTTGGAAAAACACCTCAAGGACTGGAGTTAGATTGGGTCAAGCATTGCTGCCTACCTACCCATTTGACTCGTTGGACCCAATGTAATAAGAAACAGTGCATTGATACCTTGTAACAAATTTGTCTCTACCCATGCCAAGAGAGAATTGAAAATAAATTCGCAGAGTTTAAAGCCATATCACCCTATGAAGTTTGCCCCAAACAGGAGCGGATATGGATGGTGAGGCCTCAACTTTTGCTGCCAAGAATGAGCCTTGGCTACAAGCGACCCTCACTGGTTTTGGCCAAGGGGTCAGGAGGCCAGAAAATGAAAGGTTGGTGCTTTGGATCAACTACACGGCTGCTGGAGTGGTGTCTGGCAAAAAGATGGTCTTCACCATTGAGCAAGTCACCCAGCTGTTGCATTCCTTTCCAAGAACGGCTGTGGCTGTAGTCATGTTCCCAAACAGGGCTGCTGACCTCCGCTCTTGTGCCAAGTACCTTCGCTCTTATTTTGACTTCAATTTTTCTTTGACCATTCTTCCATTCACTGGATTGAGAACTCTTTACTTAAGGTAAGTTTGTTCCGTTCCAGATTTGCAATCTTTAAAGTGTTTTCATTTGATATGTCTGTTTGAAACAAGTTGTCAACAATGGAAGTTCCAAGGAAAGAAGAGATTGAGGAAGAGATGGAAAGTGAGGTGAAGAAGCAAGAAGGAACACTGGCAGGGTTTACTTTGTTGAACTTGTTCCCTGATTTTCTTTGTTGAACTTGTTCCCTACTTTTGGTTGACCATTGAATCATATTGAATCCATTGATGTTACATCTCTGGGAGTTTTTCCTCCCTTCACACTGATCATCATGGTGAGGAGCAAGCGCTGATGAGCAGGAGCCTGATGAGTCAGCAACCCATACCTCTGCAGATGCAATTCTTCGAGACTATCGCTACAAGCTCCAGTGCATGTACATGGAGCCCAGTCGAGATCTTCGGGTGGCAGTGTCAAAAATGTTCGAACCATCGCATGTGGTTTTGTGCCTTTTAAATGTGTTCATTGTTTGGAAGTTGTTTTTAAATGTATTCATTTTTTGCCCCTTCAGGTTCGGCCAGTCTCCATCTTCTTCGAGCCTGGAACAGTGTATGGAACACGGGAGGGCTTTGCTTCTGGCCTGGTGGTTGCCAGCAAAGACAGGGCGAACTACTTTACGAAGTCTACGGTGTGGAAAAGCGGAGTAGTCTACGGAGTTGGTATGTTGCCACGGATCCTTGCATTTTGCTCAGAACTTTTCTTGGTTGAAATTTGCCATTTCCTGCTTCAAATTTCTCTCTTTGCATTCAGGTTCTTCAAATTTCTTGCCACAATGATGTCAATAACCAAGGAATGAGATGTTGAAATCAGAAAAGGCTGGTCAGAAGTTTGCAACGGAGTCTCGGTTGACGAGGGTGCAAGAGCTCAAGCAGGCAAGGGCACAGTCAAAAAACAAGTGCAATAAGTGCAGGATATTATTTCATTCTTTCTTATTATCCTTACGTTATCCATCAACGCAATATATCTCACTATTATTGATTGAGTTTGTTGAAAGGGTTTTTCTGTTCAAGAAATTGTTGACGTTTCTCACGGTTACAGTCCGTTCTTGATTTTTACAAGAGACTGTTGCAATAATTTCTTGGGTGTTTTTTGTTACAGAGATTGTTGCATTTTTTCAATACTGTGTGTTGATTGTTCGGAATCAATTATTTGCTCCCGTTTTGAACGTCTGCTCCCTGAGCACCTTGCGGGATCTAGCCTGGTGGACAAGATGGTGACAGGCTTGCTGAACACGGGCGATGGTGAAACCAGCAACATCCTTCTTGATTTGCTTGGGTTTGATGGCTGGCCTGCTTGCTATGCAATGCAGCAAGTTGCAGCAGGAGAGCCTGAAAAAAATGGTTTGGTGTTTTGTTGTTTTGGTGTTTTGTGTTTGGGATGTTCTATTGAATTTGTTTGGAAGATTTCCGTTTGGGAAGTTGGGTCTCTTCATTTTTTAGTGGATGGAACTAGGGTGGTTGGGTCTCTTCGTAACTCCCCTTTGTTCACAGGTCGGCAGTTTGCTTGCTCCACAACTTGTCACAGCCCTGGTGATGCAAGCTATTGCGCATCTACGATTGGTCAGAAGGCATATTCCATGTGCAGAAGTGGATCTCTCAAACTTCCGGGGTTCCCGGAATTCGAATCAGTGGTCAATGATTTGAAATCCAACACGACGGACTTACCACCTCCTGAATTTCAGGTTTGTCTTCCAGTGCCAAACGGCATTGCCATAAAGCAGAACTTGGTGGACTATTGGATGGCCAATGACATGTTCCAAGTGGAGATGACTGACCTTCTCGAGAAGCACAATACCAAGTACAATCCCCATGGCACTAAGAGAGGCCTCACTGAAACCACAGAGGGTCCCTTGGCTGCTATCTTCAAAGCTATTATCTAAAACTCCGAAGTTCATCAAACCTCAAATTTGGAAGTGAGATGAAGTGAGATCCTATTCTTGTGTGTTTTGCATAATAAAAAAATAGATAATCAAAAAAGATAATCCAAAAACAACATATATATTTTACCATGTCAGCATGCCCCTGAAGCCATGGAGGCACCCAATCAGCAGCCCCTGAAGTCAAGAAGCTCCGCATTGATTCCAGCGTGGCACTGGCTGACCAGGAGGCAAAGATCCTGAACAAGTGCCATGGTATCCATTTTATCTGAAGTTTGTGTTTTAAAACAAAAAGATATGCCAAATTCCAAATCTAAGCATGGGGATTTGATATGCCAAATTCCAAATCTAAGTATGGAGATTATAAATTAAATATGATAAAAATGGATATTTTTGTTCATATTGCTTCATGCACCCTCATGGTACTTGTCATGAGGCATGTGCTTCCCTGCGGTGGCTTCAAATTGATCTTTGACATGGATCAAGAAGTGCTTTGGATTAGCGCAGGCGATGGCAAGCGGAAGGAAACGTTCGAGGTGAAGGGGCCCCTGGAACTGTTTGGATTCGGTTCTGGGGATTTCGCTGAAGGTCCTAATGCACAGGATATTCAATCTGACCTTACTGGGCGTTGGCTGGCCTACAACATCAAGTCCAGCGAGGAGCTGTGCATTTTGGAGGCTGATCGACGACTCCCGGACCAAATCAAAAAAATGGACTTGTTCGGGAAAGACGCTGGGACTTGTTTGTAGATTGTTTCTTTTTAACTTTACAGTCCTCCCCAAATAGTATACATACATTCCCTCAAAAATTAAATATTTCGGAATTTATTAATTCCGAAATATTTAATTTAAATTTAATTAAATTCCAATGATCGTTGTTGACTTTTTTCACGGTGTTCAGTATTCAATTGTAGTTCCTGGGGCAAAAACCCAAAAGAGGTTGTGACTTTTCAATCTGCCATCAACGAGCTCGAGAATGCCGGGGAGGTGAATGTCAAACTTTCCATGCACACAATTGACAAGGATGGCCAGAACATGGCGATTAAATCCAACAAGAATGTGTGCTTTGTCTTGGACCCGCCCAAGGAAAACAAGAAGAGAAAGGCCCAAACAGGTTGAAAGTAATTTTTACTTGGTGGGATTTATTTTTGACTCCCCAATGCCGTTTTTGGTAAATTGAATCTGAATCTCTTTGTTTTCAATTTGCAAACCTGCAAGGCTAACGCATCTGCAGTCACGTATGGTAGCAAGCTATCCCTGACCAAATTGCGAACTTCGGAGAACATCAAACTTTGCTGGCGAATGCGGTGTCTTGGATAAACTTAGCCTATTGTTTATTATTTTTTCCCCCTTGTTTAAGGTGAGGTATCGATTGTATCTTCATGTAACTTCCACACTGCCCACCACTATATCCCTGCTGGCAGGCTTCAGCCCGCTGACAATGGCGGCAACAAGAATCTTATTCCAATTCGTCCTGTGGCGCTGCTGGAAAGCAATTTTGAAGGGAAGGCAACTGAAATATACCAGCTTGTTTGATTGCAAGCTGCTCTGGTGGGAGGTTGCCCTCATAGGTAGTCCCAATTTGTTTTTTGAAACATCTTCATCCAAACATCAACCAATTTCAACAAAAACATTATACAAAGATAGTTCAACTTGTCAAATAATAATCTGTCTTATATTTCTTTTTCGGGGGCAACACTGATCACTGGAAAGTTCAATGCACTGTGAGCAGTGCTTGTTGTGGGGCTATGCCCAAGCATGAATGCTTGGGATAAGATGGTTTGCAAGGGGTGATTTGCTCTACAAAGTGAGCTGGAACATCCTTTGAGCATTGATCGCACCAAACAACGTGTTAGAAAAACATCCTTTGCTGGATTTTGCTTCCCATTTTCTGTTGTGCTACTCCACTGAACTCTGGCATGGATGTTTGATTGTCATATTGCCTGTTGATGGACAAAATCCTGCACCACCAAGGATGATAATTATTCCATTATTTATTAATAGGGTTTTAACCATCCCAGGTGGTGCAAGATTTTTTCCCATCAACAGTATAATGACATGACAGGAAACATTGTGAACATCATTCAAAGGAAACATTGTGAACATCATTCAAAGTGCATCACCGTTCAAATTCTGTTATCCGTTATTGTTTTTCTCAAGAACCTGAGGGCAAGGATAGGCGTATACTTGATCGCACCGCCTACACCTCATTATGCTTCCGCGTTTTGACATTTCCAACTACCAGTCATTGCTTGCGGCAACCCCTTCGCCGGCACCAAAAGCAGCCCCAAAAGCATCTAGCAGTGGTGGTGGTAGCTTCTCATTTTAATTCAGTATCGTTTGTTTTTTAAAAAGATCTGGGGGTAAGACTAACTAGTTTCTAATAAATCTGGAGTAGAAAAATGACTAGTGACTAAGACTGATGACTAAACTCAGGTGAAAGACCTGGCAGTGGATCTTCTTCTTCCCTTTTGCAGCGCTGTGAGTTGGCAAGTTCTTCGCCAGAAGAAAAAAGCAGCGAGGACAAGGATGTGGAGGACACTTCGAAAAAAACATCTAGCAAAGGACGAGGTCGTGGGAAAGGGCGTGGAAACAAGCAAAACCAAAAAGAGGAAGGTGAGGAAGTTCAGGAAGAGGTTATGAAAAAACCTGCAAAGAAAGAGAAAAAACGACGAGCAGGAGATGAATATGAAGGATTGTTTGATGATTATCTTCATGATGATGAAAATGATCCTGATGATTTGGGACAAGATGAAGGGGAAGAACCAAAGAAAAAGAAACCCTCGACTAGAAAGACATCTTCCAAAAAGAAGGAGAAGACTGACTCTTTGTTTTATTTCTTTTAGTAAATCTTTTTCTATCCCTGAACTTTTGATAGCAGATTCAAAGAATAGCCTGATTCTAGTCAACATTTGGTCAGAGTCATGTCAGTTTTGCATCAAAGGAAAAGGCTCCTAAGAAGGGCAAGAGTGGAGGGCGAAAGCATGATGATGGTAGCAAGGAACTTGAAGATGACAAGGACACCGTCTTCATGATTGGCTACAACAAGACTAAACCAGCCCCCTTGACATCTGACCGACTTCAGCGAGCCATGAGTTTTGCTTCTGTCTCTGAAGCCCCTGCAACTTGATGAATGCCCAGCAAGTTTTCCTTTTATCCAGCTTTTTTTGTTTAAGTGGTTCCTTTCTTTTTTGTTCCCACTTGTTGTTTTTGTTTGTTTCACTTTGTTCTTTTCTTGAGTTGTTCTGGTCCTCTTTGAGTTTGTTCCTTTTTCTTATTGTCCCCATGTGTTTTTCTTTGTTTTTTTGTTTCAGCTTTTATCGTTACAGTTTTATCTTTATTTGTTACCTGTTGTGTTTCCTGTTTTTTTGTTCCTGCGTTTTCGCTTTTCTTATGTTCTTTTCCAGCAAACTTCTCAAAAAATCAAAAGCAAGGTGAAGGTGATTGGTGAGATTGACAACCGTGGCAATGAGCAGGACAAGGACAACCATGGCAATCAAGACAAGAGTGAGGTTCCAGAGGCTGGGGGGTATCTGACCAAAAAAGTGATTTTTAAACATTTTAAACGGAATAAGATTACTGGTCCATTGGTGAACAAGTGATATTTTTTTTAAACGGAATAAGATTACTGGTCCTGGTCCATTGGTGAACAATTGTTTTTTTTTAAACGGAATATTTTTTGGACTGCAGGAATTGCATGCTGGAGACAAAGTGGTGCAACGCGCTTTGGATAGCTATGTGGTCTTGGCAACTGCTGAATCTCAGGGGCGCATGGAGGTTGAGCATGCCTTTAAGGTTTCCGAAAAGCTTGCAGATGGTACGTTGCTTGGTTCTTCGCTAGCTGATGCCAAGGGCCCGTGTGATAGTGAATCGCTTGGCACAACTCTCGTTTTGGGGGACGAGATCTCCAGCCAGGACAGGGTGACTTTGACATACTTTGACATACTTTGTCAACTTTGACAACTTTGTCAACCGACTTTGATTTTGACATACTTTGATTTTGAAATCATGGTGCCTTAGGATTGGTCTGTTTGGGTTTCCTAGCCCTATTTTTTCAGGAGCTTCCTGAAGAAGTTCAGGAAGAGGGCCCATCTGACAAAAATTTGGAGGCCTGTCCTATTTCCAGATTTCTTTGTCGTTTGAGTCTTGTTGAAATATAGCGGTAGAAAGTAGGTAAAACATTATATTAATAAAAAGAAAGAACAAAAGAAATAGTGGGGATGAAAGGATAGTTTGAGAAGCACAAATTCCCATTTGTTTTAGGGTAATTGCAAAATTGTTTTTCTTAGAAATTGTTTGTTCCTCTTTTTCTGTCCCACCCTGAGGAGCCACCAGTGGCCAACAAGGAGAAAACGAAGGAGTACGCCAAGGTTTCCAAGTTTGTCATTGACCCAACTCCAATTAAGAAATTTCGTCCCAATGCGATTGCTGGTTTTGTAGATGGCTACATTTCCGATGGATTCGATGATGTAGAGGAGGTTCCTACAACAAAGGCTCCTGCAACGGCAAAGTGTGCAGCAAAGGCGAAGGCGAAAAGTTTAGCAAAGGCGAAAGCAATGGCGCAATGTGCTACAAAGGCGTCTGCAAAGGCGAAGTGTTCAGCAAAAGCGAAGGCGAAAAGCGCCGCCAAGGCGAAGTGTTCACCAAAAGCGAAGGCGAAAAGTGGGGCTAAGGCGAAGGCGAAAAGTACACCAAAGGCGAAGGCTTCAGTGAAAGCAAAAGCAAAGTCAGCTATGAAGAAATCAAGGGTTAAGAATGGTTCAGATGTTACTTGCATTTTGATTTTGAAGTGGTTTTGACATAATTTTTACTAGTTGGGGTATAAATGGAGACTTCTCTGAAAAGTAGTGACCCTCCTTTAGATATCTGTGTTTGGTCCAAAATTTTGCCACTCTTCCCAGGCTGGCCAAAAGGAGAACAAGTCCTGCCCGAGGAACTTGATCTACAGCAGGGTCTATAGACAAGAGATGGCAAAGGGCAAAACGAATGAGGAGGCTAGAGCTGGTGCCAGGCTTGAGCTTCTGCGCTTAGGTTACTCTTGTAAGACCAGGAGGGTCGTTGGATAAAGTGACAGCAATGTGGGAGGAGGACGAGGAGAAAAAAAATCAGCCAACAACAAGTAGAACAACAACACTAAGACTGTTAGTAAATAGCTAATTCCTCAAGAGCACTTACTTTTAAAGCTAGCTGTCCATAGATATCTACTTTCCTCATGATCCTCAAGATCCCAATATTTCCCAATTGGACATGGGGCATGACCCCCATCCGATCCGATGTGCCGGCAAAAAAACTGTCCTGGATATGGACTGCGCTGTGCCAAGGCTCATGGCTGCTGAGGGTTTAGGGTTTTTTTGATTCCCATGGATTGGTTTTATCATATGGAAATGATTGATGGTTTATTATATGGAAAGGATTTGATCAAATGACTGTTAAAAAATATATTATATAAAGTGATCAGCTTTATTGCATCATTTGCTTGAGCCCAACATCCCATCCCAACATGTAAGTCCTGGTTCAATTTGGGTGAAGTCCTGCTTCCCATGAGTGGCCCTTAAAAGTAAACTACAAAATGGCTGCAAGTGGATGTGATATGGGCTCGGTGGTCGACAACATGCTGGAGGTGGTTCATCGACGAAAGTCTTGGAAATGAAAGAACGTGCTTTGATGAGGTATAACAAGCGATACAAGCAGTTACAAGCAGTTTCCGACAAGATCATATGCAAACAAGGAGCGGAAAGTTTAACCTCGAACTATGAAGTCGATTGTGGAAAGACGGTGTAAATTTTGTGGTAGACAAAAATTGAAGCAACAAGTTCATAGGACTTGGATGTTTGAGATCCGCAAATGAACTCAAACCCTGGGTAGGGAATTTTCGTTGTTGAGGAGAGAAGTGTAGTGAATTCGTGGTACGGGTGGATCTTCCATGAGTCGTTGAAAACGCGTGTTGTCGAATCGTTGTTGAGGAAGAGTACTGATTTCTTGTGACATTTGATGGATGTGTTGCCCAAGACTACCCAATACACATAGGATCCATGTACGATTTATTTACCTACATTTGGTTGATTTTGATGCTAAACGTAGGTAAATATACCAGTCCCATGGATCCGTAGTGGGATATGATGACATTCGAAGCAGCCAGAAACGACCGGCGAAGTGGGATCAGAAATCCTAAGTCCAACCACCCTTTGGATGTATGAAAAGCCATGTCAATGTAAAAAAATCGGGATATTTACCAATATCAATATATTAACTGGTGATCGCCAGATTTCTGAAGCATCAAAAGTAATGAAATGTGACTGTTTTGGGCGACCGTTTGGTTCAGGTTTATCAGGCTCTGTTGATGTACCTTTGGCTTCAATTCCTTCACCTTGAAATCCCTTGTTTTGCCTCGAGGTTTGTTGGCTTTGGAACGTTACGTACCAGCCTTCCACGATGTCTTGCAGGTGGGTTTTTGTTGGGATATTTTTTGGGATAATTTTTGGCACGTAGGTACAGTTTGGAGCAGGAAAAGATTGGAATGAATTTGATGTACATGTCGAGTAGTGAATAGCAGTGTCTTATTTCTTTTGGTTATTCTAGTGTATAGGGGTAGTTATGATTACCAAAATTATATTCGGAGTCTTTTTCAATCTTAAGCCTCTATAAGAATTTGTGCTACTCAACCCGTATTTGACATGCCACTGCTCCCATAGTTGAAGATGTGAATCTGAAGGAATGGACTTGTAGATTGCCACTGGGTAGGGATGCGACCCAAGGTAGGATGATAAAATCAATGAGAGAGATGCAATAAAATGGTGCTAGATTGAATGTCACCTTGACTAAAGCAGAAGATTTGGACAAGTGTCATGTAACGCTTGGTATTTTCTGCCATATTTTTTTCCAACCCATTTTTGTTGAACAACTACATGCACATGTTGTCAAAAGAACACAGAAATGATGAAGCAACCAAACATCTTGTTGTGCATTTTGCGATTTTCTAACAAGGTGTATCCAGAAAGTCCACATACCAGACCTTGCCCTTGGTAGGATCGGGAATCCTTGCTCCACGCATCATCCTAAAGACCCTGCTTTTTGTGTTATATACGGTCCTGGCACTTCTGCTCCTGACCCTTTTCTTGTGTTTGTTTAAGGTGATTTTTAACTTTCTACCATGGTAAATCACAATTAAACCACCATTTGGGAAATGTTTTTGATTTT
>OMLO01002608.1_pt1 | contig 14659 bp, 4 predicted proteins | sample 1674811 | NCBI WGS metagenome assembly OMLO01 (sample SAMN06265003, study PRJEB25207) | coral metagenome | isolation source: Coral host | place: Mexico:La Bocana,Puerto Morelos, Mexico | collected 2008-11-13
TGGGAAATGGCATTTTTTGGTCTGAAATTGGGTCTGGATTTGGAGATGCGGGCGGCACACCCACACCAAAAATTCCAAGGAGAATCCCCCGGGGATATTGCAAAGTGTGAGTTTTTGGCCATTCAAAGAAATCGTAATTAACGCAATTCTGCCTGAATAGTTGGAATAAGAATAATCAACTTTAGAATAATTAGATTAATTTTAGATTAATTAGAATACACACACCTTTGCTATGCTTTGTGACATGTGAGAAGAACTCTCCGCCCCATTCCTTTTTCCAAACATTTTTATTATTTGGTTCAGAGTATGTTTCTTGTAAAAAAATATGTTCGCCTTTTGGTCTTTCAGGAACGATAAAATACTCCTTATTTTAGCCTGGTCTCTTATTCCACACACATTAAGAGAAAAAACATTGAACCTACTAGAAGAGTTGTGCGAATGCATACCAGTAACAGAAGAAAAAAAAGGAAATACACTAACACACACGTATATAAATAAACAGCAATCGGATGTAGATATAAACACTAAAAAAAATTCAGAGAGTTACTTTTTTCCCTTTCGGACCTTCGTGAAGTGTCCTCGCCCCCAGTAAGGGATTCTCTATTTTTTTAAATATTTCTGTGCACAATCTATTAAAGGTAGTCTAAATCTTCAGGGTCACTGATCTTAATAGGCCTACCATCTTCCGTCGAGGGACCAGACACTCAACAACTCACCGTCCCTGCGTTTCTCATTTGCTCGGCTCATAATTCTTCTGCGGTAGGATGTCAAGTTATCGTTGATGAAGATCCTGTTGGATTGTGCTGCTGACGAATAAGTTGCGCCAGGGAACAGGACGGATGGCATGATGTTTTTCAGCTTGACTCTTGCCCTGTACAAACTTGATTTCACTTTGTGGTTTAAAAACTTGGCAATAATGGCCTTACCGCCCCGTGTGTTTAGTTTGTGAGAAATCTCTGTCTTCGGCGACAACAGGGACATCTAGAGCGTTGGCGATTTTAATGACAGCCTCTTCAGTTGAAGTGAAGGCACTTTCGGGAACTCCGTGGAACTCGAGCGAGTTCTTTCTAGAATATTGTTCGAGATTATCTTGCAAGTCGTAAAGCTCTTGTAGTTCTTCTTCTTGTTCGTCTAGTTGTTTTCTCTCGGCGGATAGTTCTTTTTCTGTCTCTACGTTTTGTTTTCTTGCTTGAGCTAAAGCTTCCTTGACAGCAGTTATCTCCGATTGTTGTTTACGTGCCGTGGCTTTGAGCTCCGAGACCTCATTGCAGATTCTCTTGTTTTCAAGTAGGAAAACCTTGATGTCAAAGTCACAAAGGCCGAATTTTCTAGCTAATTCTTTGAGGCCGAGGAATGCCACAAGGTGCTTTTTGAACGCATGAACCGTATTTACATCATTTATTGGTATACGGCTTCTAAATCGTTCGAAGGCCGAGTCCGAGTCAATTCTGTAAAAGCTTACAATAGCTTTTACAACGCCAGCATTGGCAGCCATCGCATAAGCTAGCGCGTGTTCAGCGTAAATTCGAGATCGCAACTGGTAATATGACCCTGATGTACATGGGTCATACGATGAATCATTAACAAAACATGAAACTTTAGCGTCCTGCTGCTGAGATTCGTATAAAACGTACATTTGTTTGGCAAAAAGAGTCAAACAGTGTTATTTATAACTGGTATTGTAGGATTTTTTAAGACAGTTAGGTCAGTTGTCAGTTGTCAGTAATAGCCACTACAAATGCCAGTTGTCAGTTAGATTTTAGGCGATTTGTCAGTTGTCAGTTAGAATTTTGGCCATTTGTCAGTTTTCAGTAAGCCCCATTCAGACCTTCTTATGAGGCTGGTCTGTATTTCACCAAGTGGCTGGATTACCTTTGTGAGCCAATTATATCCAGGAAGGATAAGTGACAAAGAAATCATACAAAGTAGTGATTTTTGTCTACTCATTTAAAGGCTTTGAAATCCATGAACTGGAGGAGGAGGATGGTGTCTGTATATTCCTCCAAAGAAATTTTCTGCATCTAACAAGCTAGGCCAATGTTTTGAAACAATGAATATAGCCAATGTAAGAATACATGTCGGGAGAGGAATAAGGCGGATAATGGCCTGGATATTTTTAATAAAGTTCTGCCTCTTTCCAGCTTTGGCTCCATAAATTAGATCTGGACTGTGTGTGCATGGTTAGTCAAAATCCAATCATTTCCATTTAAAATGACCATTTAATACTATTCTAAACTTCTAGTTGGTGCAGAAGTTTGCCTTTGAACAGCACTTAAAAACATCAAGCTAAAAGCTTGTTGCTGCTGCGAGTTCCTTTAAGCTTGCTCTTCCTCGTGTTATATTAATTTAACTCAGAATATTGTTGACAATGCTCAGCTCTAGTCATTGGAGGTTCTTGTCTTAAATGCATTTCTCATGAAAAGCAAGTAATCTTAGTTTTTTTTTTTCATTTTGAAATCTTGATGAGAATGTTATCTTCAGAAAACCAAAACAAAAAGGGGAAATCGTAAGTTGGTAAAAATAACAAAATCAGTCAATGTAAACTTAGGGATTCCTATCTGCGTCTGGGACTGAAACCAATATTTATGTTTTTCTTTAACTTCGTAGAGAGAGTTTTTCTCCATGAATGGAACACTTGTTTCTTTTTGATGATTCTCAACGGAAACCTATGATGAAACATCCTGCTTTATCTCAAGGCATTCACATGTCTTACCTCAGCATCACCATTTGGTAGTGAAGTGTTAAACTTTATTTATTTCTAGTATTAAACTAAATTTTAATTAATTCTAAACTTTATTTATTTCTAGTATTTTTCGTGATTACAAAGTTAAGATAATGTTGTAAATGTTTCTTAAATTTGATTAATTTTGATTGTGTAGTTATAAGTAACTTAGTAATTTAAGTAATTGTTCCTGAAAAGCCCCATTGGGGAGGTAACAATAAAGTATGTATGTAATTCGTTAGCTCTGGCTTTCTCGTCATGTGTTCCAGCTTCCAAATTACTGCCATCACATGGCAACAACATTCACTATTAAAAGCAGGACACTGCCTGTCGCTCTTGGCTGCAACAATTTTCGAAGCTCCCTTCTGGCTAAGAACCAATTTAACCTTGTACTTATCATTCCCTTTATAGGAAGCCGAACAGGAAGCGCGCAAATATAGAAGATTGTTCTCTGGGTTTCAGCAAACTTCTAAATCGTACACAAAGCTCATCATACTAAGGCCGTTGTCATTTGAATTTATCGCATCTGCATTGGCAAACTTCTTAACTTATTTTCCAGAGTTCTTAATCTGTTCAAAAGCTTGTTTCAGGGTCAGGATCATAAACTTTGTCCGTGTAGAAAGGGATCGCCGGAGTTGAATGCTTTGACTCTGGTGAAAAAGGCCACTACTACGTGACTTCCAACTCGAAATAGTAAGCGTGCAGTACGTTTCAACCAGAATTTTAACTGAGGTATTGTCCATTTACTTATATTTTCTGCATTAATTCAATGAAGATGGTGAATGTTGAGCTGGATAATTAAATATGAAAGATGAATTATTCAACATGACAAAGAAAATATCTGAGTCCCCGACAGGAATCGAACCCATGACCTCCCGAACACATGGCGGGCGCTCTATCAACTGAGCTACGAGAACTCATGGAGAGTAAGGCCATTTAACTGAGTTCATATGTGATCAGTACTGTCGAATTCATCGTGAGTGGTGTAATTCAATGAACGTGGTGAATGTCAACATCCATTCATGTCCATCTCCATGTCCTTCTTTTTAAAACACGGCTGGTCATAAATGCGCCACCAATCCGGGTGTACGTTTTGATTTCCGTTCAATATTGCTTTCACTTCAACCAGCCATCCAAAAAATCGTAATAAATCGAAAGTCATCTGTTCCCAGAGCCCTTCGTTTCTCGTGCCAAGGCCGCGCCGGCTATGAGAAGCAAAAAGGGCTATGGGGCGAGAATGAACGAGGGAGATCATAGAAACCCGGTTCCAGGCCTCACTTCCAGCCACCACCACCCCGCCCACCTTCCTCTGATAACAACACTACTCCAATTTGCATGTGTAACCCCCTGGCATACATTTCTTTGTAAAAGTTCGCGAGTTTGAGTCATGTAGCAGTGTGTTTCTACACAGATTAGGTGTTAATATTTTTTCAATACGCGCTAACGTCCGTCTTTTGTTATGATTATAGGTAACATTTGAAGGTGTACGAGGAACTAATGTCCTGGGTGACATCGCAATAGACGATTTTGTGTTGGAACCAGGATCTTGCTCTCGACGTAAGTTTATAAAAGTGCTAAAAACTGGCGTTTTAGGGAACTTTCGATGGATTGAATAGGGAGTTTTAGCAAAGACAGCAACGAGAACGTGACCAAACAAAAGGTTGAATGAGCAGAACAATGGTTATGCACGTGCGTTTTGAAACTTTGTACATTTCTTTTCCGTCCTCCGCAAAACAACAACGTGAAATCACAAAGATTTGCGTATCTTGGAGAACGTGTACCACATTAGTTTATTATTCGTGTCTTCCTTTGGAATTGAACGCTGTCATTACATATTTAGCCTAAGCAAGGTTTAAAACTCATATGCGTACTGAACAGATCTACACAGTTCCGACATGCAAGGGTAGAATATTTATATCTTTTTACAAGGCTTCGTCCTGGGCATAGCCTTCGTCAGTGCTAAAACTCCCTAATATTTGGAAACAACTGAGCTTAAGAATTGACTATAATGTCAATGATACGGCCGGAAAAGGTGGCTTGCTACACTTTTCGAGACTCGGTAGCGCGCGTTATGATTGTCTGCCAGAGGTAATAATAAATAAATAAATAAATAAATAAGTAAATAAATAAATAAATAAATAAATAACGGTTTAATTATGACATTTCTACAGAGTAGCTCTACAGTCATCATGAACTAAGTAAAAGTTAAAGACACTATAAATACATCGGTATAATTTACAAGTAATGAACTACGTGAAAACACTTACAAATATCTGAAAAAAATGAAAATAGATTGAAATCAATGTAATCTAAACTCAGCGTTGGTTTTTTATAAACATTGGCAGACTGTTAAATAATTTAGAGGCTGAATCTTGAAAAGTTCCTGTTTCAAGAGGCACAACCAGTTGCGGTCATCATTAGTCGCACAAAAAATGACGCAAGTAAGCCTTATCAGAAAGGAGACCCACTTCAGCACTTGAAAGGCGTTTAAATTTTCGTTATAAGTAGTTTCAAACTCAGTTCAAACATGTGTTTAAGCCTAGAGCCAATAGAATAAAATATGACCAAAACCGTAAAATAGCTTTAATTTATTTTGGTTCAACGTACGCGATACATGGCATCACATGAGCGCGAGCTTAAATAAAGGACATGCGCAATTTAATTAGTTTTCAAGGTTTTAAAAGCCAGTCTTTGATCGAGGACTGCTCGTAAGTCTACCGCCGTAAGTGTTTTTTTTTTCTTGAGTTTTTATTTTTTGACGAAAAAGTTGTAAAGAGACAATGAAATGAACAGCGGTGTTTCTTGTGACGTTATGCAATGACACAATAGCCGGGTTTGCAAAGAGGGAGAGAATAGAGAGTAGAGTGGAGAGTGGAATGAGGGGGAAGAAGGGGCCGGAAATTCTTTGCGCCAAACGACTCAGTCACGTGCAGCCCATGACAGTCCATTCTTTCTCTGTGGTTCTGTAGTTCTTCGTGCCGCATTAGTCGAAGGATAGAAGATAAAAGGTTAGCACCAGGCCCTGGAGGTTAGGCTAATCAAATGACCCCTTAAATTATACGATTACAGGAATCAAACACACTTAAGACAGTTTAAAACAAGTGTTAGGGACATGATGATATGACACTCCAAAACTAAAGCCGAGTGGAAACTCTGGAGCCGAGGATGCCACTAGGGCACCCTAAAACACAGCTGAAGGTAGGGAATTAAAACGTGAGTACGCATGAAGGAAAGTAGCCTAAGCCGCTAAAGTACTTGTAGAGCGTGGGCTGCAGATTGTGGGTACATGTATATAAGAGTAAGTTTATGCTCAGTATAGAAAAACGCTGGTGTATTCGGACAGAAACAATGAAGTTACATGGAGCTTGGTGTAAGTGAAGCTTGTTCTCACTTGGTATCAGGCTACTTAGTCTTCTTAATACTGAGTCTTCTTAATACTGAGTCTTCTTAATACTGAGTCTTCTTAATACTGAGCGGCCTGAATCTTAAGAAATATTGTTTTCTTGATACGCCCGGGGTATTTGAGTAACGTTCTTGTCTCTACCCAGGACATTATGCCAGCTTTTTTTCCCAAAACACTTGTCCAGGATATTGTGCACTGCTGGGACTGGCTGATGTATTTCCGAAACGTTTTTTTTAAACACTGCGCACAAATTCAAAATTCAATTCCTTCTAAAAATGCGAGTCTGAGAAATTTTGTCAAAGCGCCAATAATAGGTTCCGCGGGTCACCTTTGATAGGATAAAAGGAGCCAGGAGAAAAGATCATAATACCAATATTTATGTTAGTTACTTTAAAGATTGCCAGAGTACAGTATAGTATATATTGCGCCTTACTCTCCAAAGGGAGGTATTGGTCTGTTTACAATAAAGGTTCAACATTAACTAGTACAATAAGAAATAACATTCACTTGATTTTTTTTAATTAATCAAAATAAAATAAAATAAAATAAAAATTATAATGCTCATTTCGTTGGTAAGTTGAGAATCTCTTTTCTTTTTTTTTAAACATTAACCTAATATATTTACCTATTATTTTTTGATGTAACTCTTTTGTCAGCTCTAAGTAAGTACTTAGTTCTCTCGTTATCGCTTAGCTTTGCGTAAAGTGCGTCTTTGTTTGAAATGTGAGAATGGAGTTCAGCTCTTATGGTAGGATGCCACTGGCAATACATCAAGAAATGCTGTTTCTGTTCTACGCAATTTTCTTTGCATACTAAGCATGTTCTTTCCTAATCGCAATAGTTGCTGAATATGAGTTAGAAAAGGATCTTTTTATTATCGAGAGAACTTTTGTGGCTTTTTTCTGAGAATTTCTCTTGCATAGGTGTAGCGACCGACCTAGAGAAGGCATGAGATAATACCGCCCACGTTTGATTATTTCATTCAGGATGGTGTCCGTACCAGATGCCTTTTTATTTGCAGTGATAGGCGCGTCTAAAATTTCATCGGTCATAGTTGTTGTTTGGTCAGGATTGTTTGGAAATATGACGTTTGCGTTCGTTTCTTGAGATTCGTCATTTAAATGGTTTTGAAAATGTTTTATCCAATCTTCTGAAGAAATATCGCAACTTTCTTTGACCGTCTCATTTTTACGAATTTTGTTTAGTAGTTCCAGAATTCGCCGCTTCGGCTGGAACCCAAATTGTTTATTTCATTTAAAAGTTGATCTTTATATGTTTTATACATCTTTTTTTATTGGTGTTTTATTTATTAGCGTATATCTCTTTGAGGGTAAAGTATTCTTGTCGCAGTGATCGAGGAGCTGTGGGATTTATTTCCTTCGCCAGTTTCTGTAGCTTTTGCTTTAGCTGTCTGCAAGTATTATCTTACCATGGTTTGTATTTCTTCGTACGTTTTCGCGTTTTATGTGATGGCACCAGGCTAAGTTTTGAAACTGATTTTAGTATTTGATTAGACTGCGAAATCTCATCATCTTTTGAGCTTTAGCGTGCTGCATTGAAGGTTTGAAGCCTGTCTAGAATATCAATACTCAATTTATCTTTGGATTCTGACTTCTAAAGAAACTTGGTGAAGAGTGCTATAAACTATCTGGAGTGGTAAAACGCAGTGGCTAAATGCGCCAATTTATATCATGTCACTTAAAAACCTCTGCCACGTGGACGTGCTTTATTTATAGGGAAAGCCAACACAAAGCTTTGGACTTTTAGATTACTAATTGGGTTTTTCGGCCCTGTTGGCTTGACAGCGCTATTATTGTTCATACAAAATCAAGAGAGAGAACGTTTACGTAGCCATGGGGTAACTGTTGAAAATTACCCTCTCTCAACCTTAACTCTTGACAATTTCTTCAAATCACCCGTTAATCTTTCCTACATACCAGAAAGGTATCCAAAAGGAGCGTTGTTGATTTATTTCAGGGCTAAGACGTTTTGAAGGTACATGCGCAGGAAGTGGTGAGATCAACCTCGTTTGTAGGGTTCGCCCCTTCTCGGAACGAGGTTAACTTCTTGAAATGCCTTAAGTATGGATATTATGTCAAAAGCAGAGTCAAAAGTAGGTTCAGTTCTGAAAATATTGGCCCATTGTCCCGTTGTCTTTCCTCTGGATCCACCCAGGTTGAATTCTTGTGTTATTGTTTGTTTTAACAGGAGGTCAATGGCGCTGGTCTCGATGGACTGACTGTTCAGTTTCATGTGGAGCTGGTAAACAAAGAAGAACAGGAACTTGTATTTTACCTAGCACAGGTCAAAAACTAGAAAGACGACTGTGTGACGGATTCCATCATGAAACAAGAAACTGTTCCAATGGAGACTGTCCTGGTAAGCTACTTATAAATGATATAGCAAATTTTCGCTTATTCGGCTCTTTCCGGCAAAGACGGAAACAACAATCTTTTTTAGTTCTCTTTCTTCTCTACAATTCATTAATGAATACATAATTAAAAAAAGTAGGCAGCATGTCGACATAAGCTTAAGTATTAAGTTAAAATAAATTAAAGTCGGGAAGACTGCACAAACTGAAAATAAAGACACAAAGACAGGCAGAAAGTGATTAAACAGATTAAAATGACTAGAACTTGGGACTTAGGACAAAGATGCATTGAATAATTAGTTTGGCAAAATAGATCCAATAATAACATGAACTGAACATATTTTTTAGTCTTTAGAGAAACAAAATCTGTAGCATCAGTTTTTACCTTTACAGAACATTACACACTAATGGGAAAATCCACTACTGGATTCTTATATCCAAAAGAGCGTTTGCGTTGAGTAGAGAAACGCAAAATCAGTTTTGGGTTTGAGAATCCAATCTTGTGTATATTTTGGAAAGAAATACATACAGCATGACATGATATTGATGAAACTAACTATCAGTTTGTCTTCGCTGATAGTGGGGCTGGTTATCATATTGCCCATTATGTTATATTAGGCTGTAATTCTTTTTGCCCGCTTATTTCTGATTGAGATTGTTAAAATACCCCTCTCTGTGCTTCATATTTTTTTTTACAAAATATTTATATTTTTCTTTTGTTTCCCTCACTATATGAAAAATAATTCACGCAGACTGGATAAGTTCAGCTACCACCGGTAAGAAGTTTTAATAACAACATTTCACAAAGTTTTTATAACTTTTCACTATGCGTCGCGCATATTACTCAAAACCTGAGAAACGTAGCAAGCAAACTTGTCAGTCTCATTGGGGCGCTAGTGAAACGCTCTTGTGGAAGAAATTACCCACGAATTGAGAAGTGTCGGTTCTGTTGACAATGAAAAACAAATCAGCTACATTTCTGATATACCGTATTCCCGCGTGACACCCATGAAAAACATGTACAGGGCTTGCATTAGACTGCTGTTTTCATCACCATATTCAAGTAAAGACTATATGTGTAGGCGTATGAGAATGACTGTCAGTAACGCAGAACTCACTCTTTTGTGGTGAATTAAACATGGGCTAAGATGTCAATGAATCACAAACCAAACGTAAAGGCATCGATAGTTGAGTTCTAATTAATGAAAATCAAGGACAAAGAGTGAATCTCTCTCTCAAACAAGGTCTAGAAAAAGCCTGAGACGGGTATCTTCCTTAGGTGGACAGCACAAACGACATTTACTCATTTCCATTCTCCACAAAAACATCCTAAAGCTCGTGTAGTAATCTCTTCGCGGAAGAAAAAGATGAGTTACCTCAGTGGAAACGCGGTGGCCTGAGTTGCGCTCGCCTTGGGATCGAGCGTTCTGAGTTAGAGCCCTGGCCGGGGACATTGGAGATTATTCTTAGGCAAAATAATTTACTCTCAACGCTCGTATGCAGACTTTAACAGGCTCACCTTAAGCTGATAGGGCCTACATGAGGAATTAACTTTCTCACCCGTTTCAAATAAAGATTCTCTTGGACTATAGGGTTACCTTTCTGCCTTGGTTTTAACGCTTCGCTTACAGCATATTTGTTATTTTGTTTCAGAAGGCAAATGGAGCCGCTGGTCACCGTGGACTGACTGCTCGCGCTCATGTGGAACAGGTGGACAGAGAAGAAGTCGCATCTGCAGAAATAAAGTCACTGAAAAATCTCTCAAGGATGGCTGGTGTGCTGGAAAACCGCTGCAGGAAAAAACTTGTGCTGATTGGAAATGCCCTGGTACGGATTCACTTACTAAGCTTTGTAGTTTGAATTAATTACATTTTGTGGCTTAACGTTGTGGTCTTGTATTCATCTGTGTAGTTGCTTTTCGTGCTGTTTGCTGTGACCTTAAATTCCGGAAAATAAATCTATTTTCATTAACTACAATTTTGCAGACGGAAGAAAATCAAGGTGTCCGTCACATAAAGAGGGTACTCTGAAGGGACGAGTGTTGTCAGTACGCGATGCACCTCTTGCTGGAGCTAATATTTCACTGGCTGAATCTCCCTACTTAATCTTGAATCGGAGTCAAGACAATGGTTTTTTTGTGGTGGATGTATTTTGCTTCGAAAAAGAAAAATCTGTTTTAATCACCAGGCATGGATATGTCCCTCAGACTGTTTACGTGACGAACTCGAGATCTGTGCTAAAAATCAAAATGGAGAATGCAGGTATGCTTTTGTGGAGCGGTAATAAAATGGTCTAGAGTTGTTCCACGACCATTCATTGTTCACTTATTTGTAACGTGGCAGCCATCATCACACGCTGGATGCAACGCATTCCACTACGTACTGTTTCGGGGCAATCTTTAAATCCTCGTGCATTACGCCTCATCAACATTCGACGCTACCCAAAGAAGGGCTCAGACTAGATACGAATTGATTCCAGTTATTCTAAAGAGCTTGTGAAACACTGTAGTTGTGAACGTTTTTGCTCTGTTTGGCTGTAATACTGAAGGAATGCATTCTTTATAAAATGCTCTATTTTTAAAGGAGACACAAAAAATACCCAAATCCATCACAATAGGGCTATACTAATTATTGCACTAAACCAACAGTTCACCCATCGGTGACATCCCACCCAGAGGACAGAAGCCGCTTCGTAGGACAAGATGTCACATTTTGCTGTCAAGTGGAAGGAAATCCACCACCAGTTATAGAATGGTAAGAACGTCCATAGTGCCCTAAACCGCGGTTTGCAAGAAAACACAGCGCATACTGTTTTCGGTTTTCTTGTTACTTCTGCTGGCCAAGTTGACTACTTTGCTGCTTAAATCCCAAAGAATTCATAATTGTACATTGTTGCCTACTTTTGTGATGAAGCTATTTATCACCAAATTCAGTGGGAAAAAAATTTCACATTGTCAAAATTGTGATGACCGTGGGATATTACATGAGGTAATATTAAGATAAAACTCGATTCACAGCGTTTGGTTATTTGACAGGTTTAGGAATGGAAACATCTTGGACAAGGAAGAATATAATAACAATCAGACTTTAGTGCTAACAAAAGTAGGAAAGAACATGGCCGGAGATTTTCGATGCCGTGCAATAAACGAATTCGGAGCAGAATTTTCGGAGCCAGCTGCATTAATAGTTCTTGGTAAGTGTATACTTTAAATGAAACCCTGCTACAAATCTCCCTTTTCATCTGATCAGACTTCTGCATTGGCATAGCCAAAGAAATAGAGCTCTCCTCATCAATTCATGTTATGTGCATGCTCACATTTTTTTCTATACTATCGGTTAAAACATTTTCGTTTTTGCACTTTACTTATGAATTGTTTCGAAGAAAACACAACATAATATGATACATGTGTGTGTTCGAACAGATCCAGTTGTGGACACCTGCAATTCTACACCATCCGAGCATTTTGTTACCCTACCTGATGGGTGTCTCGAAGATGGAACTAGTAAAAAGAAGATTAACGTTGGAAAGTGCAATAGTCATCCGTGTCTGAGAGCTGACACTCCCTCCTTAAAGTCATGTGACGAAGCGGATCGGTGCTGCCAGGCGGGAACTGTGAGCGAGACAACCGTCCGCTGTGGTCATGGAGAGTTTAAAATAAAACGAGTAGTGAGCTGCCGATGTGATGTTTGCAGAGAAAGAAACACCATGGTTAAAGGTACAGTCCACGTTATCAGTTTCGACAGTTTCGTTTTTGAATTGTAGGCTTAAAATATGGATCGTAAATTCGTTGTCCGTCAAAGATGGGTCGAGAAATCCACCAATATTCGCTTTTTGCATAGGAATACTTGCAAATGATCGTTCATGTCTTCAATACCTCGTTTGTTCCACAGACCGTCTATTTTTCATCAAGAAAAACCGCGGGGGATTCGAAACGCTGAGAACGTAAAGGGGAGGGGGCTGCAAATAAGAAACATGGACGCCAATGGGAAGCCTCCTTTCCTGACAGTTTCTCCAAAGAAGTCCACAGACTGTCTATTTCTCTCATTCCCGACATTCATCCTTTCTATTCTCCTTAGTTCAATCTCTCTCGGAGTCGGTAACTTTTCCGGGCCATGATTTAACGTCGAATGCGGAAATAAAATCTCGATCTGCCGAGATTCTTTATATCAGCAATTCTCACTCACCAAAGCCTTTTATGTGATCTTTCAGGAATTGTAGTCGGTGGACCTGATGAAAAACCAGTGGAATACTGCGACATTTTGGTCAACGGTACTCTTGTTGCATACTCCGATTTTGACGGGACTTTTGAGATACCTGTGGCCAGGTCTGCAAAGCGATTGGTGGCGACATTTCGAGATTATATGGAGGAGTACGAAGAATCGACAGTGGTGCTTCCTTTCCGAAAAGGCACGACAACATTTCACAAAATTCACCTCCGCCTGGAAGTGGCACCCATCGAATTTGACGCCGAAGAAGAAAAAGCAGTGCCGATTGCGAGCGATGAGACAGCAGAGGTTATCATACCAGCTAATAGTTTGATTGACAAGGATGGAAATCCTAAAAAAGGAAAGGCTAAGGTGAAAATACAGTTCAACGATCCCAGGAACGAGCGAGACATTCTAGAATCACCTGGCGATTTCACTACTGTGGACGAAGATGGCGAAGAACAATTGCTCAGAACGTATGGCGTTTTCAAGATTAAAGTACAGGATGAGAACAACCAAAACCTTGGCCTCACTAAGAATCTTCATCTGAACATTGATCTTGAGAAACTGACTGGAGAGAAGTTTGACGAGTCCACACCCATGCCCCATTTGTGGTGGCTAGATGAGAAAACCGGTAGGTGGGTGGACGCAGGAGAACTTAAACGAAACGAAGAACTTACAGCACGTCCGAAGAGACAATTACGCTCCAGGGCATTTTCTGGAGAGATAACACCTGAGAATGTACGTAATGCCTACAACCTCGATCTCAGTTACGATAGGTGTTTTGCAAAGGTGAAAGCCATCGGACAAGGCGGTGCAGAACCAAATGCTAAAGTCACCAGCATTTTCGTGAACCCTCGAGGCCGAGCAATTCAGGGGTACTTAACCCGAACCACTAACTCAAATGGACATCTATGCATCTCAACTCAATGCAACAGCGATGGCTATCTCGAGGTGGAGAAGAATGGATTGCCTTTACTGCCTGATGACGAAGAAGTGGGTCGCCTCCCACCCGAAACGGGTGCTTCCATTGCAGATACGCGAAGAATTAAATTTGTCCCAGGTGCACGGCTTAATAATGGCCCTGTTTATCAGAAAAGCCAGTCACGTTCTTGCTATCGAGACAGTGGGGATCAGAGCTTTTTCACATTTCACAGTCAAGACAACATTCCAGCAGTCTTTAATCAAGAATACGTCCCGGAACCTGATTACAGACGCCGATTTTCGCGTTCTCGAAGGGGCAAACGATGCTTTTTAAAAGTCGTAACCACTGGAACCACAAGAACCCTGATAAAGGCAGAGAGCTATTCCGAAAATGGAAGAATAAAATATGGAGAAGCGACAAAACAAACCGAACCAGTTAAGGACAACCGTAATTTATTTGGAGCATGCTTAGAGCACAGGTGTTCTGAGCGCGATGCCACAATGATTCGCTTTACAGTGTTAACGGGAGAATGCCAAAGAAGTTACGTTCAAGACACTTTAGGTAAGGGTAGAAACAGCGGCCTTGCACCAAATGTGGCAAGAATTGTAATACCAATTGGCGACGAATTGTCCGGCACTTCTTTGGGAATTTGGCAATGGCCCAGGGGTAGCCTTAACCCTCAGCAACTCGAGACTAGCTGTCTTAATTCGAACATAAGAAACGCTGGTGGGATTGTTAAAGGTTTTGCGGTTAGATTCAATTGCAACAATTAGAAGTCGCAAAGAGACTCCATTGACAGTGCACAGCTTTTAGTACAGTATTGCCATGCTAAATTTTTATCTTATGCTTTAGCTTACTGAAACCTAAGGAGAAAATATAGTCCAGAATAAAAACAGAACAGATGCTCTACAACAACATCGGGGGTGGAAGCGGAATCATGAATCATGAATCAATTTCTGTAAAATTAGTAGGAATCATGAATTTTCGCGTTTAAAACCTTGGAATCATGAATCACGAGAAATAGTTAAAGGAA